>PDWI01000041.1_pt2 | contig 153245 bp, 141 predicted proteins | sample 1430891 | NCBI WGS metagenome assembly PDWI01 (sample SAMN01162508, study PRJNA174530) | Oral metagenome, whole genome shotgun sequencing project. | biome: Marine environment; feature: Marine mammal; material: Swab sample of the gingival sulcus; isolation source: swab sample of gingival sulcus... | reverse complement strand
CCCGTCCGCGCCGATGGTACTGCCACACCAGGTGGGAGAGTAGGTCGCCGCCTTTCTTGAAGGCCCTCCACAGCGTGGAGGGCCTTTTTTTATGGGATAACCTCAATTGGGATTGATAAGTTTAATCAATAAAAAAAGAGGTATGACACTATTTTTATTTTCTAAATCAATATGGATGTATTCATCCTTGCGGTCAATCAAGTGAATATGGCTGAAGGGATAAATACGGGAAATAGGGATGCAAAAAGGCTGCCTTTAATTTAAAGGCAGCCTTTTTGTAATGTCAATAATATTGGATTGTCTATACCCTTGGTAAATCCCCTGGCCCTTTTAGGGGTAGTTCGGATTTGCCCATTAAGTAAGTGTCTACATGGTAGGCAGCTTGTCTACCTTCGGAAATGGCCCAGACAATCAAAGATTGTCCCCTGCGTTGATCTCCTGCAACGAATACCCCTGGTATATTGCTCATATAATCCTTGTCAGAGGCCTTGATATTGGTTCTTGGGTCTGCATCTAGGCCTAATTGCCCTGCAATGGTCATTTCAGATCCTGTAAAGCCAAGGGCCAAAAGGGCCAGTTCGCATTTCCACTCTTTATCAGTGCCTTCTATTTCTTTTAATATGGGACGTTTTCCTGGTCTTTTTATCCATTCGACCTCGGTAGTGACCAGTCCAGTGAGTTTTCCGTCCTTATCCCCGATAAATTCTTTGGTCGAAATACTGAAATAGCGTTCAGCACCTTCTTCGTGGGAAGAACTTGGGCGTAGGCGCATGGGCCAAAATGGCCATGGTTGTCCTTCAGGGCGTTCAGGTGTGCCTTTGGACATAATTTCAAAATTGGTTACTGAGCTTGCATTTTGTCTAATAGAAGTACCGATACAATCGGAACCGGTATCACCTCCTCCAATGACGATTACATTTTTGTCGGTGGCTAAAATTTCTTCCCCCAAATCCTTTATACCATCGACCCTTCGGTTATTCTGTTCTAGGAAATCCATAGCTTGGACCACGCCTTTAAGGTCTGCACCTTTTATGGGGAGATTTCGCCTGACAGTGGCTCCACCACATAAGACCAATGCATCAAATCCATCCTTTAACCGATCTGCTTTTATATCGACCCCGATATGGACCCCACATTGGAAATCAATACCTTCTGCCTTTAGTATTTCCAACCTTCTATCGATAACGCTTTTCTCCATTTTGAAATCTGGAATGCCATAGCGTAGAAGTCCGCCCGGCTTTTCATCCCTTTCGTAGACGGTGACTAGGTGTCCGGCACGATTCAGTTGTTGTGCAGCCGCCAATCCAGAAGGTCCAGAACCAATGATGGCTATTTTTTTCCCTGTCCGCTCCTTAGGGGGTTGGGGTTTTATCCAACCATTTTTGAATGCGGTTTCAACAATGTTCTTCTCAATGTTCTCGATTGTAACCGGGTCTTCATTGATTCCTAGCACACATGCTTCTTCACAAGGGGCAGGACATAACCTACCTGTAAATTCCGGATAGTTATTGGTGGCATGTAATATTCTTGTGGCTTTTTCCCATTTGCCACGGTATACGGCATCGTTGAAATCAGGTATAAAATTGCCCAATGGACAGCCACTATGGCAAAAAGGGATACCACAATCCATACATCGGGCCCCTTGGTTTTTAAGTACCGATTCTTTCAATGGAATGGTAAATTCCTTATAGTTTTTTATACGTGTCCCTACTGGGGCGTATTCCTCTATTTTTCTATCGAATTCCAAAAATCCTGTAATCTTTCCCATGTTTCGATTTAAGTTGTTTGTAATCTTTCTTTTTCTAAGCGGATTAATGCCTGTTTGTACTCCTCGGGGAAAACCTTGACGAAACTTGGGAGGGATTCTTCCCAATTCTCAAGAATACGTTGTGCCAAAGGACTCATTGTATGGTTGTTATGGTTTTCGATAAGTTCCTTTAGTTGTTCAATATCTTGGGCTTCATCAACAGCTAATAGGTTAAGTGCCTCTTTGTTGCAATTTTTTTCGAATGTTCCGTTCTTGTCATAAATATAGGCAATGCCACCACTCATTCCAGCGCCGAAATTCCGGCCTACTTCCCCAAGAATGACGGATACCCCTCCGGTCATATACTCACAACCATGGTCACCAATGCCTTCCACCACGGTTTTTGCCCCAGAGTTTCGAACACAAAAACGTTCGCCAGCCTTTCCATTTACATAGGCTTCCCCTGCGGTTGCACCATAAAGGGTAACGTTGCCCGTAATGACATTGTCTTCGGGTACTATGGTTGATTTTTCAGGTACCTTTATGATCAATTTGGCACCGGAAAGTCCCTTGCCTAGATAATCATTGGTATTACCATTTACGATCATGGTAAGGCCAGATGTTGCGAAGGCTCCGAAACTTTGTCCGGCAGAACCTGTAAAATTCAATTTTATGGTATTTGTCGGCAGCCCTTCCGCTCCATAGACCTTTGATATTTCATTACTTATTATTGCCCCAACGGCCCTATCCGTATTTTTTATAGGGAAGTCCAATGATATTTTTTCCTTTCTGAACAAAGCGGGTCGGGCTTTTTCCAGGATCTTGAATTCGATGGATTTGTGAACATCGTGCTGTTGCTTCTCGGTATTGTGGAATTTAGTGCCCTTAGGGACATCTATCTTGTGAAGGATAGGTGATAAATCTATTCCGTTGGCCTTATAATGGTCAATTGCTTTTTTACGATCCAGTTTTTGGACCTGGCCGACCATCTCATTGATTGTCCTAAACCCTAGTTGCGCCATGATCTCACGAAGTTCTTGGGCTACGAAATACATGTAGTTCACAACATGTTCGGGTTTGCCCTTGAATTTTTTACGCAATTCAGGGCTCTGGGTGGCAATACCGACCGGACAGGTATTTAGATGGCATACGCGCATTACGATACAACCAGAGGCAACCAATGGGGCGGTTGCAAAACCGAATTCCTCAGCACCCAAAAGGCATGCAATGGCTACATCGCGCCCTGTTTTCAACTGTCCATCACATTCTAGAACGATCCTATTCCTAAGGTCGTTCATGACAAGTGTTTGTTGGGCCTCCGCGATGCCTAATTCCCAAGGGAGTCCAGCGTGTTTCAATGATGTTAGGGGTGATGCCCCTGTTCCACCATCAAAACCGGAAATAAGTACAACGTCTGCCTTGGCTTTGGAAACCCCGGCGGCAATGGTGCCTACTCCCACTTCAGATACCAATTTAACATTGATACGGGCTTTTCTATTGGCAGATTTAAGGTCGAATATCAATTGGGAAAGATCCTCGATGGAATAAATATCATGATGTGGTGGAGGGGATATCAATCCTACATATGGGGTTGAATTCCTGGTTTTCGCAATGGCCGGACCCACTTTAGGGCCTGGTAACTGCCCTCCTTCACCAGGTTTGGCCCCCTGTGCCATTTTTATTTGAATTTCTTGGGCATTCGTCAGGTAATTCGAAGTGACCCCAAACCTACCGGATGCAACTTGCTTAATGGCACTGTTTCTCCATTCACCGGTTTCGTTCTTATAAAAACGCTTGGGGTCCTCGCCACCTTCACCAGAATTGCTCTTGCCGCCAATACGGTTCATGGCAATGGCCAGGTTTTCATGTGCTTCCTTACTGATGGATCCATAGGACATGGCCCCTGTCTTGAATCGCTTTACAATATCGGTCCAAGGCTCAACCTCATCCAAGGGAATAGGGTCGAAATTGGAAAATTCAAATAATCCACGAATGGTCATTAGGTTTTTGGATTGTTCATTCACCATTGCGGCGAACTCCTTATACGTGTCCGGTTCATTGCCTCGGACAGCTTTTTGGAGCTTAGCGACCGATAGGGGGTTGAACATATGTTTTTCCCCATTCCTCCTCCATCTGTATTCCCCACCGATTTCCAAATCGAGGTTTGCGTTTATACCATTTTTGTTATAGGCCTTGTGGTGTCTTTTTGCGATTTCCTTTTCTATCTCATAGAGTCCGATTCCCTGGATTCGGGTAGGGGTATTCGGGAAATATTTATCGACGACCTTGGTGTTGATCCCGATACATTCGAACAACTGGGAGCCACGATATGAATTCAAGGTGGAAATACCGATTTTGTTCATGACCTTGAGTATACCTTTGCCAATAGCCTTATTATAATTCTTTATGGCTTCTTCAAATGAAATTTCCGTAATATCATTTTCCTTTATCTGCTCTGCGATAATTTCATTCACCAAATACGGGTTTATCGCACTGGCGCCAAATCCAAATAAAAGTGCAAAATGATGGACCTCACGGGGTTCGGCCGATTCAATGATTATGCTTAGCTTGGAGCGGTTGCCATTTCCCTGAAGCCCACTGTTCACATAGGAGCAGGCCAATAGGGCGGGTATGGGGGCCATCTCCTCATTGGTGTTCCTATCCGATAGTATAATTATGTTCGCACCATCATTGATTGCATTGGAGGATTGTTTTAATACCGATTCAAGGGCGTCTTCCAATCCGTTTAGGCCTTTTGCGATCTCGTACAACATAGGAATGGAAACGACCTTATAGTCGGGACTGGCATCGTAATTTTTTATTTTATCCAGATCCTCTTTGGAGATAACGGGGTTTTGGATCTTTAGTTTCCTGCAATGTTTGTCAGTGATTGTAAAAAGATTATGGTCATTCCCCAAAGTAAGGCTGATATCGGTTATCAACTCCTCACGTATACCGTCCAAGGGTGGGTTCGTAACTTGTGCAAATAGTTGTTTAAAGTAATTATAGATATGCTGTGGACGTTCGGAAAGGACGGCTATCGGGGTATCCGACCCCATCGACCCTATAGGTTCTTTGGCTGTTTTCCCCATAGGAAGAATAAGGGTGTAGATGTCCTCCAAGGTATATCCGAAAACGGCTTTTCGTTTTTCCAAGGGGGCTTCCCCCAAGAATAGGGGACAATCATTATAGGGTATGTCCTTAAGATGGACAAGGTTTTCATCCAACCATTTTTTGTAGGGATGCCTTTGTGCTATCCCTTCCTTTATTTCCCCATCATTGACGATCCTTCCTTCCTCCATGTTCACCAAGAACATTTTGCCAGGTTCGAGTCTACCGTGAAATTCAACATCTTCGGGCTCTATGTCAACGACCCCGGTTTCCGAGGACATGATGACATTGCCATTTTTGGTTACGGTGTATCGCGAGGGGCGCAAACCATTTCTATCTAGAAGTGCACCAATATAGTTGCCGTCGGTAAAAGGTATTGAGGCTGGCCCGTCCCAAGGTTCCATACTGCAGGAATTGTATTCGTAGAAAGCACGTTTTGCCTCGGACATTCCGGTATTCTTTTCCCAGGCCTCTGGTACCATCATCATCATTGCCTCAGGGAGTGAACGACCTGTCATTAGAAGTAATTCCACAACCATATCCATAGTGGCGGAATCCGATTTCCCTGGGAGTATGACCGGCAGTATTTTTTTGATGTTCTCCCCGAACCATTCGCTTTCTAGCAATTCCTCCCTTGATCTCATACGGGACACATTGCCTCTCAAAGTATTTATCTCCCCATTATGGCACATGTACCTAAAGGGTTGCGCTAGGTCCCAAGTGGGAAAGGTGTTGGTCGAGAAACGTTGGTGCACCAAAGAAAGTCTTGTGACCACCCTGGGATCCATTAGATCGGTATAATAAAGGCTAATGTCCTTAGGCATTAAAAGCCCTTTGAAGATGATTATCTTAGTTGATAAACTAGGGACGTAGAAGAATTTGCTTTCAGATAATTTCGAATTCAATATCGCATGCTCGGTAATCTTTCTGGCAACGAACAATTTCAAGTTGAACTGAAGGGAATCCTGTTCGGTATTTTCTTTGGCAATAAAGACCTGTTTTACAAAAGGCTCCGTTTCCATGGCGATACGGCCAGGAATAGACCTGTTTACAGGAACATTTCGCCAACCAAGAAGTCCTAGTCCCTGTGCCTCAATGTTCTTTTCGAATTCCTCTATACAGAAATTTCTTTGGTTTTCCTTTTGTGGCAGGAAAATGTTACCGACCGCATATTCCCCGGCAGCAGGTAATTCAAGATCACATACATCGATGAAGAAATCATGTGGGATATCTATAAGGATACCGGCCCCATCACCGGTCTTTCCATCGGCACTTACCGCACCACGATGTTCCAGTTTGTCCAAGATCTCCAATGCCTTGTGGATAATGTCATTGGATTTTTCCCCTTTAAGACTACAAATGAAGCCCGCGCCACAATTATCATGTTCAAATTCTGGTAGGTACAACCCTTGTTCAGTCAATTTCATAGATTATGGTATTTTGACAAAAATATCATATTCCATGAATTATCCTCATCATTATGCTTTTTTATCACAAAAAAAACCAACGTTTTTAAATAATAGATAAAAAAACTTCAAAATCGAATTTTTTTAAAGTGTTTATTGAGAATTTCACAAATGCCTATAGGGGCAAAGCCTGCTCAAAAAAAGGATATTTTCAGATCATGGTGTCTCAGAAAGTAAAACCACCCGGTTAAAAGGGTGGTTTTTTATATGTTTACCAAAGTCTTGGAACCACAATAGGATTTAGAATGGACTAGTCCCTTGTAATACTTCGTGAAATAACGATTTTCTGTATTTCGGAAGTGCCCTCGTAGATTTGTGTTATTTTGGCATCCCGCATTAATCGCTCAACATGATAGTCCTTTACATAACCGTTTCCGCCATGTATCTGGACAGCCTCTATGGTGGTTTCCATGGCTACCTGTGAGGCATATAATTTTGCCATAGCGCCCGAAAGATCATAATTTAGCCCCATATCCTTATCCTTGGCCGCTTTGTAGACCAAAAGTCTTGCTGCCTCAATCTGGGTGTGCATGTCGGCCAATTTAAATGCAATGGCTTGGTGGTTGACGATCTCGGTGCCAAAGGCCTTACGTTCCTTAGCGTATTTCTTTGCCAATTCGTAGGCTCCCGCTGCTATTCCCAGAGCTTGTGCCGCGATACCGATCCTACCTCCCGCCAAGGTCTTCATGGCGTATTTGAATCCAAACCCGTCATCACCGATCCTATTTTTCTTAGGAACCCTGACATCGTTGAATATCAAGGAATGTGTGTCACTTCCCCTAATACCAAGCTTGTTCTCTTTTGGGCCGATCTCAAAACCGGGCATTCCCTTTTCCACGATCAAGGCATTGATACCCTTATGTGCCTTTTCCTTGTCCGTTTGTGCGATTACTATATATACCGAGGCGGAACTGCCGTTTGTGATCCAGTTTTTGGTACCATTAAGGATATAGTGGTCCCCTTTGTCCAAGGCAGTTGTTTTCTGTGAAGTGGCATCGCTCCCGGCTTCTGGTTCGGAAAGGCAAAACGCCCCTATGACTTCCCCGTTGGCCAACCGGGTCAAGTAATCCTGTTTTTGCTCTTCGGTGCCATAGGTTTCAAGACCGTAGCACACCAATGAATTATTGACAGATACTATTACGGATGATGAAGCGTCTATTTTTGATAATTCCTCCATGACCAAGACATAGGAAAGGGTGTCTAGGCCACTTCCTTTATATTTAGGGTCGACCATCATGCCCATGAAGCCGAGTTCGCCCATTCTATTCACTTGTTCAGTCGGGAATTTCTGGGTTTCATCACGTTCGATAACACCGGGCAATAATTCATTTTGGGCAAATTCCCGAGCAGCCTCCTTGATCATTAGGTGCTCTTCAGTTAGAGTGAAATCCATTATGTTGGGTTTAGGTTATTGTTAACAAATATACAGTTATGTTGTATAATTCCGCACGTATTGGGAAGATGTTCTGGAAATATGGAATTTAAGTTTAAAAGAAGGAAAAGCCATTTTTTAATTTATGTATTTTATATTTGTCGACAGAAATCTTCGAACTGATTTGAAAAAGGATCATGGGATTATGCCGCCCTTTGTTTGGGGGGCGTTTTGGTTGGATGAGGGATGTGGAAATGAAATTAAGGTCACATAACCTTGAAAGGAAAGGGAAATCCCCTTGGGACAAATATGAAATATGACAATGAAAAGGTAGGTTCAATTCCCGATTTTATTTGAAATTAAGGAATGGTGGGGGTTTTTGCCTATTTTCGGAGAGAATAGGGAGTGTGGATGACAGATCGATATTTAAAAGGTGCTTAGGATGTTGCCGGAAAAGCAATTTTAAATACCTTTAGGCAAGACCAACCAAAACAGGATCAAAGTAATCAGTTGAATAAATTACATATTATATGGAAACCATTGTTATCGCCATTTTTTTAGCAGGTTATCTTGCTATTACCCTCGAACACAATCTGAAAATCGACAAACTGATCCCAGCCTTGGCCATGATGGCCTTGCTTTGGGCCGTTATTGCCTTGGCCCATATGCCGGTTTTTGAAGTCAATGCGGAACTAAGGGAGTTGGAGGCCACCCATATGGATGAGATATTATTGCACCATTTAGGAAAGACAGCGGAAATATTGTTTTTCCTGCTTGGGGCCATGACCATTGTTGAGATTATAGATTATTTTGATGGTTTTGCGGCAATAAAGGGCTTTATAAAAACCAAGAGTAAAAGGAGGTTACTTTGGTTGTTTTCCATATTGGCCTTTATTCTTTCCGCAATCATTGATAACCTTACGGCAACAATCGTATTGATCACCATTTTACAGAAGGTAATCGTTGACAGGAACACCCGTTTGTGGTTTTCGGGTCTGATTGTTATTGCGGCCAATGCAGGAGGGGCTTGGTCACCTATAGGCGATGTAACCACGACTATGTTGTGGATAGCACATAAGGTAAGTGCCTTGCAATTGATAGAGCATGTATTGATCCCGTCTATCGTCTGTATGGTCGTGCCGGTACTTTTGGCTAGTAGGAATGCAGCTTTTAAAGGAGAGATTGAAAGGGACATGAGTGCGGATGAGGCCCCGAAATCCAAATTTGGGCCTGTCATGTTGTATTTGGGATTGTCCGCGATTGTATTTGTCCCTATATTCAAGAGTGTAACCCATTTGCCCCCTTATGTGGGAATGATGCTTTCTTTGGCGGTTGTGGCCGTATTTGCGGAAATATACAGTAAATCAAAGTTCAATATCTCAAATGTAGATGGGAATGATAATGGCCATGTCGGCAATCACAGCCCTGTCCATTATTCATTGTCGAAAATAGAATTGCCCAGTATCTTGTTCTTTTTGGGGATTCTATTGGCTGTTGCGGCACTGGAATCACTGGGGATACTCTTTCATGCGGCAGCTAGTTTAAATGCGGCCGTACCAAATACCGATATTGTGGTAATGCTCTTTGGGGTAGGTTCCGCTATAATAGACAATGTTCCGTTGGTAGCTGCAAGTATGGGTATGTTCTCGGAAGGGTTGGATGATCCTTTATGGCATTTTATCGCCTATTCGGCAGGAACAGGGGGGAGTATGTTGATTATTGGTTCCGCTGCGGGTGTTGTGGCCATGGGAATGGAGAAAATAGATTTCTTTTGGTATCTTAAAAAGATCGCATGGCTCGCCTTGATTGGTTTTTTGGCCGGGGCAGGAACCTTTATTTTACTGAGGGATTTTGTGTTAAACGCATAATTTTATCGATCAAACACCGTTATTAAGGCAACTTAAAGAATAGAAACTATATGTCAATATTACAAGATCTTGCACAGGACCCAACAGTTGTTGGGGAAGCCCTACCCGAAGAAAAGACACTTTCGATCATAGATTTGATCCTTAGTGGCGGTATGGGCAGTATCATCATAATCGCAATCTTATTTGTGTTGCTGTTCGTGGCCCTTTATATCTATTTTGAACGCATTTTCGCTATTAAGGCGGCTTCAAAAATAGATAAGGACTTTATGAACCAGATTCGGGATCATGTGACCAACGGGAAATTGGAGGCGGCAAAATTATTGTGCGCCCAGACCGATTCGCCTGTGGCACGTTTGACCGAGAAAGGGGTCTCCAGAATAGGAAAACCCTTGGATGATATTAATACGGCCATTGAGAATGCCGGTACGTTGGAAGTGTACAAACTGGAAAGGAACGTAAGTGTTTTGGCCACTGTGGCCGGTGCAGCCCCGATGATTGGTTTCTTGGGGACCGTTATTGGTATGATTTTGGCATTCCATGAAATGGCCACCAGTGGGGGACAAGCGGAAATGGGCTCTTTGGCATCAGGTATTTATACAGCGATGACTACTACCGTTGCAGGTCTTATTGTCGGGATCATTGCTTATATCGGGTATAACCACTTGGTCAATAGAACAGATAAGGTGGTCCATAAAATGGAGGCGAATGCTGTTGAGTTCCTCGATTTGTTGAACGAACCACTGTAGTAGACGAAGATGAAACTAAAAGGAAGGAATAAGGTAAGCCCGGATTTCAGTATGTCGTCTATGACAGATATTGTTTTCTTGTTGTTGGTATTCTTTATGTTAACGGCAAATTCACCCAATGCATTGGACCTGCTATTGCCGAAGGCGAAAGGGAAATCCACAAATACACAGAATGTCTCGGTCAGTATAAACAAGAACTTGGAATATTTTGTGAACAACCAGAGAATAAACGGGGAATACATCGAAATTGAATTAAAAAAGGCACTGAAAGGGCAGGATAAACCAACAATAATCCTAAGGGCAGAGGAGAGCGTTGCCATAAAAGAGGCGGTAAACGTTATGGATATTGCCAATAGGAACGATTATAAGGTTATTCTGGCCGTGCGACCTGATTAATGTCGTTTTTAGATACGAGACACAAGAGAAAATCATTCATACTCACGACAACCTTGTTGGGTATACTACTGCTATTGCTTTTTTATGTAGGTCTGACTTATATGGATCCGCCCATCGAGAACGGTATTTCGGTGCATTTCGGAACTATGGACATAGGTATGGGCAACAACCAGCCCAAAGAGAAGATCAGATCGGAACCCTTGGATATCCCCAAGCCCCCAAATGTACAGGAAGAACAAGTGCAGGAGGCAGTGCCTGAAGAGGTAGAGGAAGAAAAAGCAGGGCAGGAACAGCCGACAGAAAAGTTGCTTACCCGGGAAAGCGAGGAAAGCATCAAGATCAGACAACAGCAAGAGGCCAAACGAAAGGCAGATGCGGCAGCCAAGAAAGCCAAGGCGGAAGCGGATAAGATCGCACGTGAAAAAAGGGAGGCCGAAGAAAGGAAAAGAAAAGAACAGGAAGCGAAAAAAGCCGAGTTGGACAAGCTCATGGGCGGGCTCAATAAATCCGACGGTACGGCCTCGGGTAGTGAAGGGGATGGTAATCGACCCGGTGACAAGGGGAAGCCGAATGGAGACCCCTATGCGACAAGTTATTACGGTAGCCCGGGTTCTGGAAGTGGCGGAACAGGCGGGTATGGCCTAAACGGCCGCTCCTTGGTCAGTAAGGGCAAGGTAAGGCAAGAATGCAACCAAGAAGGAAGGGTCGTCGTAAAAATAGTGGTAGATCGCACAGGAAAGGTGATCAGCGCTACACCAGGGGTCAAGGGTACGACCAATAACGCACCTTGTTTGTTGGAACCAGCGAAAAAAACGGCCTTTAAGCACAAGTGGAACCTGGATTCCAATGCACCCAGCCAACAAATTGGTTTTGTGGTGGTCAATTTTAAATTGGGTGGATAAGTGGCCTATAAAGAAACCTTGGCATGGATGTTTTCCCAACTTCCCGCCTATCAGCAAAAAGGAAAAGTCGCATATAATGGCAAGATGGATAATATCCTCGCTTTTTCGACTTTTCTAGGACATCCCGAAACAAAATTCAAAAGCATACATGTGGCTGGTACCAACGGAAAAGGTTCCAGTAGCCATATGCTGGCCTCGATACTCCAAGAGGCAGGGTATAGGGTAGGGCTCTATACCTCCCCACATTTAAAGGATTTTAGGGAGCGTATCAAGATCGATGGGAAGACCATTCGAAAAAAGGAAGTAGTACGGTTTATTGAAAGGAATAAGGTCTTTTTGGAGGAGAACCAATTATCGTTCTTTGAAATGACCGTAGGGATGGCTTTTGATTACTTTGCCCATAAGCAAGTTGATATAGCTGTGGTTGAGGTAGGCCTGGGAGGACGGTTGGATTCTACCAATATCCTTGACCCCGAGGTGGCATTGATAACCAATATAGGGATGGACCATTTGGACATGCTTGGGGATACCCTTTCGGAAATCGCAATGGAGAAAGCGGGTATCATTAAAATGGACACCCCGGTTGTTGTTAGTGAATATCAAGAGGAGATCGCAGAGGTATTTACGAACATTGCAGCATCGAAACATGCGAAGATTGTTTTTGCGGACCATGCTGTACATAAAACGTTCAAGACATCCCTGTTGGGGAATTACCAATCCAGGAACGTAAAAGGGGTACTTGCCGTCTTGGGTGAACTCAAGGGGCTTAAGGTCAAAAAGAAACATATCGAACGGGGATTGATGCGTGTGGTAGGGAATACCGGATTATTGGGTCGATGGCAGGTTTTGGGTAAAAAACCATTGGTTGTTTGTGATACGGCACATAATAAGGAAGGGCTTGCCTATGTGGTCGAGCAGTTGGCACAGCAAGAGTTCAAAACCTTGCATATGGTTCTTGGCTTTGTACAGGGGAAGGATTTAGATCATATATTGCCTCTTTTCCCCAAAAACGGCCAGTATTATTTTTGTTGTCCAAATATAATGCGTGGCCTGGATGTCGCTACCTTGGTCGAGAAGGCAAACGGACAAGGATTGATGGGCGGGGCTTATGACTCTGTGGACAAGGCTTTTAATGCCGCTAAAAAGAAGGCAGGAAAGAAGGACCTTATATTTATTGGCGGGAGTACTTTTACCGTAGCGGAAGTTGTTTGATTTTTTTGATTTTTTCTTTTGGGGGAACGAAAACTATTCTATATTTGCACCCCGTTAGGGCTCTTAGCTCAGTTGGTTCAGAGCACCTGCCTTACAAGCAGGGGGTCACTGGTTCGAATCCAGTAGGGCCCACAAAGGCTATCTAAATTTTAGATAGCCTTTTTTTATTGCGTTATTCCCATATCCCATGGGCTTTGGGGATTGCCTTTATAAAGGCCTTGATAGGGATGGTGTCCGATTGCCGTACTTGTACCATAATGCCATAAAAACCAAAACTTCACAGAGTGGGTAAATTACAAAAAAAACACCTATAAACCCACCCATACCCGCCACTAGTCACAGACTAGTCGGAGATGGGGATTCTTAAAATCATTGATACCATGTTTACCAAAAAGAAGTTCAAGGATTTCTTTGATAAAAATGTTGCTTCGCTTTAGGATATAAGAAAACCGCCACTTGGGCGGTTTTCTTATATCCTTAAAATTACCCCTTTAATTGTACGGCACGAATATACTATCATATTTTACCGTGACTCTGTCATCAATAAAATTTACAAAAGTGAAGCTGCACGTCTTGTTGAGAATATCCATTTTTTGAGAATTATTGATTCTAATGGTTAAGTCGGTAATCATTGATAACTTACCCAATTCAACCTCCATAGCAGCTCCAAGCGACCTATCGGTTGTAATCTTATCGGCAAATACCTTTTTATTATTAACAAATACCTGAACGGAATCATCACTGAAACCTCCTTCAAAAAACAAAGCGGCTACATCCTTTTTGTTCTCCGTGCAATTCAACTTTTCGATTTCTAACTCATAAACCACCGATTCAATAGAATCTTTTGCTATAGATTCTTTAGCAGTTTCCTTTTTTTCCTTGCAGCAAACGAATGTGATTGCTACACCTAAAACCAAAAGACTCTTTTTCAGACCTGCTTTTAAAATAGTCATAATTTAGGGTTTAATATTCTGTTCATGTTTTTTTCAAATTTCTGTTGTGACTGCCTCATTTGTTGTCTAAAATTCACCATAAACGGTGTATTAACAGTATTCTGTAATACGGACAATTGTTCTCCGTTAACTCCGCCTCTCTGCCTACCTTCTTGGGTAGAACTTCTCATTAGATTGGTTCGCCCTAGGGTAATCCCATTTATAGTTATGTTTGAACCAGGCTCTTGGTGGTTTAGACCTGCTGTATGTCCATACTCATGGGCACCATTGTAAGGCAATCTATCTTCAGTAACTGGCTCACCTACACTAGACCCCGCTTTACCGGGAATTAAGATTTGCATTCTGTTTACTTCGGTATCTCCAATTTCATCTGCTCTGCCTTCCGCACCAGCCTTGGACCCTTGAATTTTATCAGTAAATTCAATAAAGAAATCATTTTCGGTATCTACTTCCGCAACAAATTCAAGAGTGACAGAGGTACTTACAATATTACCATCGCTATCAACTCCACTAAAATCATTTTCAATTTGACCCGCTATGTTGTTCGCATAGTCTATTACTTGGTCAATTGATGCGCTGGAATTATTGAAAACTTTATTTGGGCGTCATACCTTATATTGTTCTGACCATTTTCATCTAACCATTCATGCCTGCTAACTTCTAAGCCTTCCAATTCTACACCAATGCCCAGCTTGTTCTCTTGAAAAGCATAGGTTGAGTTATACATGAAGTCCTCCGCCAATGGGTCAACTTGCCAGAACCTACCAATCGCAGGGTCGCTCATCCTGTATCTCCATTCATGTACGTTAAGACCCAGGTCCTCTGTAAGTTCCTGTCCCTGATAGGTGAAATGGTTATTCTCTACTCCTTGGATATTTCCATTGTAACCCTTGTGCTGCAGCCCAAATGGATAGTAGTTCCTCTCTTGGAGTATCTCCGCTTGGTCAACGGAACCGTCGCTATTAATATCGGCGTAGCTTAGCCTCACATTGCCCCAAACATCTCTATATTGGTATACATAGTCGTATCCCCCTGAACCGTCCGGTTCAACGTATCCTTCCGGATGGTTGAAGAACTGCAATGTGCCGTTCTCATATATGTAATTACCGGCATAATCGGTAAAAGTGCCAACACCATTTTCAAGAACGTTCTTCCGGGGTCTTGCCCCGGTAGCATCGTAAATATACGAAACCGTACCGTTGTTCCCCCCCATCGTTTGTTTTTATCCGGGCAGGTTGTACGCAATGCCCTTTTCCGTTGGTGTCGCACCTTTTATGCCCTTGTTGGCATGGATACCATGTTGCCGTTGGTGTCATATTTGTAAATCAATCGTAGATGTATTTTGTCGTTATGCGGCAATGCTTTAACTTTATTATAGATTGTAATGGATTTCTGTATTTATACATTGCCATTCAATGCCCTAAATCACCAAGGATGTTATGAAGACAAATTCGAAATTTTGGATAACCGTGTTGGTTGTTGTTGTACTAAGTTTTGGTATAGGGATATATCTTCAGGACCTGAAACATAAGGAAAGTACAGAGGCGGCTTGGCGTGCCAATCGGTTCAATATGGCACGGTTCAATAAAATCAGGGATTTTAACCTGAGAATGACATCCTCGAACTGGAGGTTCATGCGTGACAGTATTGAGCAACAATTCGATAGCTTTATGATCCTAAGGTTCAGGAAGGAAATGGATAGTATAAAGGCGGAAAACGAATAAATGTGGTAAGCTCCGAAAAGCCGGGGCGTTTGCTTATAGGATAGGGGTGTGCGACCAAAACAAAACCATGCCCAAGAGTAAATTATATTGATGGGGGATATTGGTTTTCCCCCAACGCGCCCAAAACTCAAAAATATTTTAGCGATTTGCCGATCATTCTCGGCGGGTAAGTTTTGGGAATAAAAAATTAGTCATACCTTAGCACTTTCAAATTTTATCGGGATATTAGCTCAGTTGGTTTAGAGCGCTGCCTTGACAGGGCAGAGGTCACTGGTTCGAATCCAGTATATCCCACTTCTTTCCTTTTGCCGGCCAAGTTCAACTAGAGTAGGTCGAGTATACGTTCCAAGGCCATGCCCCTTGAACCCTTGATAAGGGTTTTTCCGTTTTCGACCAGATCTAAATCCTTGAAATTCGATTTAAATTCATCAAAGTCCTTGAATTTTGTAAAGGGACATTCTGTCTTGTTGAAATTCTCCCCTAGTAAGAAAACTTTTTCAATATCGAGTTGCACTAATATATCGGTGATGTTCTGGTGTTCGATCGGGGAGGATTCACCCAATTCGAACATATCGCCCAAAAAGGCCATTTTTGGCCCACCTTCCAGGTTGTTGAAGTTTTCCAAGGCAACCTTCATGCTCGAAGGGTTTGCATTATAGGCATCAAGGATGATCTGCCTACCGTTTTTGTTGATAATCTGGGATCTGTTGTTCTGTGGCATATAGCCCTCGATGGCAATTTTGATGGCATCTAGGGGGATATTGAAATATTTGCCCATGATAATGGCCGCACAACAATTTTCAAAGTTGTAGCTTCCTATAAGCTGGGATTGAATGGTTGTGTCCTCGACCCGTAAGGAAACATAGGGGTCGGCCTTTAGGAATTCGATTGTATAGTATTCCTTTTTGGTTTTTGAAAAGCCATATTTTTGAATATAGGTTCCCAATTTCCCCAATTGGACAGGATCATCCGCATTTAGGAAAGCTATTCCATTATGGTTTGTTATAAAGGAATAAAGCTCACTTTTGCCCTCTATTACACCATCTACACCTCCAAAGCCTTCCAAATGGGCCTTTCCGAAATTTGTGATGTATCCAAAATCAGGTAGGGCAATGGTGCAAAGGAATTCGATTTCCTTTAAGTGGTTGGCGCCCATTTCGACGATGGCGATTTCGGTATCCTCCTTGATCGACAAGAGGGTAAGGGGTACGCCTATGTGGTTGTTGAGGTTTCCAACGGTTGCCACGGTCTTGTATTTCTGTGAAAGGACCGAAAGGATAAGCTCCTTGGTGGTCGTCTTGCCATTGCTGCCTGTTAGGGCAATGATTCTGGCAGAACAGTGGTTTCTGTGGTATTTGGCCAGTTCCTGGAGTGTTCCCAGAACATCATCAACAATGAGCACCTTGTCGAGATTAGTATATTCTTTGTCATCGGATACGGCATAGGCGGCTCCTTTCCGTAAGGCGGATCCTACATAGTCGTTGCCATTGAAGTTGTCACCTTTTAGGGCGAAGAATATACAATTGTCCGTGATTTTTCGAGTATCGGTACAAACAGTGGGGAACTGTAGGAAAATCTGGTGAAGTGCGGTTATGTTCATAAGTCAAAGATAAAAAAAGCCCTGATGGAATATCAGGGCTTTCTATATAACTTTCCAGTAAAGTTATTTGACTTTTTTGCTTCTTACTGTTTTGTTCTTTGATTTTGATTTTGAGCCTACCCTGGACATCGCACATCGGAAACCGATATAATCCGTAGCCATGTACTGTGGCAGGTATCTGCGTTGTGCGGGATCTAACCAATAAGCCCTGTCCCTCCAGGAACCTCCTTTGTACACCCTTACTTCATTATTGATCAATGTAGTCCTGTTGTTGGAGTGGTCATATTGACGGATCAAGTTTCCTAACGAATCCCTTTTTACCTTGTGTTTGGGGGAATTGTACATTTCCTTGGTATTTTCACCCTCCTCATTACCGAATCTGTCGAAGAATCTTGAAGAACTTGGGTCCCCGTCCCTGTAACCTCTATTGTCACTAGAGGAGAAATTGGTTCTTAAATAGGTTTCTTCCTCGCCTACAGGAACCATTTTTATTTCGCCAGGTAGGTTTACCGCTACGATTTTACCTGTAGGAAGGGTGTCGTATACCACGGAATCACTCAATATATTCACTTTGCCATCCTCACCGATTGCGGTTTTCAAATAAATATTTCCCCTGTAGTAGTTAAAGTCACTGATCTCGTCGTCCACTATTGGCCGGTAAACATCCGCCACCCATTCGGCAACATTGCCGGCCATGTCGTAAAGCCCTAGGTCGTTTGGCTTGTAGGACATTACCTGTGCTGTGATATCGGCACCATCATCTGACCAACCTGCGATTCCGCCATAGTCGCCTTTTCCCTGTTTAAAGTTCGCTAGTTGGTCGCCTCGGCCAACACGTTGGCCATTTCTTGTGTACTCACCGTCCCAAGGGTATTTTTTCCTGCCTCTATAGTTGTTGTATTCCCTTGAGCCAACCTGTGCCTGTGCGGCATATTCCCATTCGGTTTCCGTAGGTAACCGATATTCGGGCATAATTATGCCACTACTCCTTTTTGCAAATGTGTTTATGCTGTCTTTTTTCTTTTTTCCTTGTAGGGAATCTATTTGCCCATTATAGACGGATTCAGGTCTGTTAAGGTAGGCTTCTGTGCTGAACGTACCCGCAACCTCACCAGTAGCTGCTTGGTATTTGGCATTTTTGGCCAAATAACCTTCCCTTTCCAACATCACCTCGTTTACACGGTCTGTCCTCCATTCGGCAAACTGTGTGGCCTGTATCCAGTTTACACCAACTACGGGGTATTCTGCATAGGCAGGATGCCTTAGGTAATTGTTGGTCATGGTCTCATTGAACCCCAATCGGTTTCTCCAAACCAATGTGTCGGGTAGGGCACCTTTGTAAATATTTGCATATTTAGGGTTTTCCGGAGGGTATACACTCTTCAGGTAATCCAGATATTCCAGGTACATTACGTTGGTGACCTCAGTTTCATCCATGTAAAAGGATTGTACGTGCTGCGAAGTAGGTGTGTTGTTCCAATCGTGCATAACATCATCTTGTACCTTGCCTTTGGTGAATGTGCCACCTTCCACAAAAACAAGACCGGGAGCGGTTTCTTGCTCTTTAAAGTCTGTGTTGTATTGGAAACCACCTTCCTTGGCATTTATTTTCCAACCTGTAGCTCTCGATACATTTTTGGAAGACGAGGATTTCCTGCTACAGCTTGTAACAGTGCAACCTCCCGCTATTACTGCACAAGAAAGTACAATTTTGATAAACTGTTTTTTCATAATTAGGACTTGAGTTCAAATATTTAAACTACCTTTCTATGTAGTTTTGAATTCTTAAATTTAATTTGGTGTCACTTTCGGCATATTAAACGATGTTTTGGGCATAATATTTTATCACTCAAAAATTATTTCCGTATTTGTCATTTTAAATGGTGCGAAAGTGTGCGTATAAAAAAGATAACGGTGTAATTGTTATTATAGTATGGATTTGAATATTTCTTTTATGCGCTAGGTATATCGGTATGGGTGCATAGGCCAAAAGGATCGGGCCACCATGTGAAAGGGTGGCGGCCAAGCCGGAACCACCATCGATAATTTGTATATTTTCGATGAAAGGTATAAGATATTTTCAAAAACTTCGTTTACCAATACAATAGTCCTGGTTTTTTGGGGAAACTACTAAACATTTCTATTTATTCTATAATGAAAATAAGACCAATGCTGATGAAGAAAATCCCATTATTGATATTGTTGGCCTTTGTTGCCCAGGTATCGGCCCAAGAGGATAGGGTCATAACTACCGCCGTACCTTTCTTGGCCATTGCGGCCGATGCTAGGGCTGCGGGTATGGGGGATATAGGCGTGGCAACTTCCACAGATGCCTTTTCACAGCAATGGAATCCAGCAAAGTTTGCTTTTGCCGAAAGAAAAATGGGTATAGGGGTGAGTTATACGCCTTATCTGGAAAGCCTGATTACCGATATATCGCTATTGAATGCGAGTTTCTTTAATAAAATAGACGGGCAAAGTACTTTTGCCCTTAGCGTACGTTATTTTACACTGGGGGAAATCGAACTCAGGCAGTTTGCGAATGATCCGGGAACTTTGGCCAAACCCAATGAACTGGCTTTGGATGGGTCGTACTCATTAAAGTTAAGCCCAACTTTTTCAATGGGTGTTGGGGGTAGGTTCATAAGGTCTAATTTGAAATTGCCACAGAATGGGAACGTGGATTCGAAAGCGGCTAGCACATTTTCTGTTGATATTGCCGGTTTTTATCGTTCAAGGGAAATTGCCTATGACAATTTCGATGGTAGATGGAGGGCCGGTTTCAATATTTCCAATCTTGGGGGGAAGATGTCCTATGATGAAAGGGGACAGGAAAACTTTCTGCCAACTAATTTAAAGTTCGGTGTTGGGTTCGATTTTATTTTAGATCAGGATAATACTATTGGTATAACCTCCGAATTCAACAAATTATTGGTGCCGACACCCAAGGATTTCAATGATGATGGTGTAGTGGACGGAACCGATAACGACGAGTACCAACAAATTGGTTTTTTAAGTGGGGTCTTCAAGTCCTTTGGTGATGCCCCGGATGGCTTTGGCGAGGAACTGAAGGAGTTCACATGGGCTTTGGGGATGGAATACGCCTATCAAGGTGCTTTTATGGTTCGTGCCGGATACTTTAACGAGAGCGAGGAAAAAGGCTCAAGGAAATTCTTCGCGATAGGCCCTGGTTTTAAATACAAGGCAGCCCAGATCGATCTTTCCTATTTGTTCTCTACTTCCCAGGTCAAGAATCCGTTGGAGAACACATTGCGTTTTTCCCTGACCTTTAATTTGGGGGAGGAGTTTTATAACGACTAAATAAAAAATATATCATGGAACAAAACCTGCCTTTGAGCAGGTTTTGTTAATTTAGGCATCTACGAAATGTTTTGATAAGATGAAAAAAAGAACGATTTCCTTTGAACTACAGGTCTTTGATACTATGGATGAATTGGATTCAGGGGACAGGGAACTGTTACAGTTGGCCATTGAAGCAAGAAAGGATGCCTATGCACCATATTCCAAATTCAATGTCGGGGCCGCGGCATTGTTGCGGAATGGTGTTGTGGTCATTGGCAATAATCAGGAAAATGCCTCTTATCCATCAGGTTTATGTGCGGAACGGGTGGCGGTGTTCCAGGCTGGGGCCAAATATCCGGGAGTTGCGATAAAATCGATTGCTATCGCCTCAATGTCGCAAAACCATGTGGTGGGTTCGCCCGCGGCACCATGTGGTAATTGTCGCCAGGCTATTTCAGAGTACGAGCTCAGGCAAAAAGAACCTATTTCCATACTTATGACGGGAGAGAAAGGGGAGGTCATTAAATGTAGTTCCCTGTCGGATATTCTTCCCTTGGGTTTTAGCAATGCCTATCTGTGACCCCGTAAAAAAGTTAATAGCTCCTGTCTGGTTCAAAATGTTATTTTTGCCGATCTTGTTATTCTGGCAGGTAGCCAGAAATTTTTATGACAAGCTTTTAATTTTATTTTTTTACTGATTGATTAATATGTGTATTTTTGTTTTGCTATTTTTCGGGGTCATAAAGTCTTGGTTCCAATGGCTTCATGAAGTAATAACTTTTAATTAAATCAAGATTGATGGAAAAAATCACCAAAGAGACCTATCTGAAGTGGTACGAGGATATGTTGTTCTGGAGGAAGTTCGAGGACAAGTTGGCAGCGGTATATATACAACAAAAAGTTAGGGGGTTCCTTCATTTATACAATGGTCAAGAAGCTGTTCTGGCAGGTGCACTGCACGCTATGGATTTAACGAAGGATAGAATGTTGACCGCTTATAGGAACCACGTTCAACCCATAGGTATGGGGGTCGACCCCAAAAAGGTTATGGCTGAGCTTTATGGCAAGGTCACGGGCACTTCCAAAGGTATGGGGGGTTCTATGCACATATTCTCCAAGGAACATCGTTTCTATGGGGGGCACGGTATTGTTGGGGGTCAGATTCCCTTGGGTGCCGGTCTGGCATTTGCCGATAAATATTTCAAAAGGGATTCAGTGACCTTGTGTTATATGGGTGATGGTGCGGTACGCCAAGGCTCGTTGCACGAAAGCTTCAATTTGGCCATGCTCTGGCAATTACCTGTGGTTTTTGTCTGTGAGAATAATGGTTATGCCATGGGGACCTCGGTAGCGAGAACCTCGCATTCCACCGATATATGGAAACTGGGATTGGGTTATGAAATGCCCTGTGGGCCAGTTGATGGTATGGACCCGGTTACTGTTGCCAAGGAAATGAGCAAGGCGATTGAGCGTGCCCGTAGTGGTGGTGGGCCTACTTTCCTGGAAATGAAGACCTATCGCTATAGGGGCCATTCCATGTCAGATGCCCAGAAATACAGAACCAAGGAAGAGGTGGAGGAGTATAAGAAGATCGACCCTATTTCACAGGTTAAGGAAGTGATCTTAACTAAAAAATACGCAACAGAGGAAGAGATAAAAATAATTGATGAGGATGTTAAAAAACGGGTCTCTGAATGTGAGAAATTTGCAGATGAATCCGATTACCCTCCATTGAATCAATTATATGACGTGGTCTATGACCAAGAGGATTACCCATTTGTACAACATAAATAATATTTAAATGGCAGAAGTGATTAATATGCCTCGTTTGAGCGATACCATGGAAGAAGGTACCGTGGCAAAATGGCTTAAACAAGTTGGTGATAAAGTTGGGGAAGGAGATATCCTAGCAGAAATTGAAACTGATAAGGCAACCATGGAATTCGAGTCCTTTTACGAAGGTACTCTATTGTACGTAGGTGTTGCTGAAGGTGAAGGGGCTCCGGTAGATTCTCTTTTGGCCATCATAGGTAGGGAAGGCGAGGATATTTCGAGCTTGATCAATGCAGGGGCGGCTACCGATACCTCTAATGATACGAAAGAAGATCCCGTTGTGGATAATACCACAGAGGCAGCCGTTACTAGTGGTTCCAATGAACCTGGTTCAGTGGATCTTCCCAAAGGTGTTGAAATTGTGAAAATGCCTCGTTTGAGCGATACCATGGAGGAAGGTACCGTGGCAAAATGGCTTAAACAAGTTGGTGATAAAGTTGGGGAAGGGGATATCCTAGCGGAAATAGAGACCGATAAGGCAACTATGGAATTTGAGTCGTTTTATGCAGGAACCCTTTTGTACATAGGTGTCCAAGAAGGTGATTCGTCTCCTGTGGATACTGTTCTTGCGGTAATTGGGCCAGAAGGCACCGATGTTGATGCTGCATTGAATGTAAGACCATCTACAGGTAAAGGCAATGAAGTTGCAAAAGAAGAAGTGAAGAAAGAACCAAAAGAGGAAAAAGTGGTTGAACCAAGTCAAGAAGCTGGTACTGCCAAAGATGGGAAACGGATCTTTGCTTCTCCATTGGCCAAGAAGATCGCCAAGGAAAAAGGTATTGATCTAAAAGACGTTAAAGGTACTGGTGAACATGGTAGGATCGTAAAGAAGGATATAGAGGGTTTTGTACCTGCGGAACCTATTGCAACTCCGCAGGAAAAACCCCCAGTGTCTTCGGCAATTGCCCCAGTAGCCTTGCCCGTAGGGGAGGAGGGGACAGAGGAGGTCAGGAATTCCAAAATGCGCAAGGCCATTGCGAAAAGGTTGTCCGAGTCCAAATTCACGGCGCCACATTACTACTTGACCATTGAGGTCGATATGGATAATGCAAAGGCTTCCCGTGCGCAGATCAATAATTTGCCAGATACCAAGGTGTCGTTCAATGATATGGTGGTAAAGGCTTGTGCCATGGCACTTAAGAAACACCCCCAAGTGAATACATCTTGGGAAGGGGATACTACAAAGTATAACCACCATATCCATGTTGGTGTTGCCGTTGCCGTTGAGGATGGTTTGGTAGTGCCGGTACTCAAGTTCGCCGATCAAATGAACTTAACACAGATTGGTGCATCTGTCAAGGATCTTGCGGGAAGGGCCAGAAACAGGAAATTGACACAGGCCGAAATGGAAGGAAGCACCTTTACGGTCTCCAATTTGGGAATGTTCGGTATTTTGGAATTCACCTCCATTATCAATCAACCCAATTCAGCGATTTTGTCCGTTGGGGCGATTGTTGAAAAACCTGTTGTTAAAAATGGACAGATTGTGGTTGGGAATACAATGATACTTTCGTTGGCATGTGACCATAGGACTGTTGATGGTGCCACAGGGGCGCAATTCCTGCAGACACTAAAGGCTTTCCTTGAGAATCCTGTGACGATGCTCGCATAATCGAACATTTCAAAATTTTATAAGATTTTAGCATCCGCCATCGGCGGATGTTTTTTTATCTTTAAGGCATAATCCGTGTTCCATGAAAAAAAATATTTTGTTTGTCTTTTTATTGCTACTTGTTGGTTGTGGTGCCACACAATCAAAATCGAATGGATACCCAGAGGGGCCCAATGGGCCATCCGGTGTAAAAGGGAGCATTGCAAATGATGGGGTGTCCGCTAATGGGGGGGAGGCTGTGGATTCCCAAGCCACTTTCCCTGGTCTAGAATTCTCAAACAAGAAAAAAGTGGGTAAGATCATGGGCTTTTTGGCATCTGATGAACTGAACGGAAGGGAACCGGGCAGTCCCGGTATTGAAAAAGCCGCACAATATATCGAAGGTGTTTTAACAAAGAATGGTATACAGCCCTTGTTTAGTACCTTTCGGGATACCCTTGACAGTTTTGGCGAACCCACTTATAATATTGTCGGGGTCTTGGAAGGCACTGACCCGGACTTGAAAGATGAATTTGTGTTGGTCGGTGCCCATTACGATCATATCGGCACATCAACCCCTGTTAATGGCGATGCTATAGCAAATGGGGCCAATGACAATGCCTCGGGAACCACTACGGTATTGGAAATGCTGCGTTATTTTGGGAAAGCTGGGACAAATAAAAGAAGTCTGGTCTTTGCCTTTTTTACCGCAGAGGAAAAAGGATTGTTGGGCTCCGGCCATTTGGCCAAGCGGTTAAAAGAAAAGGATTTCAACCTTTATACGATGTTGAATTTTGAAATGGTGGGAGTGCCAATGAAAGGAAAGGGTTATTTGGCCTATGTAACAGGCTATCAGGAATCCAATATGGCCGAGGTCTGTAATAGGTATGCCCATGGTAATGCAGTTGGGTTCCTGCCTTCTGCCAAGGAGTTCAATCTATTCATGCGATCGGATAATTTCCCTTTTCATAAGGAGTTCAATGTTCCTTCCCAAACGTTCTCGACTTTTGACTTCACCAATTTCGACCATTATCATAAAGTAGGTGATGAGGTTTCCGAAATGGATTTTGACCATATGGCTATTTTGATAAACACATTCATTCCTGTTGTGGAAGGTATAGCCAATGCAACTGAACAGGAAATAAAATACAACTGATGGCAAACATAATCGTTACCGGCACTAGTAGGGGTATAGGTTTTGAAATGGTACAGCTTTTTGCCAATGAGGGGCATAATGTATTGGCCTTATCCCGGAACGGGGAGATAGTTTCCCGGTTGAAGCATAAGAATATCGACTCATTTCCTTTTGATATTACAGAGGAAGAGGATTTGAAAAAGGTTGGGGCATATTTGGAATCCCATTGGAAAACGGTCGATGTCTTGGTCAACAATGCGGGCAGCTTGCTTAATAAACCTTTTTTGGAAACCAGTGCCTCGGAATTTGAGTCCGTGTACCGGGTAAATGTCTTTGGGGTTGCCAACCTTACCAAGTTGGTTGTGCCCAAGATGTCAAAAAACGGACATGTGGTTACCATAAGTTCGATGGGAGGGGTGCAAGGCAGCATGAAGTTCCCAGGATTGTCGGCATACAGTTCAAGTAAAGGAGCCGTGATTACGTTGACCGAACTATGGGCCGAGGAGTTCAAGGAAACAGGTCCGTCTTTCAATGTATTGGCCTTAGGGGCCGTACAGACAGAAATGTTGGAAGAGGCCTTTCCAGGGTATGAGGCCCCGGTCACAGCATCGGAAATGGGTAAATATATTAAGGACTTTGCCTTGAACGGACATAAAATGTTCAATGGCAAATTGCTACAGGTAAGTAATAGTACGCCTTAGGTTCGGACAGGCAAACAAAACGAACACTTTCCCAGTTAATTATACCATACCGCATAATGTTTCCTACGTAGTTCCAAGGCTAGGGCCTCCTCCAGTTTAAGGACCTCGTCCCTGGAGTTTAGGGGAGCTAAGTGATTATAGAGGCTAGGCCGTAGGTACATGCCGTATTTTTCAACGATATTGGAAGAGAGTTTATGGCCTTTTTTATTTCTAAACCCCGTTTTGTGTTGTTCAAAACGTTCTTTCGGGGTCTTGCTGCTCATGCCCACATAAAGGCATTGCAGCACTCCATTGAACTGGGGATTGGCTGCCCTGAACCTTGCATTTTCAGTGAAGACCCTTTTTGACAATTCTATGACATAAACACGATAAATGGGTTTGGACATATCAATAGGAATATTCGAACAGGCCAAAGTACTATATTTTGTGTTATGTTTTGGCAAATGTCTTTGGGCAATATCAATAAATCCCTAAAAACCTTATTTTTGTGACAATGGATGGTATTCTTCTAAAATATTTGCCGGAAAGGGCGGTAGCACCATGTTTGGAATTGATAAAGGCCTCTGGGGTAAATCTCAAGATCGTAAATACAAGGGTCACACGTCATGGGGATTATCGTCGATTACCAAATGGACTGCATCAGATTACGATCAATTCAACTTTGAACAAATATCGTTTCTTGATTACATTGATACATGAAATAGCCCATTTGACCGCTTTTGAGCAATACGGAAGGAATATCAAGCCCCACGGATCGGAGTGGAAAAAAACTTTTCAATATCTCATGTTGCCCTTTATTAGGCCCGAGGTCTTTCCCTCAAAACTTCTACCTATTTTGGCAAGACATTTTAAGAACCCCAAGGCAAGTAGTGATACTGACGCTATTTTGTCATTGGCCTTAAAACAATATGACCCACAACATTCTGATAAAACCTATATTTTCGAATTGCCTTTGGGTGGTGTTTTTCGTACATATAACGATAAAATTTTCAAAAAAGGGAATAAGAGGGTTAAACGCTACGAATGTATCGAGGTGGCATCGGGGAAGGTTTATCTGTTCCAGCCTAATGCCGAAGTAGAATTAATAAAATAAAAGATTGGAACATGAACAAGAATTATTATGCGGTTTTAATGGCAGGAGGGGTAGGTTCCCGTTTTTGGCCGATAAGTACCACTGAGGACCCCAAACAGTTCCACGATATGCTGGGTACTGGGCAGACCCTTATACAGAAGACTTTTCAACGTCTAAATAGATTTATACCAACAGGGAATATCCTGATCCTGACCAATGAGCGGTATAACGGTCTGGTCTTGGAGCAACTACCCATGGTAAAACAGGAACAGGTTGTTCTGGAACCGGCAATGCGCAATACGGCACCCTGTATTTTATATGCTGCTATGAAGATTCAAAAAATGAACCCGAATGGTGTTATGGTCGTGGCACCCAGTGATCATTGGATCGAAGATGAGGATGCTTTTGCGAATGATGTTATTGAGTGTTTTGATAAGTGCGAAAAAGAGGAAGTCCTTTGTGCTTTGGGAATCGTACCCACATTTCCCAATACCGGCTTTGGGTATATTGAATTTGAGGGAAAAGATACTTCCAACCTTAAAAAGGTCCATCAATTTAGGGAAAAACCGGACTATGAGACTGCCAAGGGGTTTTTGGCACAGGGGAACTTCCTATGGAATGCGGGTATATTCATGTGGAGCGTCAGTAGTATAGTGAAGGCCTTTCAAAACCATCAGCCGAAACAATATGGATTGTTCAGATCCGGGATAGCCGATTATAACACACCAAGTGAAAAGGAATTTATAAAAGAGAATTACCCAAAGGCCGAAAATATATCTATAGATTATGCTATATTGGAACAGTCCAAGTCAATCTATGTTCGGCCTGCCACTTTTGATTGGAACGATCTAGGGACTTGGGGTTCCTTATACGATAAGTTGGATAAGGATGTTGATGAAAATGCCGTGGTCAATAGTAAATTGCTGGGTCAGGATGCCCATGGCAATATGATCCGTTCCCCAAAGGACAAGATTGTAGTCGTCGATGGACTCGAGGATTACATTATTGTCGACAAGGAGGAAGTGCTATTGATCTATCCAAGGTCCAAAGAACAGGATATAAAACAGGTATTGACAAAGGTCAAGGAAAAGTTTGGTGACAAGTATGCTTGATTATGGTTGAAAATTTAAATGAGGACAAAAATACCCCCCCTAATCAGACCGATAGTGGGGAGGAGGTAAAAAAGGATATTCAAGGTTTGTTCGGGAGTACGAGAAAGTTCCTTTCTGAACTTTTGGATATTCGCGGCAATACCGATCAGGAGGCTACCAAGGAAGCTATTATTGCCGATATCCCTTTTAAGGGGCATACCTCATGGATTTTGATCTGTTCCATCTTTATCGCTTCGATAGGACTTAATGCCAATTCAACAGCTGTTGTTATTGGTGCCATGTTGATATCCCCCTTAATGGGTCCCATATTGGGTATTGGTCTTTCATTGGCGGTAAATGACGTGGATACCTTGCGTAGGTCTTTAAAGAATTTTGCCGTTATGGTCGTATTGAGCGTGTTGACGGCCTATTTGTTTTTTGCCATATTCCCATTGCGTGATGAATCTTCGGAGCTTTTGGCACGGACGGCCCCTGATATCCGTGATGTCCTGATTGCCTTTTTTGGGGGGCTTGCCCTTGTTATTGCCAGGGCGAAGAAAGGAACCATAGCCTCTGTCATCTTCGGTGTGGCTATTGCGACGGCATTAATGCCACCTCTGTGCACAGTAGGTTTTGGTTTGGCTATTGGTAATTATGAATATGCCAGGGGAGCAATGTACTTATTCAGTATCAATACCATTTTTATCGCTTTGGCAACCTTTTTGGTACTGAAACTATTGCGTTTCCCGATGGTGCGTTATGTCAATTCCAAAAGGCGAAGGCTTATCGGCAGGGTAGCTTCCCTTTTCGCGCTCTTGGTAATGGTACCGGCAGGGATTGCCTTCTGGGATGCCCTTCAGGAATCCTTGTTCAGAAAACAGGCACAACGTTTCGTCGAGGAAAAAGTGGCACCATACCAATTTAAGGGTTCGGGACGGTTTATGGACGACTTTACGGATATTGAATTCAATAGGGGTGAAAACCCGTATATTGAATTGGTGTTCATGGGGAACGAGACCATACCCGATAATGTCATTGCCACTTGGAACAAGCAAAAAGAGGACGAAGATAGTTTTGACAGGTTGAAAGATACAGAACTGCATATAATACAAGGTGCAAAAAATGAGCAATTGGACCAGCTCAAATACGTGGATCAATTGTATGAGACCCAGAAAATCGAGCTGGAGGATAAAGATACCCGTATTAGGTTGCTGGAAGAGGAACTGGGGAAATTGGTTCGACTGTCCATCCCTTTTGCCGATGTGAGTGCCGAGGCGAAAACGAATTATACGAATTTGGAATCGCTTGGTTTTTCACCTACCATCCAGACCGATTTCAATAAGATGGATACCATACCTATCTTTGAAGTGAAATGGAAAAGGGATGCCAAGAGGGCCCAGGCCGTTGAGGATACTAAAAAATTACATGCCTGGCTGAAATTAAGGTTAAAGGACAATAGGATCCAGATCAAAGAGATCGTTCAGGATTAATTACGCTCTTCGATATACATTTGCCGTACTTTTTTGAACAGTTCGGAGGAATACGCAAAATTGATCACTGCCTCATTATCCGTTTTGAAGAAGTCTTCCTTGGTGCCTTCCCACTCCTTGATTCCATTTTTCAGGAAGATTATTTTTTCGCCGATTTCCATGACGGAGTTCATGTCATGGGTGTTTATGACCGTGGTGATATCGTATTCCAAGGTGATTTCGTGAATGAGGTTGTCGATTACTATGGCCGTTCTTGGGTCTAATCCAGAATTGGGCTCGTCGCAGAAAAGATATTTGGGGTTCATGACAATGGCCCTGGCAATGGCTACCCGTTTTTGCATTCCGCCCGATATTTCAGAGGGATATTTTTTGTGGGCATTGCCAAGGTTTACCCTTTTTAGTACAAAATCGGCACGATCTTGCATTTCCGATTGGGATTGGTTCGTGAACATCTCCAACGGAAACATCACATTGCCCTCTACGGTCATCGAGTCGAAAAGTGCACTTCCTTGGAATACCATTCCCATGTCCTGTCTAAGGTCTCGTTGTTCGCGAGGCGACAGTTTTGAGTAAATTCTACCATCATGGCTAATGGATCCCTTGTCCGGGCTAAAGAGCCCCAAAAGGCATTTAAGGAATACGGTCTTTCCCGAGCCGCTTTGTCCAATGATCAAGTTGGTCTTGCCTTTGTCAAAGACAGTGCTGATACCCCTTAATATTTGGGTGGTCCCATCAAAAGATTTATATATGTCCTTTACTTCGATCATTGGCCCAATAAAAGTTGTGTTAGAATATAATTTAAGATAATGATGACCACACTTGTCCATACAAAGGAAGTTGTGGAGGCCTTTCCAACCTCAAGTGCCCCGCCTTTCATATAAAAACCATGATAAGAAGGAATGGTTGCCAAAACAAATGCGAATATCAAGGTTTTAATAAAAGCATAGGTGACATGAAAAGGGATAAAATCCAACTGTACCCCTTCGATAAAATCGGCACTTGTACTGAAACCCCCGAAAACACCTGCGGTCCATCCACCGAAAACACCGACATACATGGCTATGGCAATGGTGAAAGGGTAGAGCAATAAGGCGATTATCTTTGGGAATACCAGATAGTTCAAGGCATTTATACCCATGACCTCCAAGGCATCGATTTGTTCGGTGACCCTCATGGTACCGATACTACTGGTAATATAGGAACCTACCTTGCCAGCCATGATAATCGAGCAGAAAGTTGGGGCGAATTCCAGAATAATGGATTGCCGGGTAGCAAAACCCACTAATTTTTTGGGAATGAGCTCACTGGTAATGTTCAATGCTGTTTGTATGGCGACAACACCGCCAATAAAAAAGGAGAGGAATATCAAAATGCCCAATGAACCATAGATGAGTTCGTCTATTTCCTTGAGGATCAAAGACTTCATTATACGCCATTTCGTAGGTTTTTTGAAAACCTCCTTGATCATTATTGCATAACTACCGATTGATGCTAGGTAATTCATAGAATGGGATAAACTTAGTAATTGTAAAAATAGGAATTATGGATGTCTTTTGGCATTCATTTAATCTTTTAAGGGTTTATTTATATATTTTTGCAGTATCAATATTTCATAAAATGATGAGCAAGAATAGATTTACCCTTACTTTAGTGCTAATCTCACTAATTTTTAATACGTTCGATTCCGTAGGTCAAAGAAAGTCCGGAAAAGAGGATAAGGTTGGGAATTCGGACCATTTACGGGTTATGCCCAGGTTGGTCGTGGGTATAGTCGTAGATCAAATGCGTTATGATTACCTGACCCGTTTTTGGGACCATTATGGGGATGATGGCTTTAAAAGGTTGGTCAATGGGGGTTTCAACTGTAAGAACAATCATTTTAATTATGCGCCCACTTACACTGGTCCGGGACATGCATCGGTATACACGGGTACGACACCTGCCTCACATGGTATTATAGCCAATAATTGGTATGACAGGGAATTGGGTGTATCGGTGTATTGTGCAGCTGATGAAGCCTACAATTCTGTGGGAACGGCTTCCGATGCAGGTAAGATGTCGCCCCATAGAATGATGGTGACTACTGTGGCCGATCAATTACGCTTGCACACGCAAATGAGGGGGAAGACAATTGCCATAGCCCTGAAGGACAGGGCTTCTGTACTGCCTGGGGGGCATATTGCCAATGGGGCTTTTTGGTTTTATGGAGAAAATGAGGGCAATTGGATAACAAGTTCATTTTATATGGATGCATTGCCGAAGTGGGTCATTGATTTCAATGCCTCCAATGTTGCCGAGGGTTATAAAAGACCATGGGTAACCTTAAAGGATATAAACACCTATTTGGAGAGTGGTTCGGACAATAACGGATACGAAGGGTTGTTCGAGGGGGAGGTTGCACCGGTTTTTCCTCATGACCTGCCAAATCTATGGGACTCCAATGGAGGTTTCGACATGATCAAGGCAACACCATATGGTAACAGTATTACCACGGATTTTGCTATTGCCGCATTGGATGGTGAGAATCTGGGGGCCGATAAAATAACTGATTTTTTGGCGGTGAGTTTTTCAAGTACGGATTATGTGGGCCATAAATTCGGTGTGAATTCGAAGGAGATCCAGGATACCTACATAAGGTTGGATAGGGATTTGGCCAGATTGTTCAAGGCCTTGGACAAAAAAGTAGGTAAAGACAACTATACCCTTTTCTTGACCGCGGACCATGCGGCGATACATGTACCAGCGTATTTGAAGGATCACCGTGTGCCTGCGGGTTATGTAAAAGGGGAGGAACAGGAAATAAAATTCAATGAATTCCTGAAATATAAATATGGTACTACTGACATAGTGGAGAATAGTTCAAACAGTCAAATATTCCTCGACCATGATATTGTCAGGAACCTTGATTTGAAATTGGGGGATGTTGAGGAGGAAATCGCAAGGGAATTAATGACATATGAAAATATCGACAGGGTCTATACGGGCCAACAAATGTGGGAAAATGATTATACACAGGGTATTCCTTATATTTTGCAGAATGGTTACAACTTAAAACGCTCAGGGGATATCCTCATTGTTCTGAGGCCTGGGGTTGCAAATTATTCCGTTACTGGTTCCACCCACGGTTCCCCACAGGTTTATGACACCCATGTGCCATTGCTTTTTTATGGTCGTGGCATTCAAAAAGGGAGTACCACGGAACATACTGAAATTTCAGATATAGCCCCGACCATATCAGCATTATTGGGAATTGCTTTTCCTAGTGGGAATATAGGCGTACCCATAACCAAGGTTATCGAATAAATAGATAATAATATGGCCGATCACCCCATTGGTATTTTTGATTCTGGCGTGGGTGGTACATCCATATGGAAGGAAATAAATGCGTTGCTCCCCCACGAGAGTACCATTTATCTGGCCGACAGCAAGAATGCCCCCTATGGGGACCGTACGAAAGAGGAAATAGTCCAACTATCTATAAAAAATACGGAGATTTTATTGGGTGAGGGCTGTAAGCTGATCGTGGTGGCCTGCAATACGGCAACTACCAATGGCATAGATTATTTGCGCAGCCATTACCAGGTACCCTTTATAGGAATAGAACCAGCGATAAAACCGGCAGCTTTGCAATCAAAATCAAGAAAAATAGGGGTGTTGGCTACAAAGGGGACCTTGTCCAGTCTTCTTTTTCATAGTACGGCAGGGAACCATGCCGAAGGAATACGCATTTTTGAACAAGTTGGAACGGGTTTGGTGCCATTGATCGAAAGTGGGAAGGCAAGTTCGCCCGAAACAAGAGCCTTGTTGGAGGAATATCTTGACCCAATGGTCTCGGCCGGAATCGATTGTTTGGTGTTGGGCTGTACCCATTATCCCTATTTAATTCCTTTACTGAAGAAAATATTGCCTGCCCATATAAAAATCATCGACTCGGGTGAAGCAGTGGCACGACAGACCAAGGCAGTATTGATGAGGAATGGATTGCTGTCGAACTCCATGGATAAAACAGCGCATCACTTTATTACAAATGCGGATGTTGAAGTGCTAAAGGGTTTTTTTGAAGATGGTGGTGTTTCCTTGGAAATAGGGTATAGGGATTTCTAAAATACTATTTCCTGTGAAACGTTAAATATGTGAAATCATATTTGTGTTTTTCATCCTTGGGATGATGTACGGAACTTGTCAATTGCCAAATGGTCCCATCGATTTCAGGAAAGAAGGTATCGGCATGAAAATCGGAATGTACCTTTGTGATCTCCAATACCTGGGCGAATTTCTCCCCTTGCACATAGATCTCCCCACCTCCAATAATAAAAGGCTGCCCATCGCCATGTGTCAGTTTTATAGCGTCTTCCAAGGAATGTACGACAATGCAGTCTTCGTGGGCAACTTTATAGTTTTTGTCCCTTGTGATTATAATATGGGTCCTGTCTGGAAGTGGTTTGGGGAAACTTTCAAAAGTCTTTCTTCCCATGATAATGAAATGCCCTGTTGTCAACTTTTTAAAACGTTTAAAGTCGTCCGGAAGGTGCCAAAGAAGGTCATTGTCCTTCCCCAATGCGTTGTTTTCGCCTACGGCAGCTATCATGGTAATGTTTTGCACAATAATATTTTTAGTGTAAATTCGGTATGTAAGGTACAAAAAGTAGGCCGATCAATATATTGATGGCGTATACACTGTCTTGTTGAGGTGATTGGATGCCTAACCTTGTTCTTTGTGTCATTCCTTTTTGTTGATTTTGGAAATCGGGAAATCCGTTTCGATTTCTTTCTGTAGTCCGGCTATTTTCTCTTTCTGTTTTATGACCAATTTTTCACGCTGTCGCCTTTCCCAATCCTTCCCCATGAACTTCTGTGTAACAAAAACATTGAAAGCATGTATTGTGAATAAAAAGACCCAAAAGGTAATGGCCCATATAAACCAATCGTACTCAGCCCTGAATTTCAGGACCTTATTGATAATAACAAGGAAGACACTGCCAATCAAGAAAATGACAAAATGTTCGTATAACCGTTTTTTCTGCCTTATACGTGTTTGGGCAGATTCAAGCAGTTCATGTTGCTCCAAGTTTAATTCCGCTTGTTTTTTGTCTTTTTTGAACATAACGAATGGTTGTATTTGATTGCAAAGATAAAGTATTTGCCCCATAGGGTTCAATTTTCGTTTTTCATGATATAGCATGGGATATAGGGTGTTATTGGGGTTATTGTCAAAAAATGGGGATAGGTTTTGTTTATATGGTAATCGGGAATGGTTTTTTACGGGGACAATTAAAATTTGAAAGAGGGTCTCGTGTTGGCGGAATCATAAATAATGCCATCAATCATTGGGAATGGGCAATCTAATACTTTAATTTGCACCGAATTTAAATTGTTTGTGTTATGGGAATTGCGAAAAAATATTTAAAAAGCAAGCCGATATGTAAAGTATCCTTTACAGTGCCTGCCAAGGAAGCCAAAGAAGTGGCCGTTGTTGGTGATTTCAATAATTGGGACCCAAAAGGAAGTGCCCTGAAAAAATTAAAGAACGGAACTTTTAAAGGAACGTTTGATCTCCCCAAAGGAAATGCCTATGAGTTTAGGTATTTGGTGGATGGGGACTTCGTGAACGAAACGGAAGCGGATCGTTACCAATGGAATGAGTATGCTGGGGCTGAAAATGCAGTTCTGGATATTTAAGAAAATAAATCGAGAACCGATAAAGGCCCGGGACCATGGTCCCGGGCCTTTATCGTTATATACGGGATTGGGTTCAAGTGCCGCTATCGATTATAGAAGTTAACTATGGTTGTTTGAGCCAAGTAGCTTGTCTGGACAAAACCCCTGTAAAAACCAGTTGACAACAATGTGGTATGGTATGTTCGCCCCTGTGGGATATTGACTTATATGGCTACGGCTCCTTTTATATGGGGGTGTGGATCATAGTCGGTTAGGGTGAAATCCTCAAATTTAAAATCAAGGATGTCCTTGACCTTAGGATTGATGATCATTTTAGGTAGGGGTCTTGGTTCACGACTCAGTTGAAGCTCTACCTGTTCCATATGGTTATTATAAATATGGGCATCCCCGAAGGTGTGGATGAATTCCCCAGGTTGATACCCACAGATTTGTGCCGTCATCAAAGTAAGTAATGCGTAGGAGGCGATATTAAAGGGCACACCTAAGAAAATATCCGCACTGCGTTGGTACAACTGGCACGACAACTTGCCGTCAGCCACGTAAAATTGAAAGAAGGCATGGCATGGGGGTAGTGCTGCCTTTCCGTTGGCAACATTCTCCGCAAAGGATTTTGAGGTATCTGGGAGTACACTGGGGTTCCAGGCCGATACCAACATCCTTCTGCTGTTCGGATTGTGTTTCAAACTTTGGACCACCTCTTTGATCTGGTCGATCTCCTCACTGTTCCAATTACGCCATTGGTGGCCATATACAGGGCCTAGGTCTCCATTATCATCGGCCCATTCATTCCATATACGTACACCATTTTCCTGTAGGTAGGCAATATTGGTATCTCCTTTGAGAAACCATAGGAGTTCATGTATAATTGACTTTAGGTGCAATTTCTTGGTAGTTACCATTGGGAACCCCTCACTGAGGTCAAAACGCATCTGATGTCCAAAGACACTAAGGGTGCCTGTTCCTGTTCGGTCTCCTTTTTGGCTACCGTTTTCCAAAACCTGTTTTAATAAATCGTGGTATTGTTTCATATAAAGTACTATCCCGATTGTGGGCTTTCAAAAGTTGCCATTCCAATTTTATGGGATAAAAATAATGAAATGGCAATCGATTTTTCGGACTCCTTGATTATTCTTATGAGATTTTATCAACGATAGGAACCTTATCCCAAAATCATTCCGGCAATAGTGGCAGAGAGCAAGGATGCTATAGATCCGCCAAGTACAGCGCGCATACCAAATTCGGAAAGGGTTTTTCGTTGTCCTGGGGCCAATGACCCGATACCTCCGATCTGTATGCCTATCGAAGCGAAATTGGCGAATCCACACAGCATATAGGTTGCCATGATCACCGATTTGTTATAGGTTAGATGTGTTGCATTGGCAGTGTCCTTAAGTTCGGCCAATTGGATATACCCAACAAATTCACTGGCTGCCAATTTAATGCCCAACAATTGCCCCATAGGCATTATATCCTCGGTCTGTACGCCCGTAAGCCACATTAATGGGGCGAATATCGTTCCTAGGACAGACCCCAATGAGAATCGCTCGTAAAAGGTATTGGCGGCAAGCCAATCGTTGAGCGGGGTAATGTCGCCTACCCATCCCAAAATACCATTTATCATGGCGATAAAGGCTACGAAGACCAAAAGCATGGCACCTACGTTGGCGGCCAATTTAAGTCCTTCTGTAGTGCCATTGGCAATGGCATCAAGGATATTGGCCCCTATTTTTTCCGAGGAAACGGAAACATCGGTATTGACGGGTTCGGTTTGTGGGTAAAGTATCTTTGAAATCACAATGGCACCAGGGGCCGCCATGACTGATGCGGCAATCAGGTGTCTTGCGAACTCCAGACGTAATTGTTGGTCATTCCCCCCCAAAAATCCTATGTAGGCAGCCAAAACACCACCTGCTACCGTAGCCATACCACCAATCATGACCAGCAAGATTTCCGACTTGTTCATTTTTTCCAGATAGGCCTTGATCATGAGTGGGGATTCGGTCTGTCCCAAGAATATGTTGCCTGCCACCGAAAGACTTTCCGGACCTGAAATGCCCAAGGATTTTGTCAATAACCAAGCTAGGCCTTTGACTATTTTTTGTATGATCCCCAAATAGAACAAAACCGAGGTCAATGCTGAAAAAAAGATGATTGTCGGGAGTATTTGAAAGGCAAATATATAACCGATGTTCGGGTTGTCCAGGTTGAGGAGGTTTCCTAACACGAATTCGCTTCCTGCCAAAGTGAAATTCAATAATTCATTGAAGATCATTCCCAAAAACTCAAAAATCCTACGAATAAAATCCACTTGTAGTACACCAATGGCCAATAATAATTGAATGCTTAGCCCAATACCTACGGTTCTCCAATTTATGGCTTTTCTATTGGCACTGAATAAAAATGAGATCAGGATAAGGGTGAACATACCTAGGATACCCCTTCCCAAACTTTGGATCGAAAATCCAGCATTGGGGATTAAATCGGTATGGTGTGTGTGCGGGGCCGTAAGCATGGCAGACTCTGTAGCCGCAATCGCAGTATCCTGTGCGATAGGGGCTTGGGCAATGGAGGATAAGGAAAACAAGAAAGCTAAAATGGGCATCCAATAATTAATCTTCATAGACAGAATGCATTTTTGGTTTAGTTGCGCTTGGAAATCTCATCCCTTAATTTTGCCGCTTTTTCATAGTTTTCGTTGGCTACGGCTTTTTCGAGTTCTTTGTTCAGTTCGTCGATCGTCAATTCGGTGAAGGTGTCGTTTGTCCCTTGGTCAATCTCTACGGTTTCCCCTTCCTGTAATATTTCATCGACCATGATACTATCGTCATTTCCATCTTTTTCATTTTCATCGGAGGTGAATTTCAAGAATATGCCAGCTTTGTCAAGAATAGTCCTGTAAGTAAATATTGGGGCATTGAAACGGAGGGCCAAGGCGATTGCATCGCTGGTCCTCGCATCGATTATTTCCTCGACCTGACCCCTTTCGCAAATAATGCTTGAGTAGAATACCCCGTCTACCAATTTATGGATGATGACCTGCTTTATCACAATATCGAAACGATCTGCAAAACCCTTGAAAAGATCATGTGTCAATGGTCTCGGTGGTTTAATTTCCTTTTCAAGTGCAATGGCAATCGATTGTGCCTCAAATGCACCAATGACAATGGGAAGTTTGCGGTCACCGTCCACTTCGTTCAATATAAGGGCATAGGCACCATTTTGGGTTTGGCTATAGGAAATCCCTTTGATTTTCAATCGTACTAAACTCATAGGCGCTGTAATAAATCAAAAAGGGCTGTTCAAATGAAAAGGCATGGCCGATTAATTGAACAGCCCCTTAGACTTAGAGGCGCAAATTAACAAAAATTAAGCGTTTTGGGCTTTAAATTCCTTTAATTTTTCGATGAGCTTAGGTACTACTTCAAAAGCATCGCCTACAATTCCGTAATCGGCCGCTTTAAAAAACGGGGCTTCTGGGTCGGTATTGATGACTACTTTTGTTTTTGAGGCACTTACACCGGCCAAATGCTGAATGGCTCCCGAAATACCTATGGCAATGTAAAGATTGCTTGCTACGGGTTTGCCTGTTTGCCCTACGTGTTCGCTATGCGGTCTCCATCCCATATCCGATACAGGTTTGGAGCAGGCCATGGCAGCACCAAGAGTGTCGGCCAATTCCTCTATTAGGCCCCAGTTCTCAGGGCCTTTAAGACCTCGGCCACCAGAAACAACGATATCGGCATCTGCTATGGTTGCTTTGCCAACGACCTTGTCGATATCTGTGGATTTTGTTGAGAAGTCAGAGTCGTTTAGGTTTGGGGAAAATTCCTCAACCGTGGCTGAGGTAGTGTTCTCGACCAAACCAAATGAATTGTTTGAGACCGCTACCAATTTGATCTCGGTATTGATCTGTGTATGGGCGAAACCTTTATTGCTATAAACAGTGCGCTTTACTATGAAAGGACTTGTGCTCTCTGGTGTCGCTACCACATTGGAAACCATACCGGCCTCTAATTTGGTGGCCAATATAGGGGCAAGGAATTTCGTGTCGGAACTTGAGCTGACCACAATTACCTTGGATTCTTCTTTTTTGGCGGCTTCCGCTATGGTATTGCCGTATGCCTTGGCATTGAAGGTGTCTAATTTGTCATTTGAGACATTCAATACTTTGGTAATGCCGTAATTGGCAAGGCTTTCATTCTCATCGGCATTGATGGAAACGGCCGTTGCCGTGGTACCCAATTGTTGGGCCACTGCGCTGGCATAGGAGGCAACTTCAAAAGCATTTTTCTTGAATTTGCCGTTTTCTGATTCTGTATATACTAAGACTGACATATGGTTTTCTTTGGTTTATTGTCCTGATATAGGGCAGGAACATATTGTTGGATTAAGAGTGTTGAAACTTTTTCAAAACAATCGGTGGCAAGGTTTAGATTACTTTGGCCTCGTTATGCAAAAGATCTACCAATTCCCCTACGTTATCGGCATCAACCAATTTCACAGATCCTTTAGGGGCTGGTCGTTCGAATTTTATATCGGTAGTAGCAACAGTGGCATCAATGGGGGAGACGACATTCAATGTCTTTTTCCTGGCCATCATTATGCCTCTCATGTTCGGTATGCGCAAGTCGCTTTCCTCTACCAGGCCTTTCTGCCCTCCGATAACCAATGGTAAGGTGGTCTCTATCTTTTCTTTTCCACCATCGATTTCCCGCATTGCCTTGACATTGTTCCCGTCAACCTCTATACTTATGCAGGTATTCACGAAATTGATGTCCAAAAGGGTCGCTAGCATGCCAGGGACCATTCCACCATTATAGTCAATGGATTCCCTTCCGGCAATAATCAGGTCATAAGCACCATTTTTTGCTACTTCCGCCAATTGTTGGGCAACAAAAAAACCATCTTTAGGTTCTGCGTCCACACGAATGGCCTCATCGGCGCCAATGGCCAAAGCCTTTCGTATTGTGGGTTCCGTATTTGAACCGCCTACAGATGCTACGTGTACGGTTGCGCCTTGTTTTTCTTTCAGCCACATGGCACGGGTGAGTCCGAACTCATCATTCGGATTTATCACAAATTGTACGCCGTTAGTGTCAAATTTGGTATCACCATCAGTGAAATTAATCTTCGATGTAGTATCGGGTACGTTACTTATACAAACTAATATCTTCATAAACGTAATATTTTCAGGTATATAAAACAATTGAGCTAAGTTAGGTAATCTTTTTTAAAAATACTATGCATGCATAGTAAAAAATTGTTGTTTTTTTAATTACATGAATCCGGAAATGAACGTATAATTTCCTATTTTTGCTTTCGTTTTTGTCCATGATGGATAACCATTAATACAAGTTCAAATGAAGACATTACAGTTTAGGCAAGCCATAGCGGAGGCCATGTCAGAGGAAATGAGAAGAGATGAATCCATTTATCTAATGGGGGAGGAAGTAGCGGAATACAATGGCGCTTATAAAGCTTCAAAAGGGATGTTGGACGAATTTGGCCCTGAGCGTGTAATCGATACGCCGATTTCCGAATTGGGCTTTGCAGGTGTTGGTGTAGGTTCTACATTGACAGGGAATAGGCCTATTATCGAATTCATGACCTTTAACTTTTCGTTGGTCGGTATCGATCAGATAATAAACAATGCCGCCAAAATCAGGCAAATGTCAGGAGGGCAGTTCAGTTGCCCTATTGTTTTCCGAGGACCTACAGCTTCTGCAGGTCAGTTGGCCGCGACACATTCCCAGGCATTTGAAAGTTGGTATGCCAATTGCCCTGGTTTAAAAGTGGTGGTACCATCCAATCCCGCAGACGCAAAGGGGTTGCTTAAATCCTCAATACGTGATAACGACCCTGTTATTTTTATGGAGTCCGAGCAGATGTATGGGGATAAGGGTGAAGTGCCTGAAAGGGAATATACGATTCCTTTAGGGGTTGCCGATATTAAGAGGGAAGGTTCTGATGTGACCATAGTTTCCTTTGGTAAGATTATCAAGGAAGCGTACAAAGCTGCCGATGAACTGGCGAAAGAAGGTATCGATTGCGAGGTTATCGATTTGCGTACGGTTAAGCCGTTGGATTATGACGCGATTCTGAATTCAGTGAAAAAAACGAATCGTTTGGTCGTTCTAGAGGAGGCTTGGCCTTTTGGTAACGTTGCTACTGAAATTGCTTTCCATGTACAGAATAATGCATTCGATTATTTGGATGCCCCTATCCAAAAAATAAATACAGCTGACACCCCAGCGCCATATTCACCTGTCCTATTGGATGAATGGTTGCCAAATCATGAGGATGTTATCAATGCGGTTAAAAAAGTGCTATATAAAAAGGTATAAAACCATAAGCAAGTTCAGCTTCCCCTGACCAATTGTTGGCGGGGTTTTCCCGATCTTGCTTTATGTATTGTAAAGTTGTTTTTGAATACCATTGTAAATGAATAAATGTCTTCTGCCTTTTTTTATGTTATTTACTTTGGTGGCCATGGCCCAGACAAAGGCCGGAGGCAAAGTGGTCGATGAAATGGGCGAGCCTATCCCCTTTGCCAATGTCATTTTAAAAAACTCCACAGAAGGTACGATTACCGACGATAATGGTAATTTTTATATAGAATCCGATATTACATACAATACCTTGGTCGTTTCCTTTATGGGTTTCGAGGCCAAGGAAGTGGTGTTGCCCTCCAAGGTAAATTACAATATGAGCATTGAGTTGTCGGAATCTAGCGAACAGCTGAACGAAGTGTTTGTTTTTGGGGGCAAGCAATCGAAAAAGAATAATCCGGCAATTGATATCCTAAGAAGAATCTGGGCTAAAAAGAGGATAAATGGCCTACGTCAATTCGAACAATACCAATATGATAAATATGAAAAGGTCGAGTTTGATTTGAATACGATTGATAGTGCTTTAATGAAGAAAAAGATCTTCAAGGGGATGGAGTTTGTCTTTCAAGATCTGGATACCTCGCGAATAACGGGAAAAACGTATCTCCCTATTTTCCTAAATGAGACGTTTTCAAAAGTATATGGTGACAATGCCATTAACGTTGAGAAAGAGGATATGCTTGGGAATAAGAATTCGGGTTTTGAGAACAATCAAGCCATAATAGCATTTGTTGAAGATCTTTACCAAGACTATGACGTTTATGACAACTACCTCAAATTCTTCGATAAGAGTTTTACCAGCCCACTTTCAAAAACGGGTATAGATACTTATAATTACATTCTACGGGACAGCGCTTTTATAGATAATAGATGGTGTTACAACATCGTATATTATCCCCGGCGTGGGAATGAACTGACCTTTAAGGGTGATTTTTGGGTGAATGATTCCACTTATGCCATCAAGAATATAAACCTTGAGGCGGCTAAGAGTGCGAATATCAATTGGATAAATGAAATTTATATTGAACAGGACTTTCAGGTTGTCAACGATTCCGTTTTCCTATTGAAAAGGGACTATATGTTGACCGATTTCAGTTTAAGGAAAAAGGAGGGGTCCAAAGGGGTATACGGTAAGCGTACCACTGTTTACGATGATTATGAATTCGATAGGGCAAAGCCTAGGGAGTTCTATAAGACGAAGGGTAATGAGTATAATCCCTTGGTCTTAAATAGGGATAGTGTTTTTTGGCGTAACAACCGGCTTGAGGCATTGAACAAAGATGAAAAGGGGGTCTACCAATTGTTGGATACATTAAAGACCGTCCCCAAGTTTAAGTCGTTTTATAATATCGTCAGCATTTTGGCTTCTGGTTATGTCGAAATTGACAAATGGAATGTCGACATCGGTAATGTCTATAGTATGTTCGGTTATAACGATGCAGAGGGTGTTCGACTTCGGGGCGGGGCAAGAACATATTTTGGCCAGAACGATCCATGGCGGTTGGAAGGGTATATGGCCTATGGTCTTATGGATAAAAAGGTAAAACATGGGTTTTCTGCCAAATGGCTACTCGATAAAAAAAGCCGTTTGATCATATCGGGGGGTAATCGGCGCGATGTAGAGCAATTGGGTCTTAGCCTTACGTCTACCAATGACGTGCTTGGCAGGAGTGTGGCATCTTCCTCAATCCTTACGGTAGGGTCTAATGATAGGCTGACCAATATTAACCTAAGTACCTTTAATCTGGAGATAGAACCAATAACGAATTTCAGGGTACGGGTCGGGAGCTCATTAAGAACCTTGAGTTCGGCTTTGCCAGATGTGTTTAACCTGGATTATGTAGATCCAGAATCACTTTCGGGTGTATCGTCCAAAGTGAGACAATTTGATGTGAATGCCATGGTTATTTACACCCCAGGTAAAAGAACCATTGGCCACGGGGTTGAACGAAGGGATATCAATGATACCTATAGTACCTTGCTGTTGAATTATACCAGAGGTTTTGAAGGGTTTCTTGAAAGTGATTTCAATTATAGCAAATTGCAGTTTTCATATAGTCAGCCATGGCAGTTAGGGGGGGTTGGCCGACTTATGAGCACGGTGGAGGTAGGTAAGACTTTTGGAGAGGTGCCTTTGAGTCTTTTGAACGTGGTACCCGGTAACCAGACTTTATTCGTTATATATAATACCTTCCCCAATCTCGATTTTTACGAATTTGTCACGGACACCTATGCCTCGGTGAATCTAGAGCATAATTTCAATGGCCGTCTGTTTTCAAGGATTCCTTTGGTCCGAAAATGGAATTTGAGGGAGTTTATCGGCCTAAGAGGGGTTTGGGGGGAATTGTCCCCAGGGAATATGGCCTTAAGTGCCCCAACGAATATACCGTTACAAGCCCCTAATGATAAAATATATTGGGAATACTCTCTGGGAGTGGGTAATATCCTGAAATTCTTCAGGGTAGATTTTAATTTTCGGGGCAATTACTTGGATAACCCGGATGCAAGACGTTTTAGCGTAACTGGGGAATTCGGATTCCATTTTTGATTTTAAGGTATTTTCGGCAATGTAGAAAAGCCAATCCAATCTTTTCCAATACCTTTGTGGCAGAAAAAAAATAATTATGAGTAAAAAGTCAAGTGTCACCTTTGATGTGCTTGTTGAGATTCCCAAAGGAAGTAGGAATAAGTACGAATACGATTTTACCTTACATAAAATCCGGTTTGACCGTACATTGTTCTCATCGATGATGTACCCTGGAGATTACGGATTTATTCCCGAGACTTTGGCCTTGGATAAGGATCCCCTGGATGTTTTGGTCTTATGTACGGAACCTACATTCCCAATGGTGGTGGTAGAGGTAAAACCTATCGGGGTTTTTCATATGACCGATGAAAAAGGGCCGGATGAGAAAATCATCTGTGTGCCTATTTCGGATCCAATATGGAGTAAGAGAAATGATATTATGGATGTAAATCCGCATAGACTGAAAGAAATAGAACACTTCTTTCAAGTATATAAGGATTTAGAGGAGAAAAAAGTTGATGTAGGTGGATGGGGCGATTCCAAAGAAGCAATTCGAATATACAATGAGTGCGTGGAACGTTATGAGAACAGTGACCATAAGAAAAAACGTACGTTCACTATTTGAATCTTGGCACCTATCCCTGTAATGGATAGATCTAGTGTTTATACCACTGATCGTCAATTAGATATATCCCAGTTTTGGAATTCATCTCAAAAAAAACTTTTAAATCACTGTTTTTCAGTTACTTACTTGTTTTGAACATCCGTTATGGGGGTACGTCCGTAAATCTTGATATAAGGATAAAAAAAGTGGTTTTTCAATATCGAAAACCACTTTTTTTATCTATTTGATTTTACTACTTTAGCAAATGTTAAAAAAAATTTAAACAACTAAAAATGGATTTAATCGTAAAATTCTTACCAGCCTTTGGTGTTCTGGCCCTGATATTTGTGTTGATTAAGAATATGTGGGTCACCAAACAAGAGGTTGGTGATGCAAAAATGGCAAGAATCGCCAAGAATATTGCCGATGGGGCAATGTCGTTTCTAAAAGCAGAGTATAAAATATTGGCAATTTTCGTAATCGCAGTAGCGATTCTTCTCTACCTTAAAGGAAGTAACGAGGATGGGTCCCACGGTATGGTTGCCGTTTCCTTTATCGTCGGGGCTATCTGTTCTGCCTTGGCTGGATTTGTCGGAATGAAAGTGGCCACAAAAGCAAATGTAAGAACGACACAGGCAGCTAGGAATTCATTGGGCAAGGCCCTTGAGGTTGCTTTTGCCGGTGGTGCCGTAATGGGACTTGGCGTTGTCGGACTTGGGGTGTTGGGACTTAGTGGGCTTTTTGCGATTTATCAGGATATTTGGCCAGGTGCCGATAACCTGACATTGGTATTGAATGTGCTGTCAGGATTTTCATTGGGGGCATCATCAATAGCCTTGTTTGCCAGAGTTGGCGGTGGTATCTATACCAAAGCAGCCGATGTTGGTGCCGACCTGGTGGGTAAGGTTGAGGCAGGAATCCCTGAAGACCACCCATTGAACCCCGCTACTATTGCCGATAATGTCGGTGATAATGTTGGGGACGTTGCAGGTATGGGAGCTGATTTGTTCGAGTCCTATGTGGGCTCTATAATTGGTACTATGGTGTTGGGGGCTTTTATCATCACTCCGGATTTTGCTGGTTTGGGTGCTGTTTATCTGCCTTTGGTCTTAGCTGCGGTCGGTATAATAATGTCTATCATCGGAACGTTTTTTGTAAAGGTCAAGGATGGTGGAAACCCACAGACCGCACTTAATATCGGTGAATTCGGTTCTGCAGGCTTAATGGTTGTCGCATCTTATTTTATAATCACGACAATGATTCCCGAATCGGTTGATGGTCTTCCCCATGGTGCTATGGGGATTTTTTGGGCAACCTTGGCAGGTTTGGTCGCCGGGTTGGGTGTTGGTAAAATCACGGAATATTATACAGGGACAGGAACAAAGCCAGTATCTTCCATTGTTCGTCAATCAGAGACTGGGGCGGCAACTAATATTATTGCCGGATTAGGGGTTGGTATGATGTCAACCATGGTTCCTATATTATTGATCGCTGCCGCTATTTTGGTATCACATCATTTTGCCGGCCTATATGGTATAGCCATTGCCGCTGTAGGAATGTTGGCAAATACAGGAATCCAATTGGCAGTTGATGCTTACGGGCCGATTTCTGATAATGCCGGGGGTATTGCTGAAATGGCAGAATTGCCAAGTGAGGTTCGGGAGCGTACAGATAAGTTGGATGCCGTGGGTAATACAACCGCGGCCATTGGAAAAGGTTTTGCAATAGCCTCAGCGGCATTGACTGCCTTGGCTTTGTTTGCTGCTTTTATGAAAGTCGCGAAAGTTGATTCTATAGATGTTTCCAAACCAACCATAATGGCCGGACTTCTGGTAGGGGGTATGCTGCCATTTGTGTTTTCGGCCTTATCGATGAATGCCGTTGGACGCGCCGCTATGGCCATGATCGAGGAGGTTAGGCGTCAATTTAGGGATATCCCGCAATTGAAAGCCGCATTGGCAGTAATGAGGGCTGTCGATTCCGATATGACAAAGGCAACTCCTGAACAAAGGGCGATTTTTGATGAAGCGGATGGATTGGCCGAATATGATAAATGTGTGGCTATCTCTACGCAAGCATCGATTAAGGAAATGGTATTGCCAGGTTTATTGGCAATCGTCGTTCCAGTTACTGTTGGTTTTATTGGAGGGGCGGAAATGTTGGGAGGACTACTTGCAGGGGTAACAACCTGTGGTGTGCTAATGGCGATTTTCCAATCAAATGCCGGTGGTGCCTGGGATAATGCCAAAAAAATGATAGAATCGGATGGAAGAAAGGGTACAGATGCCCATAAGGCAGCAGTGGTAGGTGATACCGTTGGTGATCCGTTTAAGGACACATCAGGCCCTTCATTGAATATATTATTAAAATTAATGTCGGTCGTTGCCTTGGTGATCGCACCGAGTATTGCATTGTCAACAGATACTTTAACGGCCTATAATGGGCAAAAGGCAAGTGCCGAATTGATAGTCCGGGAAACCCAAAAGGAAATTGGGATCGGGATGGCAAAAAATGAAGGTGCAATAGTGACTATCACGATAACCGATAACAATGAAAAGACAGTTGATGGAACGGTTTTGTCGGAATCAGGAAAAGATATGGCCGCCAAAACTACAACTCATAAGGGTGGTGCTTCCAGTGTAGATACAGGGAAGGTTATCGAATAAGGATGGATTTTCACAGACCCATATAGGAAAAGCCCTGACCATCTGGTCAGGGCTTTTCCTATGAACCTATGTTGCCTTGATTATTTAAGTTTAAAAGAAATAGGGATGCTAAAAGGAACCTTGACCGGGGTACCACGTTGCTTTCCCGGCTGCATCTTGGGGAGTAGTTTGATTATACGTGTGGCCTCGGCCTCCAAATGTTTGTCTGGCCCTCGTTTTTGAATATGCCCTATGCTTCCATCGGTCTCGATCATGAACTGTATATAGACCTTGCCCTGTATGCCCATTTCCAAAGGGATTTCAGGATACCTGAAGTTCTTTCTTATATGTTTGTTCATCTGATCTTGAAAACAGGCTCGTTTATCGGTTGCCTTTTCACATCCCGGAAAAACAGGAACCTCCTCTATGACCGAAAAGGGTATGGGGGGCAAGTCTACAGGCTCATCGATAAAATCAATGTCCTTGGCTTCCAATATCTCCTTGTCAGGATCGCTTTCCAAAGATGCAACATCTGTCTCAATAATTGGATCTTCGTTTTTCACGACCTCTATTATATCGGGTATAACCGGTGTAGGAGGGGGTGGTGGTATATGAAGGGTTATAACGGGCGGTAATTCTTCGGTTGGATCATCGGGCATGTTAATGGTTTCACTGTAATAATTTGGCTGATTATAGGTTTTCCACTCAAAAGCCATATAGGTAAATGCCATGACCAGAACCAATCCGATCATAAAATAAAATCCACTATTCTTGTTTAAATCCTTTTCAGGGTGTTTTTTTGGTTTCATCATTCAATATTTTTCGCCATTCTTGGGAAAGGCAGGGTTATACAATCATATACTCACAAGTCTTCCATGCACTATACCGGTATCCGGAATTGATATAGTTGGTTTTGGGCTTGTTGAATGTTTGAATGAATCTACAATCTAATTTGTTTGCCCGAAATCGACAATGAGTGAAAGGGGGTTCCCAACGAGTGAAACGGTTCTTTGGGGAAGGCTGGTATTCTAGAGGAGTGGTCCGATTGGGGAATAAGGGGGCAAAACAATGGAGGGTTATCCGTTTTTCAGAAAATCCAATGAGGCACCTGCGGGTATTTCGTAGGCATCTTTTCCTTTTTCGAATATGCGGGCACTAAGTCGCCCTCCTTGGAGTGTTGTTTTTTTGTCTTGTACCCTGATCCAACTTCCCTCTCGAAGTCCTATCACAGCTGTGGTGTTGAATTCATGGAATTCCTTGATTCGTGTCTCCCGTGTTTCCCCTTTATGGGTTGAGTTCGGATCGGGATCGAGGTAGTGTGGGTTGATGTTGATAGGGGTGATACCCAAGGTATCGTAACTTGAAGGGTAGACTATGGGCATGTCATTGGTGGTCTTGATCGAGGGCCCGGCAATATTGCTGCCGGCACTAGTACCCAAATAAGGGGTTCCATCCAAAACAACTTGCCTAAGAGGGGCCATTAATTGATGACGATAAAGACTGTCGACGAGCACAAAGGAATTTCCACCTCCCGTAAAGATGCCCTTTGCTGTTTTTAGGGCGGCCCCAGGTTCATCAAATGTATGTAGGCCTATTATTTTTTTGCCTATATGTTGAAATGCCGTAGTGGCTATTTTGCTATAGGCATCATGTGAAATGCCACCCGGCCTGGCAAAAGGGATGAATATGACCTCTTCGGTATCTTGGTATAATTCCCCTAACTCATCGAACAAATAGTCTAGATAATTTCCTCCGAATATCGTCGATGTACTTGCAAGTAGGCAATTGGTCATATCTAGAGGTTCTTAGAATAAACCATTGATCTCAGCGTCTATCCTGTTCAATATTTCCCCAAGGTCCTCGGCGTTATCCACAAAATTGAGCTTATCCACATCAATGATCAAGAGTTTGCCTTTGTCATAACCATATATCCAAGCCTCGTAGCGCTCGTTCAATCGACTTAGGTAATCGATTGATATAGTATTTTCATAGTCACGCCCGCGTTTGTGTATCTGCTTTACCAAATTGGGGATGGTACTCCTTAAATAGATAAGAAGGTCTGGGGGTTGCACTAGGCTCTCCATTAATTCGAAAAGACTCGAATAGTTCTTGAAGTCCCTATTGGTCATCAAGCCCATCGCATGTAGGTTGGGGGCGAAGATATAGGCATCCTCATAAATGGTCCTATCCTGAATAATGTCCTTTCCGCTTTTTCTGAAACTAAGGACTTGGCGGTATCGATGGTTTAGGAAATAAATTTGAAGGTTAAAGCTCCATCGCTCCATCTGGTTATAAAAATCATCCAGATAAGGATTGTCGACAACATCTTCAAAATGGGGTTCCCACTTGAAATGTTTTGCCAAAAGTTTTGTCAGTGTGGTCTTTCCTGCGCCAATATTTCCTGCAACGGCAATATGCATAAGGTCTTATGATTTGTGGTTAGTGTCTTTTCTTTGAGTTTATAGAGGGTACAATATACAAGATAACTATAGGAAGTAAAAACCTTTACATCAATATTGGGAAAAAAAACAGACAAGTGGCATCTTGTTTTTTTAATTACACATTAAACCTAATACGTTTAATATAGTCTTGGTCGTATAATAACCGATTTGAATATTTTTGACAATGCCTCCTATACAAAAAAGGTTTGATATGGCATTTTTGGAAACCCTTGTCTTAACGCTTGACTATGATTATTACAACTATACCGATAAAGGGAATACGATTGGCAATAAGTATAGCTTCTTGGAATCGAATCTAACATATCAACAAAAGGATGGTCGGTGGGAGTTCGGTGTCAAGGGAACCAACCTGTTGAATACCACTACGTTCAACAGGGACGGCACAAATGAACTTTATTTCTCTACACAATCTTATTTTGTGCGGCCGAGGTATGTTCTGTTCCCGGCCAAGTACGACATTTAGGGCGAAGAGGGGCTAAGGCGGAATACATTAAGGTCATTTTAACATTGTTCGGGAAATTACAATCGGATTATCTTATTATAAGAAAAACATTTTTTATACTTTTGTCCTCAACCTTAAGAGGGAAGATTTGACTGATTGCAACTTCCTGGCCCTGGATTCACTTTGGCATCTAGTTCCCAAGGGTACTGGATATCGAGCCAAGTTCAGTACCGGAAAAAATGCTAAAACGGTAACAGCTGGTTTCATTTTCCCTTTTCGCGATCTTTTTTGTTTCCTCCTATTTTATTTTTTGTAAAAATGGCATATTTATTTACTTCGGAATCTGTTAGCGAAGGACACCCGGACAAAGTAGCCGATCAGATCAGTGATGCATTATTGGATAGTTTTTTGGCTTTTGACCCGGAAAGCAAAGTAGCTTGTGAGACTTTGGTCACCACGGGCCAGGTAATCCTGGCCGGGGAGGTAAAAAGCGGCACCTATCTGGATGTCCAGAATATCGCAAGGGACGTTGTTAATAAAATTGGTTATACCAAAGGGGAATACCAATTCAGTGGTGATTCATGTGGGGTCATTTCCTTGATACACGAACAGTCCCAGGATATCAATCAAGGTGTTGACCGCGGGGAAAAGGAAAAACAGGGAGCAGGGGACCAAGGAATGATGTTCGGTTATGCAACCAAGGAAACGGAAAACTATATGCCTTTGGCATTGGATATTTCACATAGGATCTTACAGACCCTTGCGGCCATAAGAAGGGAAGGTACCGAGATCTCCTATTTAAGGCCGGATGCCAAATCCCAGGTAACGATTGAATATTCGGATGATAATGTGCCACAGCGGATCGATACGATCGTTGTGTCCACACAACATGATGCATTTGATGCCGATGATGATAAAATGCTGGCAAAAATCAAGGAAGATATTATTTCGATTTTGATGCCAAGGGTAATCAGGGAATTGCCCCAAAGTGATCAAAGGTTGTTCGATGACCAGATAAAATACCACATCAACCCTACTGGAAAGTTCGTGATTGGTGGCCCACATGGCGACACAGGGCTTACAGGTAGAAAGATCATTGTGGACACCTATGGAGGCAAAGGTGCCCATGGTGGTGGTGCCTTTAGCGGTAAGGACCCCAGTAAGGTGGACCGGAGCGCAGCTTATGCTGCCCGGCATATTGCGAAAAATTTAGTGGCTGCAGGGGTTTCTGATGAGATTTTGGTTCAGGTCAGTTATGCTATTGGAGTGGTGGAGCCTACTTCGATTTTCGTGAATACCTATGGTACTGCGAAGATTCCGTACTCAGATGGTGAAATCGCCAAAATAATTTCACAATTGTTCGATATGCGGCCCTTTGCCATTGAGGAACGATTGAAATTGCGCAATCCTATTTATTTGGAAACCGCTGCCTACGGCCATATGGGAAAGGAACCCAAAGTGATTACGAAGGTTTTCGAATCCCCCTACAATGGTAGGATCGAGAAGGAAGTGGAATTGTTCACTTGGGAAAAATTGGATGTGGTGGACGCTGTAAAGGCTGCTTTTAAAATTTGATTTATCTAAAAAAAATTAGGAAAAAACAAACGTATGGTCTTATATTAGCCATTCAAAAGTTCAAACACATATTGAATTGTTATCAAGAAAGGTGGAGGGAATGGACCCTGTGAAGCCTTGGCAACCCTTTGCCCCCAGAGCGGAGAAGGTGCTAAATTCTATCTTGAAGCTGGGTTTCCCGGCATCCTTTGATATAGGCGAGAATAGATAACGAAACGAATTGCATTTTTGTAATTGTCTCTTTCTTTTTAACCTTTTGATTATCCCTAGTTGTAAACAGCGATTGGGGGAGCGGTGTTTTTATTTATTTTATCAACAACAAAAACAAATTAAAATCATGGGTAATCAAAAATTTTCCACAAACGCATTACATGCCGGTCACGACACAACGAAAACAAACGGAACACGGGCAGTGCCTATTTATCAAACCTCATCATACGTATTCGATAATACGGATCATGCGGCCAACCTGTTTTCGTTGGCTGAGTTGGGTTTCATTTATACACGGTTGAACAATCCTACAAATGAGATCCTACAAAATAGGTTGGCAGCCATGGAAGGTGGTGTAGGGGCCGTGGTCTTTGCTTCGGGCACCTCCGCTATCTCTACAAGTTTACTGACACTATTGAAGGCAGGGGACCATATCGTGGCTTCGAGTAGTTTATATGGGGGGACTTTTAACTTATTGAATGTTACTTTGCCAAGATTGGGTATAACCACTACGTTTGTAGATGCTTCCGATCCAGGGAATTTTGGAAAAGCGGTACAAGAAAATACCAGGGCATTTTTTGTGGAGTCGTTGGGTAACCCAAAATTGGATGTGTTGGATCTAAAGGCAATCTCAAAACAGGCCAAAACGGCACAAGTGCCATTTATCGTCGACAATACAGTTGCTTCACCGGCCTTGTTGAACCCTATTGGGCATGGGGCTAATTTGGTCATCCATTCACTTACAAAATATATCGGTGGCCAGGGGACTTCATTGGGTGGAGCCGTTATCGATGCGGGTACCTTTGATTGGGCAAATGGAAAATTCCCCGAATTTACAGAGCCTTCCGATGGTTACCATGGTTTGGTCTATAGCGAGGCATTGGGTGCGGCAGCATTTACGTTTAAATTGATTTTGGAAGGGTTGCGTGATTTTGGCGGGGCGCTAAGTCCGTTTAATGCATTCCAGATTATTCAAGGTCTGGAAACATTATCGGTACGAATAAGACAGCATAGTGCGAATGCCTTGGCCCTGGCCACTTGGTTGGAAAGTAGGGAAGAGGTAGAATGGGTGAATTACCCAGGTTTGAAGAGTAGCGAATACTACGATCTGGCACAGGAATATTTGCCAAAAGGACAAAGTGGATTGGTCACATTTGGTGTAAAGGGCGGCTTTGAGGCAGCTAAGAAAGTTACCGATGCGACTAGGATATTCTCTTTATTGGCAAATATAGGTGATACGAAATCCTTGATAATCCATCCGGCAAGTACGACACACCAACAATTGACGGTAGAGCAACAAGATGCGGCAGGTGTTGGTCAGGATTTGATTCGTTTATCTGTCGGTCTAGAGGATCTGGAAGATCTTAAGGCGGATTTAGAGCAGGCCTTTTCGGCTATTGGATAATCAGGTCTTAACTTGGGTTGAATACATTTTTTATCCATTTTGGCTAGGGAGTGTTCAGAATAATACAGAATTTTAAGAATGTTGCATCAATTAGAAATAAAAGATTTCAGGACCATAAGTGGTGTATCCCAGGATATTTCACTTTCCTATCAACTTTTCGGGAAACCACTTCATGAGGCACCTATCGTATTGGTCAATCATGCCCTTACGGGAAATTCGAACGTCACGGGCCCCGAGGGCTGGTGGTCCGCCCTTATTGGGGAGGGGAAATGTATTGACATCGACAAGTATACCATAATGGCATTCAACATACCAGGTAATGGGTATGATGGTTTTATCATAGAAAACTACAAGGATTTTGTGGCAGGTGATATTGCCCGTATTTTTTTGATGGGATTGAAGATGTTGAAGATAGAAAAGCTCTTTGCTTTGTTGGGGGGCTCATTGGGAGGGGGCATTGCTTGGGAAATGGCTGCCCTGGACCCTAATCTGGCCACACATTTGATTCCAGTTGCCTCAGATTGGAAATCTACCGATTGGCTCATTGCAAATTGCCAGATACAGGAGCAGTTCCTGGTCAACTCCAAGCAACCGGTACATGACGCCCGTATGCATGCCATGTTGTGCTATAGGACACCAGAGTCGTTCAAACAAAGGTTTAGAAGAAGCACCAATGAGGAATTGCAGGTTTTCAATGTGGAAAGTTGGTTGATGCACCATGGAGAAAAACTAAAGAACCGTTTTCAGGTGTCGGCTTATAAATTGATGAACCAATTACTGAAGACTATCGATATTACCCGTAATGGGGAAACTGCTTTTGATGACCTTCAGAACAGCGATACCAATATCCATATTATCGGGGTTGATTCCGATCTGTTCTTTACGGCCAAGGAGAATAAGGAGACCTTTAAGCAATTGGCACAGGCAAAGAGCAATGTTACCTACGGTGAAGTACAGTCGTTGCATGGGCATGATGCTTTTTTGATCGAGTTTGGACAAATGCAGAAACTTCTCAATGGGATTTTCAACAAGGACGGGAAATCCGATCGAATCAAGATATTGAAGTTTGGGGGCAGGTCACTGGGCAATGGAGAGGGTTTGGGCCATGTTTTGGATATCATCACCAACAAGGTGGGCAATGGTGAAAATATAGCCGTTGTGCTTTCGGCGCGTGGGAAATCGACAGACCAATTGGAGGCCATGCTCGAAAAAGCGGCCCATGGGGAGGATTATTCAAGGGATTTCATGGCTTTTGAAAAATATCAGACCCATACGTTCAATAATGTTGACCTTTCCAAGGAATATGAGGCATTGTTCAAATTACTCGAAGGGGTGTCGCTCTTAGGGGATTACAGTCCGAAAATCAGGGACCAGGTTCTGTCCTATGGTGAGGTTGTTTCGGCCAAACTGGTTACCAAACTATTGATTGGTAAAGGAATCAAGGCTATATTGATGGATTCCCGAAAATTGATCAAGACCGATAATACCTTTGGTAGTGCGCATGTGATAGAGACTATATCCAAGGAAAACATATTGAGGGAATTCTCCAAATTGAGTCATGATACCGTTCCGGTGATAACCGGGTTCATCGCTTCTACCATAGAAGGGGAGACAACCACATTGGGTAGGAATGGAAGCAACTACTCTGCGGCAATGATGGCCAATTATTTGGATGCGGAAGAGCTTCAGAACTACACCCATGTTGATGGTATTTTTACTGCGAACCCTGATTATGTGTCCGATGCCAAGCGAATTTCGGAACTTTCTTACAGTGAGGCCAATGAGTTGGCGAATTTCGGGGCAACCATATTGCACGCCAAGACCATTATTCCATTGATCGAGAAGAATATCCCCTTGCGGATATTGAACACCTTCAATAGTGATAATGAAGGGACCCTTATAAGTGCGAAGTCGAATAAGGAAGGCATAAAATCATTATCGGTCATAGAGAATGTCGCTATGGTCAATCTCGAAGGTAGGGGATTGTTGGGCAAGGTCGGTGTGGATGCTAGGATATTCAGGTCGCTTAGGGATAATGACATAAGTGTAAGTATTGTTTCCCAAGGCTCTTCGGAACGTGGTATTGGTTTGGTAGTGAATGCCGATAAGGCAGAAAAGGCCAAGATTGCCCTGCAACAGGAATTCGCACATGACTTTGAATCCAAGGACATCAATCGGATAAGCGTAGTGAACGATGTTTCGGTCATATCCATTGTGGGTCAGGATCTGAGTACGTTTCACAAACCTTACAACTCCTTGATAAAAAACCAGATCGTACCCCTGCTTTTTAATAATACGGTTACGGGTAAGAATGTGAGTATGGTCGTTAGGAAGTCCGATCTGCATAAAGCATTGAATGTTATGCACGGACAGGTTTTCGGGATAAGTAAGAAGGTGAACGTGGTTGTTTTTGGCCATGGCAATGTAGGGGGGACCTTGGTGGACCAAATCTTGAGATCCTCAAGGACGATAGAGAAAAGAAAAGGAATCGATTTGAATATATTTGCGGTGGCAAATTCAAGAAAAGTACTCTTCGACTCCAAAGGAATACCTAAAAATTGGCGTTCGGCCATTAAGGAGTATGGTATAGCCTATCAAATACAGGATATTTTCGATTATGCCAAAAAGAACCATTTTGAAAACTTGATCGCGGTCGACAATACGGCCAGTGAGGATTTTGTGGCCAATTATTTTGATTTCATCGAAAACGGATTCGATTTGGTGTCGTCCAATAAGATAGCCAACACCCTTGGTTTTGATTATTACCGATTATTGCGCGGGGAATTGGATAAAAACCAGAAACAATACTTATATGAGACCAATGTAGGTGCCGGATTACCTTTGATAGACACCATAAAGTTGCTGCATCTTTCCGGAGAGAACATCACACGTATCAAAGGTGTTTTTTCGGGTTCATTGAGTTATATGTTCAATACGTTTTCAGAAGTGGACACCCCTTTTTCGAGTATACTGGAAGACGCCATGGACAAGGGTTTTACCGAGCCGGATCCCAGGGAAGACCTTTCTGGTAATGATGTAGGGCGTAAACTATTGATCCTTGCCCGTGAGTTGGGCCTAAGCAATGAGTTCTCGGATATACAGATCCAGAATTTGATACCTGAAAATCTACAAAGTGGGTCAGTTGATCGGTTTTTGGGCAATTTGGATGTACTCAACGATACCTTTAATGAACTGAAGAAAAACCAAAAACCCAATCATGTACTACGTTATGTCGGGGATTTGCATGGTGATTTAAGAAGGGAAAAGGGAATCTTGGATGTTAAATTGATTTCAGTGCCGAAGGAAAGCGCTCTGGGCCAAGTTAAGGGTTCGGACTCCATTATCGAGATCTATACGGAATCCTATGGTGAGAGTCCATTGGTCATACAAGGGGCAGGGGCAGGATCCGCTGTTACCGCTAGAGGGGTGTTTGGCGATATTTTGCGAATTGCGGAAAAAGGATGATCGTATAAAAAAACCATTCGCAACAACTTATAGAGTTCGGTGCTGATAAAAGTATCATCATACATCCATTATCAATAACGGTCCGGGTTGGCCAGTAGGTTCAGGGAATGTTTTAATATGTTGTGCGCAGGTCTTGGATCAGTTTTGTTGCTATAGGTGAAATGGGTATAAGATTTTGTATATATTCGCTAAATGCTTTCCAAGAAAACAAAATACGGTTTAAAGGCTTTGAGTTTCCTAGCTTCATTGGAAGAAAGTAGACCGGTTCAGATAGCCGAGATTGCTAGGCATGAGAATATTTCCCAAAAATTTCTCGAAAGTATTCTTTTGACCCTTCGCAAGTCGGGTTTTTTAGGTTCCAAAAAAGGCAAGGGAGGTGGGTATTACCTCATTAAGGGTCCCAATGATATCGTAATGACCGACGTAATCCGTATTCTAGAAGGCCCCATAGCCATGGTCCCCTGTGTAAGTCTCAATTTTTATGAGAAATGTAGGGATTGTCCAGATGAGGCCAGTTGTTCCGTGTATAAATTAATGCTTCAGGTTAGGGATAGTGCATTGGCCGTGTATCGTAACAATACCTTGGCAGATTTGATAAAGTAAATCCCGTCAATCCAATAAATACAACATTTCCCGAATATTTTGAAAAATTCCCGATGACTGTGGTTGCTGGTGGACAATGGTCTTGGAAATAAGCAACCTATAAATCAATAGGGTATATATGCTATTTATTTATTTATAAGATATGTTTTTTCATATATAATCCTAAATTTGCATACCCTACCAGATTGGTAGGGTAATAAATTGGGTTTTATGATTACGGATCAATTGATTTTGAACAAAAAAACGACCAAAAGTGATTTTGGTACCGACAGGAAATCCGAAAGTCCGGTCCGCAGTATAGTAAAAGCGTTGAGCTGGAGGATGGTTGGGACGTTGGATACGTTATTGGTATCTTACCTTTTGACAGGTGAGATTGCCATAGCGGCCTCTATAGCTTCAATTGATTTTGTGACCAAGATGATTTTATACTTTTTTCACGAAAGGGCATGGAATCTTGTTGCTTGGGGTAAAAAGTGAAATACAGATTTTAAAAAAATTGAGCAATGGATTTTACCGAGGACAATATCAAAAAATACAATATCCAATTTAAGGAGGCCCAACCAGAGGAGATAATCCTGTGGGCCATTTCGCATTCGAGGAATCCCGTGGTCACCACGAATTTTAGGCCTTATGAGGTTGCTATTCTCAAAGCGGTTACCCAAGTGGCTAGGAATATTCCCATAGTATGGTGTGACACGGGATACAATACCCCCCAAACCTATGCCCATGCCGAGGAATTGATTACCACTTTGAATTTGAACATAAAATTATATGTTCCCAAACAAACCGCCGCACATCGCGATGTTGTTATGGGTATTCCCGATATAAATGACCCAAGACATGCCGAGTTCACCGAACAAGTGAAATTGGAACCCTTTAGAAGGGCCATGGCAGAGATAGAACCTGATGTTTGGTTTACAAATTTGAGGAAAGGCCAGACAGCCCTTAGGGATACCTTGGACATTTTTAGTCTTGGCAAGGATGGGGTTTTGAAAGTTAGTCCGTTCTATTACTGGGCAGATGAACAATTGGATACGTATCTGGAGGAGGGAAACCTACCGAATGAACATACATATTTTGACCCCACCAAGGTGCTTGGGAACCGTGAGTGTGGATTGCACATTTAATGGAAAAAAGAGTAACAGCATGACATTGATTAAAGATACATCGCACATTAACCCATTGGAGAACGAGGCCATTTACATTATTCGGGAAGTGGCGGCGCAGTTTGAGAGGCCTGTTCTATTGTTCTCTGGCGGAAAGGATTCCATAACCTTGGTGCGATTGGCGCAAAAAGCCTTCTACCCAGCAAAGATCCCGTTTCCGTTAATGCATATCGACACGGGGCATAATTTTCCGGAAACCATCGAATTCCGGGATAGATTGGTGAAAGAACTCGGTTTGGAATTGATTATAAGGAATGTACAGGATTCCATAGACCAAGGAAGGGTCAAGGAAGAGACTGGACGATATTCCAGTAGAAACGCCCTTCAGACCACCACGCTTTTGGACGCTATAGAGGAATTCAAGTTCGATGCCTGTATCGGTGGAGCAAGACGTGATGAGGAAAAGGCTAGGGCCAAGGAACGTATTTTTTCCGTGAGGGACGATTTTGGCCAGTGGGATGAAAAAAACCAAAGGCCCGAATTATTCGATATGTTGAACGGGCAGATCGATCTAGGTCAAAACGTACGTGTATTCCCTATCAGTAACTGGACGGAATTGGATGTGTGGTCCTATATCGAAAAAGAGGGTATTGAGATCCCATCCATCTATTTTGCCCATAAGAGAAAGGTTTTCCTAAGAGATGGGATGATCTGGTCACATTCCGATTATGTATATCAAGAAGAAGATGAAGAGGTGTTGGAAGAACTGGTCCGTTTTAGGACAGTAGGGGATATGAGCTGTACGGCAGCGGTTTTTTCAGAAGCTTCGGATATTACAAGTGTAGTTCAGGAAATCCGGGAGTCCACCATCTCCGAAAGAGGTGCGCGAATAGATGATAAACGGTCAGAAGCGGCCATGGAAAAAAGAAAGCAACAAGGATATTTCTAGGATTGCCTAATTAAGTATTTGGTTTATGGCGATAGGCCATGAGCGTAAAACGATTAAGTAATAAAGCCAGAGGGTAAACAGTCAAAGGCTAATAGTTAAAATAGGATGGAAGTATTGAAAATTGCAACGGCAGGTAGTGTGGATGATGGTAAAAGCACCTTGATAGGAAGAATCCTGTACGATACCAAATCATTGACCACGGACAAGTTGGAGGCCATTGAGAAAACCAGCAGACAAAAAGGGTATGATTATTTGGATTTCTCCTTGGCCACGGACGGACTTGTGGCGGAGCGTGAACAGGGGATAACTATCGATGTGGCCCATATCTATTTTTCAACACCCAATAAAAGCTATATCATAGCAGATACCCCAGGCCATGTGGAGTATACCAGGAATATGGTTACGGGGGCTTCAACGTCCCAAGCGGCAATTATTCTGATCGATGCAAGGAAAGGGGTTATTGAACAGACAAACCGTCATTTTTTCATCAACAACCTGTTACGGATCAAAGATGTCATTGTTGCCATAAATAAAATGGACCTGGTCGATTATTCCGAAGAAACCTACAATGCCATAAAAAACGATTTCAAGGCCTTAATGGATAAGCGGGATTATAAGGAACAAAAAATAACCTTTATTCCCATAAGCGCCCTTAAGGGGGACAACGTGGTTCATAAGACTGACAACTTGCCTTGGTATAAGGGGCAGACGCTGTTGGATCATTTAGAGCAATTGGACAGGAAGGATGTATTTAATACAGGTACTCCTAGATTCCCTGTGCAATACGTTATTCGGCCAAAAACCGATGAGTTCCATGATTTCAGGGGGTTTGCGGGCAAGGTGTACGGAGGTGAGCTGAGTGTGGGCGATGAGGTTGTGGCATTGCCTTCCCAAACCAGGTCCAAGATCAAGGAAATCTATTTCCATGACAGAAAATACCAAACAGCATCTAGGCGTTCATCGGTAACCATAACCCTGGAGGACGAGATTAATGTAAGCCGGGGTGATATGTTGGTGAAGGTCGGTGATATGCCGAAGATAGATAAGCGATTTACGGCAACTATTTCCTGGATGGATTCCAAGAACCTGAATGTGGGCGGTAAGTATATCATACAACATGGTGTGAATAAGGTCTTGGCCAAAGTGGATAATATTCATCATAAGATCGATCCGGATTATTCAGGTATCGACGAAGGGGTCGACTCCCTTAAGATCAATGATATTGCCAAAGTATCCTTTAAGTTGAACAGGCCCATTTTCTTTGATGCCTTTAAGGATCATAGGACAAATGGCTCCTTTATTATAATAGACACACAATCGAACAATACGGTAGGTGCGGGTTTCATCAATTGATTTTTTTCAAGCAGGTCCTGCCATAAGGCATAATAGAGGGGATTGTCATTTTAACCAACAGCGGTCTTTTGGGAAAGTCATTCTGGAAGACATAAACCAAATGGTACTCAACTTGAATGCTTTTTGGAATATACCAAAGTAGGATTTTGAATAAAAAGGCGAGAGAATAAACGAAGTGCCAAAAACCTTCTGTCGACAAAAAGGATGATTGGCAGGCAATGGCCTAAAACTAAGGTTATTCCTTGTTTTTGAGTAAACAGTACCGTTTATTTGCAAGGAGTTCTTTAGTGTGTTGATGAAGCCATCAAGAAAGGCAGGGGGGACTAGATCCAATGAAACCTTGGCGACCCTTTCCCTAGTACATAAACCGGAAAAAAGGGCTAAATTTATCACAGCTAAGGCGATAAAGATATCCTATAAAAGACATCCGTCCTACACCTTTTCTTGGTCGATAGACAAAAATAGTGTGCTACTGTTCCTATTATGTGGATGGTCGGGTTTTCCGCTGTGCCTTTTGGACAACGGCCATAAGGTTTCAAGACCTTGGAAATCCGGAAAAGGATGACGACACCGCGGATTGTTGCCCTAGGGTCCAGTAGGGGCAGTCAAAAGGGACAACGCAGATAAGGATAAAAACAATACAGTATATTTTTGCAAACTGAACGCATGGGAGACATAAAGGAAATATTGAAGGATCGGATCTTGGTTCTGGACGGTGCCATGGGTACCATGCTACAGCGTTATAAATTCACCGAGGCTGATTTTCGTGGGGAGCGATTCAAGGATTGGCCTAGTCCCTTGCAGGGTAATAACGACCTTTTATCCCTGACACAGCCAGAGGCCATTGCCACTATCCACGCAAAATACCTTGAGGCCGGTGCCGATATTATCGAGACAAATACCTTTTCATGTACGAGCATAGCCATGGCCGATTACCATATGGAGGACCTGGTATATGAACTCAACTATGAGGCTGCCCGAATTGCAAGAAAAGTGGCAGATGGATTCACGGCGGAAGAACCTGATAAGCCTAGGTTTGTCGCAGGTAGTATCGGCCCTACGAATAAAACGGCAAGTATGTCCCCCGATGTTAACGATCCTGGGTACAGGGCCGTTTCCTTCAATGATCTGCGATTGGCTTACAGGCAACAAATAGAGGCTTTGATAGACGGGGGTGTTGATTTGTTTCTTGTTGAGACTGTTTTTGACACCTTAAATGCAAAAGCGGCACTTTTTGCCATAGAGGAGGTGAAAGAAAAACGGAATGTCGATATTCCGGTTATGGTGAGCGGTACTATTACCGATGCTTCGGGAAGGACCTTGTCCGGACAAACCGCGGAGGCATTTTTAATTTCCATATCGCATATGCCCCTTCTTTCGGTAGGCTTTAATTGTGCATTGGGGGCGAGTCAATTAGTGCCCCATTTGGAAGTCTTGTCATCAAAAACCGATTTTGCGGTTTCCGCACACCCAAATGCAGGTCTGCCAAATGCCTTTGGGGAGTATGTTGAAACTGCAGAACAAATGGCTTCCCAGATAAGGGAATATATGGAAAAGGGTCTGGTGAATATTGTGGGTGGTTGTTGTGGGACAACCCCAGAACATATTTCGGCCATGGAAGCATTGGTGAAGGACTATAGACCTAGGAAGTTCGGGGGTATATAGTTGGGTTATGTAAGGTCTGGGGAGATAGGGGGGATAGGCCAAGAATATCCGGGTATCAGGATTGTTTGAATATTTGAATAAGAAAGGTTTTAAATCCTTAGGGAAAAGAGGGTAGAGGGCAATAAATCGCAAAATGAATTTATCAATTAGCATAAAATAATATCCGATGATGAATGAAGAGGCCAACACACGATCAAGGGTCGGCGGTCATCAAGGGGACAGATGTCTGAAACTTAGTGGTCTTGAACCCCTGATAGTTACTCCTGAAAGTAATTTCATCAATGTAGGGGAACGTACCAATGTGGCCGGGTCAAGGAAGTTCCTTCGTCTTATCAAAGAGGGGGAATTCGAGGAGGCATTGGATGTTGCCCGTCATCAAGTTGAAGGTGGGGCCCAGGTCATCGATATAAACATGGACGATGGTTTGATCGAGGGCAAGGAGGCCATGGTAAAGTTCCTGAACCTTTTAATGGCAGAACCCGATATTGCACGTGTGCCCATTATGATCGACAGCTCCAAATGGGAGATCATCGAGGCAGGGCTACAGGTCGTTCAGGGAAAATCGGTTGTGAATTCCATAAGCCTTAAAGAAGGAAAGGAACAATTTGTACAGCATGCGAAACTGATAAGACGTTATGGCGCCGCCGTTATCGTCATGGCCTTTGATGAAGTGGGACAGGCCGATAATTATGACCGAAGGATCGAAATTGCCAAACGATCTTATGATATTTTGGTCAATGAAGTGGGTTTCGCCCCTGAGGATATTATTTTCGATTTGAATGTATTCCCCGTGGCAACGGGAATGGAAGAACATAGGCGGAATGCGATCGATTTTATCGAGGCTACCAAATGGGTAAGGGAAAATCTGCCTTATAGCAATGTCAGTGGGGGAATAAGCAATGTTTCCTTTAGCTTTCGGGGAAATAACCCCGTTAGGGAGGCTATGCATTCGGTTTTCCTGTACCATGCGATAAGGGCAGGAATGAATATGGGAATCGTGAACCCTACCATGTTGGAGGTCTATGATGATATTCCAAAAGATTTGTTGGAACATGTAGAGGACGTGATTCTTGACCGAAGGGACGATGCCACAGAGCGGTTGCTCGATTTTGCGGAATCTGTGGTAGGGAAAGCCAAAGAAAACAAGATCGATCTATCTTGGCGCGAGGAACCATTGCAGAATAGGATTACCCGTGCCTTGGTAAAAGGTATTGACCAATATATCGTAGAGGATGTGGAAACTGCCAGAAAAAGTGTCGACAAGCCCATAGAGGTTATCGAAGGCCATTTGATGACAGGTATGAATGTAGTTGGCGACCTTTTCGGAAGCGGGAAAATGTTCTTGCCACAGGTTGTGAAATCGGCCCGGGTCATGAAAAAAGCAGTGGCCTATCTTTTGCCATATATTGAAGAGGAAAAGAAGAACAATCCGGATGCGATTTCCGGGGGATCGGCAGGGAAGATCCTTATGGCGACTGTTAAGGGCGATGTGCACGATATTGGAAAAAATATAGTGAGTGTTGTTCTGGCCTGTAACAATTATGAGATTATCGATTTAGGGGTAATGGTTCCTCCGGAAAAGATCATAGAGGCCGCAAAAAAGGAAAATGTCGACATTATCGGTTTAAGTGGCCTGATTACCCCTTCATTGGATGAGATGGTGTTTTTGGCCAAGGAAATGCAGCGTCAGAATTTTAACGTGCCTTTGCTTATTGGGGGGGCCACGACGAGCAAGGCCCATACTGCGGTGAAAATAGATATAGAGTACCAGAATGCGGTGGTCCATGTAAACGATGCATCCAGGGCAGTGACGGTCGTTGGGGATCTACTGCAGGAAAAAACTTCCGACACTTATAAAAAATCGATAAAGTTGAATTATGAAACGTTCCGGGATAAATTCAAGAACCGTGCGAGGAATAAGGAGTATAGTTCATTGGAAGACGCAAGGGCGAATAAATTCCAGATTGATTGGGAGGACACCAATATCGTGAAGCCTGCAACCTTGGGTGTTCAGGTTATAGAGGATTTGGACCTTAGTGAACTATTGCCCTTTATAGACTGGACCCCTTTTTTTAGAAGTTGGGAACTGCACGGTAGGTATCCGGCTATCTTGACCGATAAGGTCGTCGGTGAGCAGGCCAAGGAACTGTTTTCCGATGCACAGGGAATGTTGAAAGATGTGTTACGGAATAAATCACTGAAAGCAAAAGCTGTCTTTGGTCTGTTTAAGGCCAATACGATACATGAGGATGATATCGAAATAGAGGGGGAGGGTGAAAAATTTGTTTTCCGTACGTTAAGGCAACAATCGAAAAAACGGGATGGGACACCTAATTTCGCCCTATCGGATTTCATTGCGCCCAAGGATAAGGGAATAGAGGATTATATCGGGTGTTTTTGTGTAAGTACAGGATTTGGTACTGCCGAATTGGCCGCAAAATATGTAGAGGACCACGATGATTACAATGCTATTTTGATCAAGGCCTTATCCGATCGTTTGGCAGAGGCCTTTGCAGAGTATCTGCATAAGGAGGTTCGTGTGAAGTACTGGGGCTATAACAAGGATGAGGAATTGAGCAATGAGGAACTGATAAACGAAACCTATAAGGGCATACGTCCGGCACCGGGCTACCCGGCCTGTCCCGACCACTTGGAAAAGTTGACCCTATGGGAGGTTTTGGGGGTCAAGGAAAAAATAGGGGTAGAGCTTACCGAGAGTTTGGCCATGTGGCCTGCCGCAAGTGTAAGTGGGTACTATTTTGCAAATCCCAAGGCCCGATATTTCGGATTAGGGAAAATAAAAAAAGACCAAGTAAGGGATTTTGCCGAGCGCAAGGGAATGCCGATCGAGGAAGTCGAAAAATGGTTGGCCCCCAATATTAGTGGCGATTGACATGGTATACTGACGGCCATAACGAATCCCGTAGGTGTTTCGGAAAACACGGCCCAGTAGGGCAATGGGAAAAGGGAAATTACATACTGAAATAAGTTCAGCGTATATGAAAATAACAGATCACATAAAAAATGCCAAAGGTGGGACTTTGTTCTCTTTTGAATTGATTCCTCCGGTAAAAGGAAGAAACATACAGGAATTATATGATAACATAGACCCTCTGATGGAGTTCAAACCACCGTTTATAGACGTTACGACTTCCCGGGAAGAATATGTCTATATTGATCGTGATGGACTTCTCGATAAAAAGTTGACCCGTATGCGTCCTGGTACCGTAGGTATTTGTGCATCGATACAGCATAAGTATAAGGTAGAGACCGTTCCCCATATCCTATGTGGGGGATTTACCAAGGAGGAAACCGAATATGTACTGATAGATTGCCATTATCTAGGCATAGAAAATGTGATGGCATTAAGGGGTGATGCCCGAAGGGAGCAAAAATATTTTGAGCCTACGGAAGGAGGGCATCCTTATGCTGTTGGTTTAGTGGAACAGATCAACGATCTAAATCATGGAAAATACCTTCATGAAGTGATCGAGAAGGATGAGCATGCGGATTTCTGTATCGGGGTGGCGGGGTATCCTGAAAAGCATTTGGAGGCACCCTCCTTGCAATCCGATCTAAAGCGGTTAAAGGAGAAGGTCGATGCAGGTGCTGATTATATAGTGACCCAGATGTTCTTCGATAACCAAAGGTTCTTCCAATTTGTCGAAGCTGCTAGGAATATGGGGATAACCGTCCCAATTATCCCAGGAATAAAACCGATTGCGGTAAAAAGACATTTACAATTATTGCCCCAGGTCTTTAAAATTGACCTACCTCAGGATCTGATTGATGCCGTTGATGCCTGTAATAATAACAAGGAGGTTCGCCAAGTAGGGGTAGAATGGGCCATTCAGCAGTCCAAGGAACTTAAAGAGGCCGGGGTTCCGGTCTTACATTACTATTCTATGGGTAAATCGGATAATATCCGTGCTATTGCAAAAAATGTTTTTTGATCCATTTTAAAACGATAATATGGTCTAGGTATATGCTATGGAACAAATGTGTTGGCTTCGTACGGTGCCTAGGCACTAATATCTTACTTTTGCACTCCATGAACCTAAGGTTGTTCCCTGTTTTTTTATTCGTATTCACCATTGGTTTTTCCCAAAACAATGGAAAGGCAAAGAAATATACCATTGACCTTAACCAGTTTTACGGTTCGGTGCTACTTCACAATGCGGATATTTCCCATTTGGTATCGAATCACCCAGGAGGGTTGATCTTTGGTTATAATCGCAAAACTTATGGGGATGAGGCATGGCAAGAAGAATTTAATTATCCCGATATTGGTGGATCGTTCATTTATCAGAACATGAACAATAGCACTTTGGGTGAGAATTATGGACTTTATGCCCATTACAATTTTTATTTTTTCAAGCGATCGATACAGTTCCGGATCGGGCAGGGTATTGCGTACAACACCAATCCTTACAATAAGTACGCTAACTTCAGGAATAACGCCTATGGCTCCCGTTTGTTGAGTTCCACGTATTTAATGCTGGGTTACCATAAGGAGGATATATTCAAAGGGCTGGGCTTTAAGGCGGGTATCGCATTGATCCATTATTCAAATGCGAACTTTAAGGCACCCAATACATCGACCAACACCTTCGCCTTGAATGCAGGTTTGGTCTATGATTTGGACGGGGGAGGGGAAATTGCCTTTTTGCCCATGCGGGAAAAGGAAAAAATAACAGAACCCATAAAGTACAATCTGGTTTTTAGGGCAGGTATAAATGAGAGCGATGTTGTTGGTATGGGGCAATATCCATTTTATATTATCTCGGCCTATGCCGATAAGAGATTGGGGAAAAAAAGTGCGATCCAACTAGGGGGCGATATCTATTTTTCCCGTTTTTTAAAGGAGTTGATCCGTTTTCAGTCCATTGCCTTTCCTGAAAATGGGGTTTCGGCAGATGATGATTATAAGCGAGTTGGGGTATTCTTGGGCCATGAACTGTTCATCAATAGAATGTCGGTCATTGCCCAATTGGGCTATTATGTATATTATCCTTTTGATTTTGAAGGTCGAATGTACAATAGGGTAGGTTTGAAACGTTATTTTGGCAACAAGGTGTTCGGGTCCATAACCTTGAAATCACATGGGGCAAAGGCAGAGGCCGTTGAATTTGGAATAGGGATTGGATTATAAGGGATTTATGTTGGAAATAGAAAAAATGAAGTTCAAGGATGGTAGGCCCTACTTTGTTGTATTCAGGGGGCTCATGACCGTTTTTTTGTTTTTTGTCTTCTCTTGCAATAGAGAGGACGTCCCGGATTGTTTTAAGAATGCTGGGGATATTGTACGTACCGAGGTTGATTTGTCCGGTTTTTCGAAAATAACCGTATTTGAAAAGGTTGGGCTTATCCTTAAGCAGGGGGATGTCCAAAAAGTCGAGATTGAAACAGGGGAGTTTTTGCAAAAGAGTATCACAGTGGAAGTCGTAGATGGCCGATTGCTGTTGGGCAATGATAACGGCTGTAATCTTTTTAGGGATTACGGTGTAACCAAGGTGTATGTAACGGCGCCGGACATAACCGAGATCAGGAGTAGTACGGGCTTGCCCATAAAAAGCGATGGTGTACTTGGCTATGAAAGCCTCAGACTATTTACAGAGAGTTTTACAAATCCGGAAACGGAAACCACGGATGGGGAATTTGATTTGGATCTGAATACGGGTAGTCTGTCCATTACGACCAATGGCATCGCATATTTTAAGTTAAAGGGCACCAGCGATAAGCTGAACATCAATATCGCGGCTGGGGACTCAAGGATCGAGGCAGGAGACCTAATGGCCGATACAGTGGTTTTAAACCATCGTGGAACCAACGATATCCAAGTAAACCCCCAAGAATCGATTTCGGGGGTGATAAGGGGAACGGGTGACGTGATTAGTTATAACCAACCGGAAATCATCGATGTTGAGGAACTGTACACTGGAAAGATTATTTTTAAGGATTGAATTATAAGTAAATTATTTCTTGTCCATTCATGTGAGAGACAAAGTGTCCTAACTTTTTTCAAGAAATAGCCGTAAAAACAGTATGGTGTTGAAACCTTTTATCACATACCTGAAAGACCTGTTCGCCACGAATAGGGATGGGAAACAAGATCCGGTTTTGAGAGGGTTGCCAAAGGTTGGGGACTTGCTCAACACCCTTGTAATCGAAAAAAAGATTCCAGGACTCGCCATCACGGTACTTAAGAAAGGGGAGGTTTTGTTTCAAAGGGGATATGGTTTTGCAGACTTAGGGAAAAGGATAAAAGTAGACCCAAAACGGACCATCTTCAGAATTGGCAGTATTTCCAAGAACATTGCTGCAACGGCCCTGGCCCAAATGGTTAAGGATGGGATTATTGATTTGGATGCTTCGATATATGATTATGTCCCTTATTTCCCGAAAAAGGAATACGATTTTACCATTCGACAATTGGCAAGTCATACGGCAGGTATTCGGGGATATAGAGGAAAGGAATACGGATTGAACGAACCCTATTCCATAAAGGATAGCCTACAGGTGTTCGAGAATGACAACCTGCTTTTTGAGCCAGGAACCGATTATCATTACAATAGTTTTGATTGGGTACTGATTTCATTGGCGATGCAAGAAGCTAGCGGGGTGCCCTTTCGGAATTATGTTCGCGAAAAGGTACTTGTGCCTTTTGGATTGACCAATACTTTTGGCGGGGATGATGAATTGGATGGAATTAATATGATAGAGGGTGATTGCAGCCATTTGGCTACATTCTATTCGAGAAGAAAATCCGGTTTTCATAAGGCGATACCCGTAAATAACAATTATAAACTAGCCAGTGGTGGTTACTTGTCAACTTCCGCCGATATAGCCAAATTTGGGCAGGCATATTTAAGTAAGGGGATTTTGGATGATGTTGTGTTTTCTGAATTTCTAACAGCCGAAATGATAAACGGCAATTCTACCTACTATGGCCTAGGTTGGCAGGTTAGTGGGGATAAAAGGGGAAGGCCGTATTTTGGCCATGTAGGAAATGGTGTGGGGGGGTACTCCAATCTCTTTGTTTACCCAAAGGAACAAATGGTTTTTTCCATTCTGATCAACTGTACAAACCCTCGTGTTCAGGATGTTTTGGATACATTGGTAGATGTTTTTCTTGTTGATTTCCAATAAAAAGGACTATTCTGGGGAATATAATGCAATTAAACAGGCTTTTATAGAGAAAATCAAAAAAATAAGGCCTTTGAAATTGTTTTTTGAATTTAATAATTACCTTAGTCGATGAATTACAAGACAATGACAAAGCAGTATTTCTTTAATGGTTTTTATTTTTTCTTCTTTTATAATAAGGAGTCGGGACTGTTATAGCGTTATTGCAAAAATTTAATATAACATTGGGTCCCGTGAAGAACGGGACTTTTTTTGTTGGATATTTCAGTATTATAATAGATTGAAAAATGGGTGTAAAGATAGCCATACAGGGAATAAGGGGGTCTAACCACCATCAGGTGGCCCTGGATTATTTTAATGATGAGGTTGATCTGGTAGAGTGCATGTCCTTTCACGGCCTGGTAGACTGCTTGCTTGATGCTACGGCGGATAAAGGGATAATGGCAATCGAAAACTCGATTGCAGGGTCTATTATCCCCAATTATGCACTTGTTAATGATAAGAAACTCCATATAATAGGGGAATGTTATTTGAACATCCACCATAACCTTATGGCTTTGGGGGGGCAATCGATCGGGGATATTATTGAAGTCCGGTCCCATCCAATGGCTCTCCTGCAATGCCGTGAATTTTTAAAGAAACATCCCCATATCAAAATGGTAGAGGATGTTGATACGGCAGAGACCGCCAAGCAGATTCACGATAATCAATTAAAAGGTATTGCCGCCATTGCACCTAAGGTTGCGGCCGATTTATATGATCTGGAGATTATTACTTCGGATATTCAGACGATAAAGAACAATTCGACCCGATTCATCATTGTAAAGACCACGAATAAGGAGTGGCCTAAAAGTGTGATAGATAAGGCTTCAATCCGTTTTGTTACCGACCATAAAAGAGGAAGCCTCGCAACAGTATTGAATGTAATGAGTGATTGTAATATGAATTTGACCAAGATACAATCGTTGCCCATTATCGAAACCCCATGGAAATATGCCTTTTTTGTTGATGTGACCTTCGATGAATATGATAATTTTGCAAAGGCCAAAGCCCTTTTGGAAATCATGTCAGATGATTTTAGGGTTTTGGGGGAATATAAAAACGCCAGAATATGATTTGTACTGCGGATAGATTACAAACAGTGGAGGAGTACTATTTCTCTAAAAAACTCAGGGAGGTGCGAGGATTGGCCGCTAGTGGCAGACCTATAATAAATATGGGGATAGGTAGTCCCGACCTTGCCCCATCCGAGGAGGTGTTGACCGCTATCAAGGATTCAATGTCGGAGGCTGGCGCACATCAGTATCAGAGTTATCAGGGATTGCCGGCACTTCGTCAGGCGATTGCGGATTTTTACGCATCTAAGTTCGGGGTAATGGCAAACCCGGACACGGAGATATTGCCACTTATGGGTTCCAAGGAAGGAATCATGCATATTGGTATGGCTTTCTTAAATGATGGTGACGAGGTTTTAATACCTAATCCAGGATACCCTACATATACCTCGGTTACCAAATTGGTGGGAGGTGTTCCTAAACAGTACGACCTTAATGCTGAAAATGGTTGGTTCCCGGATCTGGAGACCTTACAGGAGCAAGATTTGTCCAAAGTGAAATTAATGTGGGTCGGCTATCCGCACATGCCAACTGGAGCTTCCGCCAATAAGGACCAACTGGGACGATTGGTCCGGTTCGCCAAAAAAAACGGGATTCTGCTAGTGAATGATAATCCTTATAGTTTTGTGCTCAATAAAGAACCATCAAGCATTCTGGCCATTGATGGGGCGAAGGGAGTAGCCTTGGAATTGAATTCCTTGAGCAAGACCTTCAATATGGCCGGTTGGCGGGTAGGTATGGTGTTGGGTAATGGGGAACATATCAATGCGGTCCTAAAGGTGAAGAGTAATATGGACTCAGGCATGTTCTATGGTATTCAAAAAGGCGCCATTGCCGCTTTGAAAAGTGGAGGTGACTGGTATAAGGCCTTGGATGGGGTATATCGAAAAAGGAGGGAATTGATGTTCCGATTGGCCGATAAGTTAGATTGTACCTATGACAGAAATGCTGTCGGGATGTTCGTTTGGGCAAAATTGCCCCATGGGGCTTCCAGTTCTGAGGATTTTATTGATAACGTACTGTACGAAAAAAATATTTTTATCGCTCCAGGAACGATCTTTGGCAGTAATGGTGAGGGCTATATTCGATTTTCACTTTGTGTCAAAGAGGAAAAAATAAAAGAAGCATTAGAAAGGTTTTAAGATGAATGTATTTGTAATTGGTATAGGTTTGATCGGGGGTAGTATGGCCAAGGATATTAAGCGTTTGGTCCCCAAAGCCAAGATTTATGGTATAGATATCAATATCTCCCACCTTGAGGAAGCAATGGCCCTTGGATTAATCGATGCTATAGCAGGTTATGACGATTTGCATTTGGCAGATATAGTGATAGTGGGTATCCCGGTCAATGCAATGCTGACCGAGTTGCCATGTATATTGGATCAAGTAAATGATGACTGTGTGGTTTTTGATGCGGGTTCAACAAAAGCAGCATTGTGCAAAAGTCTGGACGACCATCCAAAACGAAGGAATTTTTTAGCTTGCCACCCTATTGCAGGTACTGAATTCTCAGGGCCTTCCGCAGCTATAGACCATTTATACCAAGGGAAGACCAACATTATCTGTGAGATTGAAAAAACAGCTTTTAAGTTGCAGGAAAAAGCCTTGGGGCTTTTTCAGGAACTTGGAATGCGGATCCGGTATATGAACCCTGAAGCACATGATAAGCATATTGCCTATGTTTCGCATTTATCGCATATAAGTTCTTTTATGTTGGGTAAGACCGTAATCCATAAGGAGAAGAATGAACGGGATATCTTTGACATGGCGGGGAGTGGGTTTGAAAGTACCGTGCGATTGGCAAAAAGTTCCCCAGCGATGTGGACACCTATTTTTGAGCAGAATAAGGAGAACGTAGTCGAGAGCTTGGAAGAATATATCGAAAACCTCCAGGCCTTTAAACAATTGTTGCTCAATGATGATTATGAAGGCATTTATGATGAAATGAACAATACGAATAAAATAAAAGAAATATTAAAAGGAATACCTTTGAACAAATAAGAGTAAAACAAAATGGAGAATTCAAAAGAAATGAGAACATGGTTGGATGATTTGGGACTAGACCATCCATTGGTAATTGCAGGCCCATGTAGTGCAGAGACCGAGGAACAGGTCATGAAAATAGCCCACGAATTAAAAGATACCGATGTAAACTACTATAGGGCCGGTATCTGGAAACCGAGAACACGCCCAGGCAATTTTGAGGGTGTTGGGGCATTGGGCCTTAAATGGCTACGGAGGGTAAAGGAGGAAACAGGGTTGAAGACCGCTACCGAGGTCGCCAACAAGGCTCATGTGGAATTGGCCTTGGAACATGACATTGATCTATTGTGGATTGGTGCCCGCTCAACGGTTAGCCCATTTATAGTACAGGAAATTGCAGATGCTTTACAGGGTACCGACAAAGTCGTATTGATCAAAAACCCGGTAAACCCAGACTTGTCTTTATGGTTAGGGGCCGTTGAACGGTTATATAGCAAGAACATAGAGAAGTTGGGTGTGATCCATAGAGGTTTTTCCACCTATGGGGAATCCAAATACAGGAACATCCCGGAATGGCAATTGGCCATTGAGCTTCAGACCAGATTTCCTGATTTGCCATTGATCAATGATCCTTCGCACATTACAGGCAATAGGGATATGATCTTTGATGTTTCCCAAACTGCGTTGGATCTTAATTTTGACGGACTCATCATAGAGACTCATTTCGATCCCGATAATGCATGGAGTGATGCTGCACAGCAAGTAACACCGAAGACCTTGGTGCAGATCATGAAAGATCTACGCATACGTAAAGAAACCAATGAGGAGGCAGAATACAATAATAAGTTGAGTAACCTTAGGGCACAGATCGATATTATCGATAATCAATTGATCGATATTCTTGGGAAACGAATGAAGGTCTCCGACGGAATAGGGAATCTCAAAAAACAAAAGAACGTTGCCGTTCTTCAAAGCAATAGATGGAATTCGATCTTAGGCAGTATGATCCTAGAAGGGGAGTCAAAAGGATTGAGTGAGGAGTTTGTACTTAGAATGTTCAAGGCTATTCACCAAGAATCGATCAATCATCAAGAGAAGATAATGCAGGGTTAAAAAAAATCCCGATTTAAGATCGGGATTTTTTTTTGAAAACTGTAACACTTTCAGTTGGATATCATCTTTAGATAAATCTAAAAGAGTAATGATGAAAAAAATACTATTCCTTTTGGCGGTAATCACATCTATGGCTGCATCTGCCCAAAGAATGATCGATAAGGAAGTGGGTGACTTCAATAAGATCAAGGTTTTTGACCTGATAGAGGTGAACCTCATTAAATCCAATGAAAATAGGATTACCATCAAGGGCAGGAATGTTCATGATATCAAGGTTGTAAATTCCAATGGCACTTTGAAGTTGAAAATGCAATTGGATAGGAAATTTACGGGAGAGGATACCTTTATAGAGGTCTTTTACAAACATTTGGATGTTATTGACGGTAATGAAGGAGCGAAAATAGTTTGTAATGAATTGGTTCAACAAGATCATCTTGAGATCCGCTCACAGGAAGGTGCCCAGATTAGAGCAGGATTGGATGTGGTCGATTTGGAGGTCAGAGCTGTGACCGGAGGTGTTGTTGAGTTGTCCGGTCTGGCCGAAAACCAAAGGGTTGTACTGAATACAGGGGGTGTCTTTGAAGGTCGTGAGCTTAAGACATCCAATACAGAGGTGAGAATAACCGCTGCGGGTGAGGCCGAGGTATATGCGTCGGAAGAAGTCAACATCAACGTAAAGGCAGGTGGGGATGTCTATGTTTATGGCAATCCAAAAGATATCAATAAAAAAACCCTGGCCGGTGGCAGGGTTCATATAAAAGATTGAGTTCTCTGAAAAAATCCGGTTGGTAAACCGGCTTTTTTTATCGTTTGAAAATATATCGGGTAATGAAAATACCTTGGCCATCCCCTTTGCCACTATCACTCTCAACAGCACTGGTCACAAAAGCCAATTCCCATCCATTGGCGACCATTGAATTGATTTTGGAGGTGATCAGCGCATCATTCGCTGCTATATTCTGAAAACGGATTCCTCCAATATTGAAAAAGTTCAATAATTTTGTTTCCTCGAAATTCTTTACCCTGATTTCACCCCTTTTCGATTTGTTCCGGGTCTTGTCATCCTCAGTCTGCACACTGGTGAATTCCTTGTAATCCTTTTCCTCAAGGGAGTTGATCAGTCTCGAACGTCCCAAGCCACTTGGCACTATAGATTCTACGCTTGTAATTACTGCGTATTCCTGGGCGTTTGCCCCAAAGGACATTAAGGCCATAAAGCAAAAAAGCAAAAAAGCAAAACAATTTTTCTCATAATATGAATAGATTAAATAATTAATAATTCCCGAAGATAATGAAAGTAAAGGGAGAACCCGTGGGAAGGTCGGACTTTCTGAAAATAGTCTCGTATCTAAAACAACCTATTGGAAGGCAAAGGCCAAAAACCGATTGATCTTCCTTGCCTCATGCCATTTCCCCTTAATTGGTAAAATGACTTCTGGGGAAACCCCGGTTTTTTCAAATTACCCGATACAACGATGGGGGTATGGAATTTTATATTTGAAGCATTGGTCCTGTCAATGATCGTATGATAATTGTTTTTGGGCATACAACACGTTTGGAAAGGTAAATATTGGAATATTGGTTTTTTACGGAATCCATTTTTGTTTTTTGGTCTTGTGTTGATGGAACTGCATCAGGTTTATAGTATTTTATGTTGATAAAAACAGTTACTTTGTAGGTTAAGGGAATCTGTTAATCAATGAAAGGTATTGTTTATAAGTCTACAGGTAGTTGGTATACCGTTAAATCGATAGACGGCGATTTTTATGAATGTCGTATAAAAGGTAAATTCCGTATAAAAGGGATAAAAAGTACGAATCCTGTTGCAGTGGGTGATCATGTGGTTTTTGAAGTGGAGAATGCGGATGAGGAAACCATTGGGATGATCACTGAGATTGAAGACCGGAAAAACTATATCATAAGAAAATCGGTAAAGCTATCGAAGCAGACCCATATAATCGCGGCCAACCTTGATCAGGTATTCGTGTTGGTAACCCTTAAAAACCCAAAGACCCATACTGTTTTCATTGATCGTTTTTTGGTCACCGCAGAGGCTTATGGTATTCCCGCGATACTACTTTTTAATAAGATCGATTCCTATGATAAGGATGAGTTGTCAGAGGTTAAGTACCTTGCTGCCCTTTATCGGGAAATTGGGTATACGTGCATTGGCATATCGGCGACCAGGGGCAGGAATATCGACAAGGTAAAGGAATTGATGAAGGGCAAGACCAGTATGTTCTCTGGTAATTCCGGTGTTGGCAAATCCACATTGATCAATGCTTTGGAACCTTCATTGCAAATCAAGACCACCGAGATATCGGAACAACATTTGCAGGGCCGGCACACCACAACATTCGCGGAAATGTTCGATTTAAGTTTTAATGCCAGAATAATCGATACTCCTGGGATTAGGGGTTTTGGTGTCTTTGATATGGAAAAAGATGAAATAGGTGATTATTTCCCTGAGTTTTTTAAACTTAAAAGTGGATGCAAATTCAATAATTGCCTTCATTTGGATGAGCCTAAATGTGCCGTGAAAGAGGCCCTTGATAATAATGGGGTGGCCTGGGGCAGATATAAGAGTTATGTCCAAATGGTTACAGGGGACGATGATACTTATAGAATTGATATTTTTGAAAAACCGTAAGATTATCTCAAACTAAAATGTAGTGGTGTAATTATGAAAGCTGTTGTACAGAGGGTCTCGCATGCAAGTGTTTCGGTAGATGGCGAAACGATTTCCAAGATAGGTTGTGGACTACTTGTCCTATTGGGTGTTGGCTGTGGGGATGATGAAAGTGACATAGAATGGCTTTCCCGTAAAATAGTGAATCTCCGGATCTTCAATGATGAAAACGGGGTTATGAACAAGTCATTGGTCGAACAGGGTGGGGATGCCATTGTGGTGAGCCAATTTACCCTACAGGCCTCGACTAAAAAAGGACATCGCCCTTCCTATATGAAAGCGGCCAAGCCCGATGTTTCGATTCCCCTATATGAAAAGTTCGTGCAAGAATTCCAAAAACATCTTGGAAAGGATATAGGAACAGGTATTTTTGGGGCGGATATGAAAGTCGGTTTATTGAATGATGGCCCTGTAACCATTGTAATCGACACAAAAACCAAGGAGTAGTAAGATTCGTCGGTTTTTTTTAAAAATGTAAGAAAAAGACCTAAATTTGGGGTGTGGTAATTCGATTAGACCAAACCAATGCGCTTACCTTTATTTCTTTGTTCCTTTCTGGTGCTTGCCTCGTTCTATGCCCAAGAAGAAATGTACCAAGCCTTGAGCCTTGACCTCTTTTTGACCAAAGATGCGAATGCGGTTGTCCGCTTGGATGCGATGAAAATCGAGGTGGTGTCCGATCACTCAATGGTTTACGAAGTGAAACAGGTGGTGACCTGTCTTGAATAAAATGGGTGACAGGTATTCAAAGACCCAATTGCTTTGCGACAAAGAGAAGAGGATAAAAAATATCGAAGTTTTTGTTTACGATAAAAACGGAAAAGAAATAAAGAAGGTTATAAGGTTGATTTTATGCCAAAGTCCATTAGATTGGTAACACTGGGAAGACAAGCTAATTTCACATATAAGTTAGGTGTGGTCGATGGTGGTTTCATGCAATTTTATATTGAGGACCAAATAAATGTTCCTATTATACAAGCAGGGGACTATATGGTTATAAAGAATTATTATAAAACTATTATTGAAAAACAGTTGGAAAAAATAGTTTTGTCCAAAGAAGAATAATGGGGATAAAAAAGGCACAAAAGGAGGTAGATGATTGGATCAAGGAGCATGGGGTCCGTTATTTTAACGAACTGACCAATATGGCCCAACTTACCGAGGAAGTAGGTGAGGTGGCCCGTATCATTGCCCGCCGATATGGTGAGCAGAGCGAAAAGGAATCGGACAAGGACAAGGATCTTGGGGAGGAATTGGCCGATGTGCTTTTTGTGGTCCTGTGTTTGGCCAACCAAACGGGTATAGATTTAGAGGCCGCTTTTGATAAGAAAATGGATATAAAATCGAAAAGGGACCACGATAGGCATCAAAACAACAAGAAACTCAGATAATAGTATATTTGGGTCTTCCATAAAAAATATACACATTGAAGCTACATCTAATCGGTCCGTCAGGGGATTTATTAATATCCAATATACAGATCACAGGTTCTAAAAGTGAGTCGAACAGGTCTTTGTTGTTACAGGCCTTATACCCGGATATATCAATTCGTAACTGTTCCAATTCCGACGATGCCGAGGCCATGCAAAAGGGACTTGCCATGGATAATGGAGAGATCGACATACACCATGCGGGAACCGCAATGCGTTTCCTGACCGGTTATTTTGCCGCCCAAGAGGGCAAGGACATTGTATTGACAGGGTCCGGACGAATGAAGGAAAGACCAATAAAGGTCTTGGTCGATGCCCTGAAAAGTCTTGGGGCGGATATAGGGTATGTCAAGAATGAAGGATATCCCCCGATTAGAATCCACGGTAAAAAGTTGGCGGGGAACAATGTAAGTCTTCCGGCCGATATCAGTAGTCAATATATTTCCTCACTGTTATTGATAGCACCTAGTCTGGAAAATGGTTTGGAAATGGAATTGGTCGGTAAAATAACTTCTGTCCCTTATATAAAAATGACCTTGGGGCTATTGGACCAAATTGGTGTACAAACATCATTTGAGGGGAACACCATAAAAGTATCCGCGGTTAAGCGTGTAGCACCAATTGAATTGGTTGTGGAATCGGATTGGAGTTCAGCCTCCTATTTTTACAGCATTGTGGCCTTGAGCGGGGCAGGTTCCGAAATCCGGTTGGGTTCGTATAAGAAGAACAGTTTGCAAGGCGACAGTGTTCTCGCCGAAATCTACACGGACTTTGGTGTGGAAACGACATTCAAGGCAAATGCGATTGTCCTGAAAAAGGTAAAAGAGCATAAATCCAGATCTTTTACCTACGATCTGGCAAACACACCCGACATAGCCCAGACGATTGCCGTTACCTGTTTAGGGTTGGGAGTAGGTTGTGGATTGAAAGGGTTACATACCTTGAAAATCAAGGAAACCGATAGGTTGGAGGCAATGAAGACCGAATTGTCAAAGTTTGGGGCCAAGGTATCGGTTACTGACAGGTCACTCTTGTTGCAGCCCTCCATCGACTTAAAATTAAAACAAGAGGTGGCCATAGATACCTATAATGACCATAGAATGGCAATGGCTTTCGCCCCATTGTCAATGAAAACCTCCTTTGTGGTCAATGAAGCGGAAGTGGTATCCAAATCCTATCCCGATTTTTGGGAAGACCTCAAAGAAGTAGGGTTTCGGCCACAGGAACTATAATTGTCATTTAATCATCGTTTTACTTGACAACCCTTGTTTCGAGGTCGTATATTTGCAGCCGCTGAACTTTCCGAAAAAAACACAATACATTATATGAAATTATCACACTTTAATTTTGAGCTTCCAAAGGAATTGTTGGCCGAGTACCCTTCTGAACACAGGGATGAATCCAAACTAATGGTCATACACCGGGAAACCGGGAAAATAGAGCATAGGATGTTCAAGGACCTTATCGATTATTTTGATGAAGGGGACGTAATGGTATTGAACAATACCAAGGTATTCCCTGCAAGATTGTATGGTAATAAAGAAAAAACAGGTGCACGTATTGAAGTATTCCTTTTAAGGGAATTGAATGAGGAACAGCGTCTTTGGGATGTTCTGGTCGACCCCGCACGTAAGATCCGTATTGGCAACAAACTTTATTTTGGGGATGATGAGAGTTTGGTGGCAGAAGTAATCGACAATACTACCTCTAGGGGGAGGACCTTACGTTTTTTATATGATGGGTCCTATACCGATTTTAGGATAAAACTTAGGGAATTGGGTGAGACCCCATTGCCAAAGTACATAAAAAGAGATGTTGAGCCAGAAGATGAGGGTCGTTATCAGACCATTTACGCAAAACATGAAGGTGCTGTCGCGGCACCTACAGCTGGTCTTCATTTTTCCAGACATCTTTTAAAACGACTTGAAATCAAGGGTGTCGATCTTGCAGAGATCACTTTGCATGTTGGTTTGGGTACTTTTAACCCAGTAGAGGTCGAAGATCTTTCCAAACATAAGATGGACAGTGAGGAACTGATTATCGATGAAAAAACCACAGAGGTGGTGAATTCCGCAAAATCAAAGAAACGGAAAGTGTGTGCCGTAGGTACCACGGCAATGCGCGGTTTGGAAAGTGCCGTTTCCTCGGAGCATACGCTGAATACTTTTGATGGGTGGACGAACAAGTTCATATTCCCACCTTATGAGTTCAGTATAGCGACCTGTATGGTAACCAATTTTCATTTGCCGAAATCCACACTGTTGATGATGGTCTCTGCTTTTGCCGGTCACGATTTAATGAAGAAGGCATATAAGGAAGCGATCATGGAAGGCTATAAGTTTTATTCTTATGGTGATGCCATGTTGATCTTATAGTCAGGATAATACTACTTCCGAAGAAGCGGAAATTTAAAAGATACCGAATAGTGAGATCCCACTTTACGATTTATATTGAATGTGGGATTTTCTATTTTCGACCTTAATCGAATGGAAGAGAAAATCAAAAAGAAAGATATTAGGGCATTAACCTTGGACCAATTGTGCGAGTTTTTCGTCAACAATGGTGACAAGGCGTTTCGTGGCAATCAAGTCTACGAATGGTTATGGCAAAAATCGGCACATGACTTTGAGGTAATGACCAATATCTCAAAAGAGACCCGTGATTTCCTGACTTCCAATTTTGTGATCAACCATATTAAGGTTGATCAAATGCAGCGTAGTTCGGACGGCACCATAAAAAATGCGGTTCGCCTGCACGATGATTTGGTGGTAGAATCCGTGCTTATTCCCACGAGATCGAGGACAACGGCTTGTGTCTCTAGCCAAGTTGGGTGTAGTTTGAACTGTAAGTTCTGCGCCACGGCCAGATTAAAGCGTATGCGGAATTTAAACCCCGATGAGATCTATGACCAAGTTGTTGCCATAGACAACGAAAGCCGTCTATATTTTGATCGGCCTTTAAGCAACATAGTGTTTATGGGAATGGGGGAGCCTTTGATGAATTACAACAACGTTCTTAAGGCCATAGATAAGATAACTTCCCGTGACGGTTTGGGAATGTCCCCCAAAAGAATTACCGTTTCCACTTCCGGGGTACCTAAAATGATCAGAAAAATGGCCGATGAGGAGGTCAAGTTCAATCTTGCCGTTTCCTTGCATTCCGCCATAGATGAAATCCGCACCTCGATAATGCCGTTCAATGCAAAAATGAACCTGGCAGATCTTAGGGAGGCCTTGCAATATTGGTATAGTAAGACCAAAAATAGGATCACTTATGAATATGTAGTCTGGAAAGGGATAAATGATAGCCAAAAAGATGCGGATGCATTGGTTCAATTCTGCCGTTTCGCCCCTTCAAAAGTAAATTTGATAGAGTATAACCCTATTGATGACGGGCAATTCCAACAAGCAAATGACAAGGCCATTGATATGTATGTGGCAACCTTGGAGCGTAAGGGAATCACCGTTACCGTACGTCGTTCCCGGGGAAAGGATATTGATGCAGCTTGTGGCCAATTGGCGAACAAGGCTTAAAGGGGGTACAAACATAGGTATTGAACCTGTAGGTTGAAGATCAGGTCGAATCCCAATATCAATAACATATTGGTTTTTCGATTATTTATTGGCAAAAGGGTTCCCGTTGAAAAAACGTATGCCATATCCTTTTAATTTTCCTTAAATTTAACCATAAAGCAAATTTACTTGAAAGTAGTATCCCAAATAAAAGATCCTGTAATTCTGGAAATGGAACTTTTTGAAAATAAGTTCCGTGAATCCATGTCTTCCAATGTTGCCTTGCTTAACCGTATAACATATTATATTGTTAACCGCAAGGGAAAACAAATGCGTCCCATGTTCGTATTCCTGACTGCCAAACTATTGAACAATGGGGAAGTGAATGAACGCACTTATCGTGGGGCCTCTGTGATAGAATTGATCCATACCGCTACACTTGTACATGATGATGTGGTGGATGAAAGCAATAAACGCCGCGGATTTTTTTCCATAAATGCCTTGTGGAAAAATAAAATCGCTGTCTTGGTGGGTGATTTTCTACTCTCTAAGGGACTGTTGCTTTCCATTGATAATGGTGATTTTGATTTACTCAGGATAATTTCGGTGGCTGTACGCGAAATGAGCGAAGGTGAACTTTTGCAAATAGAGAAGGCAAGAAAGTTGGATATTACCGAGGATGTGTATTACGATATCATTCGCCAAAAGACCGCAACCTTGATCGCTGCCTGTTGCAGCATGGGTGCCTGTTCGGTGAACCCGGATTCTGATGAAGTGGAAACCTTTCGGAAATTTGGGGAATATTGCGGTATGGCCTTTCAGATCAAGGATGACCTTTTTGATTATGGGAATCGGCAAATAGGAAAACCCACGGGCATAGATATCAAAGAACAGAAAATGACCCTGCCACTGATCTATGTGTTGAACACTTGCTCCAAAACAGATAAAAATTGGCTGATCAATTCGGTAAAAAACCACAACCGTGATAAGAAGAGGGTAAAAGAGGTAATCCAATTTGTCAAAGATCAAGGTGGGTTGGACTATGCAGAGAACAAAATGCGCGAATTCAAAAGACTTGCATTGGATATACTACTTACCTATCCCCAAACCAACTATAGGGATTCCTTGGAGCTTATGGTCAATTACGTGGTTGACAGAAAAAAATAAACCATAAGATGCCGTTTTGCAAATGCCAAGGTACAAGTAGGATTGTTTTTTTGTTCTTTAGGCAACTATTTTACCTTTTATTGCGTCTATCCTTATAGAAGCCAAAAACACCTTGAAGATCATTTCAATCTACAACAACGAGAAACAACTCATAAAAAAAGCGGCTGCTGGCAACCGGGAAGCACAGAAGCGTATTTATGAGAGATTCGCCCCTAAAATGTTAGGGGTCTGCAGGCAATATGTGAAAGATCTGCATTTTGCCGAAGACGTTATGATCAGTGGTTTTCTCAAGGTCTTTAAAAACTTGGGATCCTTTGGGTTCAAAGGAAGTTTCGAGGGGTGGATCCGTAAGATCATGGTCCGGGAAAGTATTTCATACAAACGGAAACAACAGTTTGTTGTGTATGATGATGGATTATTTGAGCGGAATGGGATTGAAGCCGATACCATTTCGGCCGACATCGATGTTGAGTACATTCAAATACTGATCGATGCCTTGCCGGAAGGGTATAAGATGGTTTTTGTGCTTTATGTGGTCGAAGGGTACAAGCATCAAGAAATAGCGGAGCTTTTACAGATTTCGGAAAGCACCTCAAAATCACAATTGTTCAAGGCAAGAAAGCTGTTGCAGGAGCAGTTGCAGCACCAAAATATTATAGGTTATGGAAGTCGATAAATTTGAAAAACATATAAAAAGACATTTGAAGGAAAGGGAGATTACCCCTTCGGAAGCTGCGTGGGATAAATTGTCCGGACAGTTGCCCGTAGCTGCCCCCAAGAAAAAAAATAGATTTATATGGTATAGTGCGGCTGCTGTTTTTGTTGGGGTATTGATTGTGTCAATACTCTATTTCAAGATAAGGATGGCATTTGGGGATACACAGACCGAGGTTGCTAAAACCCCCTCGGGAAAGATTGATGTTCCCAAAGAAGGGGAGGATTTGGCAAACCCAACGCAAGAAGAGGTTGAACTGGTCGGGGCAAAAAAGGGAGTGATTCAAAATGAGGGTAATACCGTGGTGGTCTTGCCCAAAGAAACGATTAAGGGTAGGGCCGAATTCCCTGCTTTGGTAAAGGAAGAAGGAAGAGGTGATGGCCTCAATACCTTTAAAACAAAAACCGAGCAACTCATAGATGCTAAAATCACGGAATTGGCCGTGCAAGTGGAACTTCTGGAAGATAGGGGCCATCAAATGACAGATACCGAAGTGGATTCCTTATTACGAAAGGCCCAACAGGAAATCTTAAGGGATAAAATCACCAATGGAAACAAGAAGGTCGATGCCATGGCATTATTGGACGAGGTCGAAAATGAACTTGACCAAACCTTTAGGGAACAGATTCTAGAATCCTTGAAAACAGGGTTCCTGAAAGTCAGAACAGCGGTCGCCGATCGCAACAATTGATATTCATCAATCAATCATCGGTCTTCTAGCTCCTTCCCTCTATGAATGGAGGGTGGGGGGAGAAGGTCTAAAAATCAAATTATTATGAGGATTATCGTTATCTATTTAGTAGTGCTGTGTATTTCTTTTGCGAGCCAAAGACTTGTGGCCCAAGAAAATGAGGATTATCGACATAAGATAGAAATGTTGAAAATCAAAAAAGGGAATATTGGTGAACAGGAAAAAGCGGCATTGAAAATTGAGGTAGAAGAGATCAACAAACGGTATGAAAAACAACAAATAAGCTTTGAAGAGGCTAAATCCCTAAAGGAGTCGGCCGCCAAAAAGAGAGCCTTGAATATTGAAAACCGGATGGCGATCGTAGACAATGAGATTCTTCTTTTAGAGCGAAATGACGGTAATGTACTCCATACGGAAGTTGTTGATAGTTCCAGTGTCGTCAATGCTTTTGTTGAGATAGACCTGAAAAAAAAGGATGGGTCTTCATTGATACGGAAAAAAATAAAAAAGGAATTGAAATACGATAGGCGAACGTATTCCGATTTTGTTCTGGCGACTGGTTTTAACAATGCATTGATCAAAGGCCGGTCAATAAACGATTCACCTTATAGAATAGGAGGGAGCCGATTTTTTGAAATGGGATGGTCTTGGCGTACCAGGGTTTTTGGGAATACCAATTTTGTGCGGTTGAATTATGGGTTTTCCTTTCAGTTCAATGGACTTAAGCCTAAAGACAATCAATATTTCGTTGCGGAAGAGGGGCAGGTAAAATTACAGGAATTTGGGCATGGTCTAAAAAAATCCAAGCTGCGTATGGATTATCTGGTATTTCCTGTCTATTTGGAATTTGGCCCATCCAAACTACATAAAACAGAGAATACCATGCGATATTCCCTAAAAAACCAATTTCGTTTAGGTATGGGTGCTTATGGTGGTTTTAATCTGGGAACCCGTCAAAAATTGAAATATAACCGAAATGGTGATCATGTGAAGGATAAACTTAAAAGAGGGTATAATACCAATGATCTGGTATACGGTCTAAGTGCCTACATTGGTGTAGAGGGGGTACTGTTATATGCCAAATATGACCTTAACCCTATTTTTAAGGATGCCTTGGTGGATCAGCACAATATCTCCCTTGGCCTTCGTTTTGACCTTTGATCGCGGGTGAACCAAAAAGGATCTATTCCCCCTAGCTGGCCCTGAAATGAAATTTTTTACCAAAGCATACCTTAATGCCCTTGGGTCGAGGTTGTTGATTGGGAGAGAACCCTTGAAGCTTATGCGGCAAGGGTTCTTTTTCCCATACCTGTCTTAGCGGATGTTTTTCTGTTTTAAAGCGTCTTTCATCCCTTCGGTAAACTCCTCTCTGTAATATACCCGTTTACAATGGGAGCATTCGATTACTTCATTTGTCGATATTTTAAAAAGCTTGACCCAAAACAAGTGAAAGTAATAGGATTGGGTATATGCGGTAAGTGTATTCACCTGTTTGCAAAAACCACATTTCAAGTTATACAGTTTTTGTATTTGCTCCTTTCCGGGACGTGTGCCAAAGAATAGTATCATCTGCGTGTAATAGATGAACTAAGATAAGCTAAAAATGACTATTTTTATTCGCTATTCCACAAAACAGATGATTTCAAAATCGACCATAGATAAAGTATATGAGACTGCCCGTTTGGAGGAGGTGATTGGTGATTTTGTGCAATTGAAGAAATCAGGTTCCAATTTTAAGGGCTTAAGTCCGTTTTCCGATGAACGAACACCTAGTTTTATGGTGTCTCCGGTAAAGCAGATTTGGAAAGATTTCAGCAGTGGAAAAGGGGGGAATGTTGTTGCGTTTCTTATGGAACATGAGCATTTTACCTATCCGGAAGCTATCAAGTTCTTGGCAAGGAAATATAATATTGTGATTGAGGAGACCGAGCGTACCGATGAACAAAGGCAGGAAGCCAATGAGCGTGAGAGTATGTATCTGGTTTCCGAATTTGCCCAGACCCATTTTGCCCAAATGTTATGGGAGTCAGGGTTGGGAAAGGCCATTGGGCTTACGTATTTCAAGGAAAGGGGATTTACCGATGAGACTATAAGGAAATTTGGTTTGGGGTATTGCCTAGACCAATGGGACGGTTTCACCACTGCGGCCTTGGACAAGGGGTATAAGCTCCAATACCTTGAAAAAACAGGGCTTACCATTGTAAAAGAGGATGTCAACAACCCTAATGGCCCAAGGAAGTTCGATCGTTTTAAAGGGCGGGTAATGTTCCCGATCCATTCGATGAGTGGAAGGGTGTTGGGTTTCGGTGGTCGGATTTTGACCAATGATAAAAGGGCTGCCAAATACCTGAATTCCCCAGAAAGTGACATATATCATAAGAGTAAGGTGCTTTATGGTATCTATTATGCCAAACAGGCCATAGCAAAGGAGGATAATTGTTATCTGGTCGAAGGGTATACCGATGTGATCCAATTTTACCAAAGGGGAATACATAATGTCGTAGCTTCCAGCGGAACGGCATTGACCCCCGATCAGATCCGGCTTATTAATAGGCTGACCAAGAATATAACTGTGCTTTTCGATGGTGATGCGGCAGGGTTGCGGGCATCGTTGCGAGGTATTGACCTAATACTGGAGCAGGGTATGAACGTAAAGGTTTGTACATTTCCTGAAGGGGAAGACCCCGATAGTTTCGCCAAGAACAATGAATTGGGGGAAATTACCCAATACCTAGGGGATAATTCAAAGGATTTTATTCAGTTCAAGGCCTCCTTATTGGTCAAAGAAGCAGCCAAGGATCCCATAAAAAGGGCAGATACCGTTAGGGATATTGTCCATAGCATATCCAGGATTCCCGATCGTATAAAAAAAGAGATTTATATTCAGGAGTGTGCCCAGATCATGAATATTTCAGAGGCTGTCTTGTTTAATACCTTGGCCCAGATCGGTAAAAAGGATATTGTTGATGCTTCAAAGAAAATAAAACAGGAGCAAAAGGCATTCGATATAGTCAAAAATGGGCCTTTACCCCAAAATGTGGATGTGCAATACGAACTGGAGCGGAAAATCATAGAGTTGTTATTGTTATATGGTAATCGGGAAGAGAAATTCGAGGATTTGATCTTGAAGGAGAATGGGGAGGGCGATTTGGTCTTGGAACCGGAATCGATTAAGGTCAAAGTGTTTGAAAAAATATACTTGGACCTTCAGGATGATGAAATCGAGTTGACGAACCTGCGTTTTAAGAATATCTATTACAGGTTGATCAAAGCATTGAACGAGACTGGGGATTTTACGATCAATACTTTTATTGCCGATCTGGACCAAGAAATGGTGACCGATATTTCCTCTATTTTGATGGAAGAGGAAAAGTATACGCTTCACAATTGGGAAAGCAAGGATATTTATCCCAAGGATAAAATAATAGGAGTGGCCCAATTGGTCAGTGAGACGATCTTGACACTACGCTGTTATCTGATCAAGAAAAGAATGGAGGCATTGCGGGATAGCACAGAGGGTAATACAACGGATAATAAGGAAACCCTGGAGGAGATCATGAATTATTTGCAACTGAATAAGTTGTTGAACAAAAAACTGAATAGGGTCCTTTCCTGATTTTGGGCAATAAGGGCCAAAACAAAAAAAATCCCGACCGTTAGGGGCAGGATTTTTTTGTTTTGTAAAAGCTTGTTCAATACAACTCCAAAGCTTTGGCCTGTTGTAATAAATCGACCATGTTGTCCACATTCAACTTTTTCATTAACCGTGCCTTGTACGTACTTACTGTTTTTTCATTAAGATTAAGTCCTAAGGCAACATCCTTGTTACGCTTTCCGCTTGCTAACAATTTAAGGACCTCAACCTCTCTTGTAGACAATTTCCTAAAGAATCTACGGGGTTTTTGTGTTCCTTCGTCAAAAGCCAGTCGTTGTGCAAGTTCATTTGTTATGAACATGTCCCCTTCACTAACCTTTTTTAGGGCTGAAATGATATAGTCCACGTTAGAGGTCTTTGAGAGGTAGCCATGTGCACCGGCCCTAATGGTGCTGAGGGCGTACACGTCCTCGGGTTGCCCACTATACATTAACACCTTTACATCAGGGTACTCTTTTTTCATTTTTCTTAAAGTGGCAATACCATTGATCTCGGGAATATCCATTTCCAACATTACCACATCGGGGGAGGTTGTCCCAAGCTTGTTGAAAAGCTCTGAAGTAGTTGAGACATCATCTAAAACCTCAAATCCACTGGTATTGTCCAATACTTGTTTAACACCCATTCTAATTATGGGGTGGTTATCTGCAATTAGCACTTTAATCATTTTGTCAATTTTTTTCTAGAAATCTTACCGCTTTGTTTGTATCTAAATACTGACGTGTAATGTAGTGGTAATTTCTCTAAATTAATGTGTAAATTTCAATTTATTTGATGAAAATATATATTATACTCGTCTTATGTGCTTGATTTTTAGTTAATCGGTTATTTTAGGTCATTGGGTATGGTGCAAATAGGTATGGGTTGCATTTTATGTTGATTGGCCGAATTCAATCTTTTGAAGATACTGAAGACCTGTTTCTCCCTATTGGAAAAATCATCGGCATTCTTTCCTTCATCGTTCATTTTCATGGCCCATTCCAATTCGGGGTAGGAGGCTCCGATTTGGTCCTCATCGGTGCGGTCGTCTCCCCAAAGGCCATCGGTTGGTGGTGCATCTACAATATCTTGGTTAATACCCAAGAACCTCGCCATATCGTATACTTCGGTTTTCATAAGATCGGCAATAGGGGATAGATCAACCCCGCCATCACCATATTTGGTATAGAAGCCAACACCGAAATCTTCGACCTTGTTCCCAGTGCCAGCGACCAAATAACCGTTTAAAGCAGCAAAATAGTATAAGGTGGTCATGCGTAATCTGGCCCTTGTGTTGGCAAGTGGCATAAAACGGTCCTCCTCATTGTCCACGGAAGGTAGGGCGGCTATAAGGCTATCGAAAACCGGGGTAAGGTCAACAGCCTGGTTTTTTACATTGTCAAAATTTTCCATCAGCCAACCGATATGGTTAGAGGCCCTTGTCTCTTGGTTTTCTGCTTGGTAAATAGGCATTTCCAAACAAAGAAGATCCAGCCCTGTCTTGGCACAAAGGGTAGAAGTGACCGCAGAGTCTATTCCTCCGGATATGCCGATGACAAATCCTTTGGTTCCGGCCTTGACCGCGTAATCCTTTAGCCAGTCAACAATATGGTCGATTACTTTTTCGGTTTTCATGGAAGTTTTTATTTGGTTAAAAAAATTAACTTTGCCCCATAAAGATAAAACCTTATAGGTTAAGATTAAAATTTTAAGGATACCCCCTTTCAAACAGGTGCAGATCATTCTAGTGCATTAATAGGGAAATTAAAACTTTAAATAAATGGGAAAATCATTTTATCTATTGGTATTGTTGGCGTTTGCCCTCATAGGTTGTAACAATGAAGGTAAGATTGGGGCGAAGGTGAAAAAAATCCCCTTGGTTGTTGAGGTTTCACGATTCGATAACGAATTCGCAAAAGCTTCCCCGGCCGATATTCCCAAACTAAGAAAGGCATACCCTTATCTTTTTCCGGCACCGGACAGTGTATGGGTGGCCAAATTGAAGGATTCCCTTCAGGTTGAACTACGAGGGGAGGTCATGGGGGAGTTCAGTGACTTTGAAAAAGAGGTCGCGGATATTGAATTGCTTTTTAAATACATAAAATATTACTTTCCAAAGTATACGATGCCTAAAATAATCACGGTAACCAATGATGTTGATTATGAAAACCGGATTATTTTGACCGATAGTCTTTTATTGGTCGGATTGGATAATTATTTGGGTTCTGACCATAAGTATTATGCTGGGATACAGAGATATATCGCTGCCGGTATGGACCGGAAATATATCGTTAGTGATATAGCCAATGCCTTCGCCAGGAAAATCGTGCCCAGGCCCCAAGGACGTACCTTTTTGGACCGTGTAATATACTATGGCAAGATTTTGTACCTTAAGGACAAGATAATGCCTTTTCAAACCGATGGGCAAAAAATCAACTATTCCGAGGATGAGTTGGCTTGGGCGATAGCCAATGAGGAACCTATGTGGAGGCATTTTGTTGAGCATGAACTGCTCTACAGTACGGATAATAGATTGGCATTGCGATTCTTGGACCCTGCTCCCTTTTCCAAATTCGGATTGGAGCTGGATAATGAGTCCCCGGGAAGATTGGGGCGTTATGTAGGTTGGCAGATCGTACGTTCCTTTACGGATAGAAACGAGGTGTCATTACAACAGCTCATGAACCTTCCTGCAGAGGAAATATTTAAAAAATCCAATTACAAACCAAATAAATAAATGGCAAAGACACACACATCAGAGATACGTTTAAAAGTGGAGTTAGATGAGAACCGGGTGCCCGAAACGCTTACTTGGTCCGCAGAGGACGGTGGAATAGACAACAAGGAGGCCAAGGCGATGATGCTTTCTGTTTGGGATAGCAGGAACCGGGAATCGCTTAAGATCGACCTCTGGACCAAAGATATGCCGGTAGATGAGATGAAGGTCTTTTTCCACCAAACGTTGGTGTCCATGTCGGACAGTTTTATGAAAGCTACCCAGAATGAGAAAATGACGGCTACTATGAAGGATTTTTGCGCTTATTTTGCGGAAAAACTTGAGCTGCACAAGTAACAGGGCAATGCTGTTGTTAGGCTGGTCTTCGAAAACCGACAATTTTCCAAAAGCAAAATTTAATATAATTTAGACTTGATTCAATGTGCAAATTTTAAGTATTTGTAGTACTTTTGCAGCTTGTTTTAAGTGCAACGATAAACAATCGGAATATGGCAGACGTAGAGAATTTTAATATAGATGTTTTAGGGGAAGCGTTATATGATTCGCCTTTGGGGTTAAGTAAAAAGAAAGGGGATGACATCTTCAACTTTGTTACTGATAATGATAAGGTGTTGAGGTACATATCACTGGATGACCACAATAATTGTGTGGCTGATGGGCAAAAACCCGTTGCCTTGGAAAAAGCCGGGCCTAGGGGGAAGATATACTTCGATACCAAGAAGACAAAGGCAGCTATAGTTACTTGTGGGGGATTGTGTCCAGGTATCAATAATGTGATTCGGAGCTTGGTCATGGGGATGCATTATTTTTATGGGGTAAAGGAAATATTGGGGGTGCGTTATGGTTATGAAGGTTTGGTCCCTTCCTACGGTCATGACTTTGTCGATTTGACACCAGAGTATGTTAAGGATATCCATCAGTTCGGAGGTACGATATTGGGGTCTTCAAGAGGTGGTCAGGATGTGGGTACCATGGTAGATACGTTATGTGACAATGGAGTGGATATGTTGTTCGCGATCGGAGGGGATGGCACTCTAAAAGGAGCCAATGCCATTGGAGAGGAAATAGCGAAGCGTGGGCTGAAGATTTCAATAATAGGTATACCTAAGACCATTGATAATGATGTTAACATAATCGATAAGACTTTTGGTTTTGAAACAGCTTATCATGTGGCCAACCCCATAATCAGGGATGCCCACAATGAGGCAACCGGTGCGTACAACGGTATTGCCATAGTAAAGCTTATGGGTCGTGATAGTGGGTTTATTGCGGCATCAGCGGCAATCTCAATGCCTGTCGTCAATTTTGTGCTCGTACCTGAGATGCATTTTGAGCTTGAAGGGGAGAATGGATTCCTGGAGACCCTCAAGAAAAGATTGGATGCCAAGAAACATGCGGTTATCGTAGTGGCCGAAGGTGCAGGCCAGAACCTATTCAATAAGGACGATAAGGAAAAAGCCACCGATGCCTCCGGAAATGTGAAATATGATGATATAGGTCTCTTGTTGAAGAGTGAGATATCAGGTTTTTTCAAGAGACTGGATTATGAGGTGACCATTAAATATATCGACCCAAGTTATATAATCAGAAGTGCTCCTGCCAATCCTGGGGACAGTGTATTTTGTAGTGGACTGGCTTACCATGCGTTGCACGGGGCCATGGCAGGCAAGACAAAATTCGTTGCGGGTAGGGTGAACAACCAATATGTCTATCTTCCCATTAGTGCGGTTACCAGCACAAGGAAGAAAATCAACATGGAGGGTGGCTTTTGGTTTGCAGTTCAGGAAAGCACTGGGCAACCTTTCGAAATGAGGTAAATAACGGGCCTCTGTCCTTTGGGATTTTGTTGTTGGGTTTGTGTCAAAGGATGATCGAACGGTTGTAATTAAGGCTACTGTTTGTTTTCCTTGAAGTACTGTTGGTTGATCTCGTCAATGTACATGAGGAGTTCCTCCCGACCGATATTCTTAGAGGATGAGGTTATGAAATGGTTTGGGGCTTCTTCCCAGGCCCCTGCCATTAGCTCTTTTAGGTATGCGTCCACGTTTTTTTCAATAATCGCAGGTTTCAATTTGTCGGCCTTGGTGAATACAATACTGAAAGGAACCATGTTCTCGCCCAAATACTCCATGAATCCCAGGTCTATCTTTTGGGGTGAATGACGAATATCGACCAAAATAAAAGCACTCACTAATTGTTTTCTCTTTAGGAAATAATCGGTAATGTATTTTTGAAAGGTTTTTTTGTCCCTTTTGGAAACACGGGCATAACCATATCCGGGTAAATCGACCAAAAACCAATTCCCATTGATCTTAAAATGGTTGATGAGCTGTGTTTTTCCCGGCCTTCCGGAAGTTTTGGCCAGACTCTTGCGCTCGGTCAACATATTGATCAAGGATGACTTGCCAACATTAGATCGGCCGATAAAGGCATATTCGGGTATAGGCTCATTAGGACATTTGGTAACATCCGAATTGCTCATGATGAAGTTGGCCGACTTGATTTTCATGGGATATGGGTTTAGAAATCCCGTTTCTCTAACCAAGCACCGAGAATATCATTAAATTGGTCGGGATGCTCCATCATGGGGGCATGGCCGCATTCCTTGATCCAGAATAAGTCAGAATCGGGAAGCAGTTCATGGAATTCCTTTGCAACATTGGGTGGGGTCACAGAATCGTTCTCTCCCCAGATTATACAGGTCGGTGTATTCATCTTGGGCAGATCTTTGGACATATTGTGTCTAATGGCACTTTTGGCGATTGCCAATGTCTTTACCAGTTTCAGCCTGTCATTGACCGTTGCGAAGACCTCATCAACAATCCCTTTGGTTGCAACTGCCGGATCATAAAACACATCCTGTACTTTTTTCTTTATGAATTCGTAATCCCCGCGTTTTGGGTAGCCATCGCCCATAGCACTCTCGTATAGGCCAGAACTACCGGTAATGACCAAGGCCTTTACCGTATCGGGATATAATTTGGTATGTAGTAGGCCAATATGCCCACCAAGGGAGTTCCCTAAAAGAATGACATCTTTCAACCCTTTGAACTCAATAAACCCTTCTAGATAATTGGCAAAACTCTTGACGTTGGTCTTCAGTAATGGCATAGTGTATATCGGGAGTTCAGGAATCAATACCTTGTACCCTTTTTGGGGGAAATATTCAGAGACACCCCTGAAATTGCTTAGGCCCCCCATAAGGCCGTGCAAAATAATAATGGGGAACCCCCCTCCCTTCTCCGTGTATCTGTATTTGCCCTCTATGATAATCTGTTCTTCCATTCGGGATTCTTCTGGACTTGATTGGCAAAGATAGGGAATTCCTTAAAATACCTACTCATTGCTTCGCTAGTATTTGGCATATATCCATGCACAGGGTCTTGATTTTATTTTCCTGTATGGGCCGACCCATAATGGGGAAAGAAGTGATTGTATCTGACCTTAAGTACATTAATTATCAACAAAGTGGTAAATTGTGGTAAATTGTGGTAATAAATTCTATATATTTGAGTTTTAAATAGGAAAACCAGCACTTTGGAGTGATAAATTTTAACGAGGCATATTATTGTAAGGCAGATACCAAGGGTAGGGTAATGCTTCCTTCTGCTTTAAAAAACAGGCTTTTACCTGTTTTAAAGGATGGTTTTGTCCTAAAGCGCTCGGTTAGTGGTGCATGTTTGGAGCTTTGGCCCATGTCCCAATGGGATGAGATGATGCTTAAGGTCAAAAAATTGAATCGCTTTGTAAAAAAGAACAATGATTTCATCCGGATCTTTATGGCGGGTGTGAAAGAGGTGGAGATTGATAGTGCGGGTAGGTTGTTGATTCCTAAAAATTTAATGTCGATTGCGGGTATTGTCAAGGAGATAGCCTTGAGTCCCTCTGTTGATATTATAGAAATATGGGACAAGGATAGTTATGAGCGGGCCATTGAGATTACTGATGAGGAGTTTGAGGTCTTGGCCGAGGATGTAATGGGTGGTTTAGGTGAAAATGTTCCCGATGTATCATAGCCCTGTACTTCTAAAGGAATCTGTTGATGGATTGGCCATCAGGGACAATGGGGTTTATGTTGATGTAACCTATGGTGGAGGAGGACATTCAAAGGAAATACTGGGGAGGTTGGGCCCCGAAGGTAGGTTGTATGCGTTTGATCAGGATGAGGAGGCGTTGGTGAATAAGGTTGATGATGGAAGGTTGGTGTTGATTAATGAGAATTTCAGGTATATAAGACAGTTTTTAAAGTTCTATGGCATTCGGAAAGTAGATGGTATCCTAGCTGATTTTGGGGTTTCATCGCATCAGTTCGATAAGGCGGATCGAGGGTTTTCTACCCGGTTTGATGCTGATTTGGATATGCGGATGAGTCAAAAGGGGCTCGTTTCGGCTTATGATGTGGTTAATGGTTATGGGTATGATGATCTAAGAAGGGTTTTGTTTCGGTACGGTGATTTGCGAAATGCAAATGCCATGGCAAATACGATTATCGAAAGTAGGGTAGAGGCACCCATAAAGACCTCGGCGCAATTAAAAGGGGTTTTGGGAAGGTTCTTGCCGAAACATAAGGAGCATAAGATATTGGCCCAGATCTATCAGGCGATTCGTATAGAAGTGAATCAAGAGGTTGGGGCGATCAGGGAGTTTTTGGGACAGGTACCCGAATTACTGGTTCCAGGAGGTAGGTTGGGTGTAATCAGTTACCATTCCCTAGAAGATCGTTTGGTAAAACGTTTTATAAGGGCAGGTCTTTTTGAGGGTGAACCGGAAAAGGATTTTTATGGGAATGTGGATGTTCCTTTGAGGAAAGTGGGGGGGCTTATAGTGCCATCGAAAGAGGAGATAGCAAAAAACAACAGGGCGCGAAGTGCAAAATTGAGAATAGCGGAACGTATTTGAATGTTTAAATGAGAAAAGGGATTTTAGATGTACTCAGGGGTAGGTTTTTAGTGAGCGGCGATGCTCCTAAACATTGGTTGTTCATAATCTTCATTTCGTCCTTGGCTACGGTTATGATCGGAAGTTCCCATAGTGCCGATAGGAAGGTGCATCAGATCGCGGCCTTGAATGAGGAGGTAAAGGAGCTCAGGAGTGAATTCGTGGATCTACGTTCGGATGTGCAGCGTTTGAAGTTGGAGTCCACGATTACGAAAATTGTGGAAAGCAAAGGTTTGTTCCCTTCGGAGGATCCACCAAAAAAAATAAAAGTAAAATCAGTTAAGGAGTAATGGCAGTTACCGAAAGGAAAATATTGAACAGGTTATACATTGTAGCGGTATTTCTTTTCTTGTTCGCATGTACGGTGATCTTTAAGTTGGTAAGTATCCAGTTCGTCCATGGGGATAAGTATAGGGGCCTGGCCCATAAACGAACCGAGAAAATGTTTACGATTGCCCCGAACAGGGGTAATCTGTATTCCGATGATGGTAGTTTGTTGGCTACTTCAGTTTCAAAATATACCATACGCTTTGATGCGGTGACGGTTAGCAAAGCTGATTTTGAGGCAAATGTGAAGCCTCTTTCCAAGGCGTTGTCGAAACTTACGGGAAAATCACCATCCCATTACCAACAACTTTTGCGCAAAGCCAAAGCCAATAAGAACAGATATACGCTATTGCTGAGAAATCTGGATTATTCGGATTATATGGATGTAAAGGATTTTCCTTTGTTGCGCAAGGGGCCTTATAAGGGAGGTTTGATCGTTGAGCAAAAAACGGTTAGGGAACATCCCTTGGGGAAGATCGCTGAACGGAGTGTCGGTTATGAGCGTAAGGATGGGAATGGTTATTATACCCGTGTGGGGCTTGAGGGTGCTTTTGGCCAGTACCTTAGGGGTGTTGAGGGTAAGCGATTAAAACAAAAAATAGCAAAAGGTCAATGGAAACCTATTGGTATGGATAATATCGTTGAGCCAAAAGATGGCTACGATGTTGTTTCGACGATAGATATCAATATACAGGATATTGCCCATCACGCATTGTTAAAACAGTTGGAACACTATAAGGCCGACCATGGGACGGTAATTGTTATGGAGACCAAAACAGGAGAGGTAAAGGCCATTTCCAATTTGGGTAGAACCCGGAAGGGCAAGTACTATGAACGATTGAATTATGCTATTGGTGAGTCCCATGAGCCAGGGTCTACATTCAAGTTGATGAATTTGGTCGCAGCTTTGGAAGACAAGGTCATCGATACCAGTTCGGTCGTTGATACTGAAAATGGATATTGGAAAATATATAACCATAGGGTTAAGGATTCCAAACATGGTGGTTATGGTAAGATTTCAATTGCCAAGGCTTTTGAGGTCTCCTCAAATACGGCATTTGCGAAAACCATCCATAATGGATATAAAGAAAAGCCCTCAAAGTATGTAAACCGTCTTCTTGACATGGGAATCGGGACTGAGATAGGCCTTCCGATAAAAGGGGAAGGCAAGCCGGTATTGCGGTCTCCGGGAGATAAAGGTTGGTCAGGTCTTTCATTGGCACAGATGGCCTATGGTTATGAGGTTTCGATGACACCCTTGCAGGTTCTTACGTTCTATAATGCCATTGCCAATGATGGGGAAATGGTAAAACCACGATTGATCAAAGAGGTTAAGGAATGGGATAGGACTGTCCTGAAGTTCGATAAAGAGGTTGTGAACCCTGCTGTATGCTCTAAGGAAACAGTGGCCAAGGTGCAACAGTTATTGAGGGATGTGGTCGAGAAAAAACATGGTACTGGGCATAGGTTGTATTCCCCTAATTTCTCAATGGCAGGTAAGACAGGTACTGCGCAGAAGAATTATGTTTCCAAGGATCCGGACAAGCTAAGGTATATCTCGACCTTTGCGGGGTATTTCCCTGCGGAACACCCTAAATATTCCTGTATCGTGGTCATTCATGAGCCCGATAAAAGTGTAGGGTATTACGGGGCGGATGTTTCTGGCCCTGTCTTTAAATCCGTGGCGCAGAAGGTGTATGCCACCAATCCTTTGACCGATGAGGTGGAAATGATAAAGGACGATGAGCGGTTAGAGCAATCGTACCAAAGGTACTATGCGGTAGCCCAAAAAAAATATAATAAAGTGCCTAATGTAAAGGGAATGTGTGGTATGGATGCCGTCTCTATTCTTGAAAACCTTGGTTTGGCGGTTGAAGTAAAGGGTAATGGCAAGGTTAAGAAACAATCCATCTCGCAAGGGACGGATATTGATAAGGTGAAAAAGATAATACTGGAACTTTCGTGAATTTGTTAAAAGACATATTATTCGGGGTTAGTATCTCCGCAGTCAGTGGTTCTACCGATACCATGGTCAATGCCATTACTTTCGATTCGCGAAAAGTAGGTTTGGACGATGTTTTTGTCGCGATTAAGGGAACGTTGACAGATGGCCACAAGTATATGGAAAAGGCTATTGATTCGGGGGCGGTATGTATCGTTTGTGAGACCATGCCCGATCAGATGATAGATGGGGTGACCTATGTCGAGGTTGATAATGGGAACAAGGCGTTGGCCATAATGGCTTCCAATTATTACGGTAACCCATCAAAGAACCTAAAATTGATAGGTATTACCGGTACCAACGGTAAAACGACCATAAGTAGTCTTTTGTACCGATTGTTCAAGAAAGCCGGTTTTAAGGTAGGGTTGATATCCACCATAAAAATCATGGTTGATGATAGGGAATATGTGACCATGCATACCACTCCGGATGCATTGACCATCAATGAACACTTGGCCCTTATGGGCAATGAGGGTGTTGAGTATTGCTTTATGGAGGTAAGTTCCCATGGGATTCATCAAAAAAGGACCGAAGGCCTGGTGTTCGAGGGTGCTATTTTCACGAATCTCACACATGACCATTTGGATTACCATAAGACCTTTTCGGATTATCGCGACACCAAAAAATCCTTGTTCGACAATTTGTCCAAGAAGGCTTTTGCACTGACCAATATCGATGATAGAAATGGATCGGTAATGGTACAGAACACCAAGGCTAGAAAATTCAGCTATGCCTTAAGGTCCTATGCGGATTACAGGGCCCAGATCTTGGAAAGTCAATTCGATGGCCAGCTGTTGAGAATCGATGGGAATCAATTATGGACAAAGCTTATTGGCAGTTTCAATGCATATAATGTCTTGGCCATATATGCCACGGCGGACCTGTTAGGTCTTGAAAAATTGGAAACACTTCGTTTGTTGAGTGAATTGGATAATGTAGACGGCAGGTTTCAATATTTTATATCAAAGGAAAAAATCACGGCAATAGTTGATTATGCCCATACGCCGGACGCCCTAAGGAATGTGCTCGAGACAATCGGCACATTGAGGACAGGAAATGAAAACGTCATCACCGTTGTGGGGTGTGGTGGCGACCGAGACAAGTCTAAGCGTCCGGTAATGGGCAAAATCGCTTCCCAAATGAGCAACAAGGCCATTTTTACCTCGGACAATCCGAGGTCAGAATCACCCACAGTGATCATTGAGGAGATGGAAGCTGGTGTTGAACCTCAAAATGTAAGGAAGATATTGTCGATAGAAAATCGTAAACAGGCCATTAAGGTGGCATGTCAATTGGCCCTTCCCAAGGATATTGTCCTTATCGCGGGAAAAGGGCATGAAACCTATCAAGAGACCAATGGTGAACGGATGGATTTCGATGATTTTAAAATAGTAAGGGAAGAATTAAGGGCATTGGGTAAATAATTGAATTAAGCGTATCGGTAATGTTGTACTATTTGTTTGACTACTTAGAAAAGGAATACCAGTTGCCAGGGGCAAGCCTATTTGGTTTTGTGACCTTTAGGGCTGTTGTTGCCATCTTTTTTTCTTTGGTTATCGCAACGGTTTATGGTAAAAAGGTGGTTCTGTACTTAAGAAGAAGGCAGATTGGTGAAACAGTTCGTGATTTGGGATTGGAAGGACAAAAACAAAAATCAGGTACACCTACGATGGGTGGTCTGATTATCATTATGGCGACTTTGATCCCCGTGTTGTTATTCGCCGATATATTCAATATTTATGTCATCCTTTTGATCGTGACCACGATTTGGATGGGGGTGATCGGCTTTATAGACGATTACATCAAGATTTTTAAAAAAGACAAAAAAGGCCTCAAAGGAAGATTTAAGATATTGGGCCAAGTGGTATTGGGCCTGATTGTAGGTGCCACATTGTATTTCCATCCCCAAGTGACCATGCGTGATCACGATAAGAGTATCATTACCGAGCAATATGAGGTAGAGCATGTAAAAGGCGCGGATATTAAATCCACAAGGACAACGGTTCCATTTATCAAGGATAATGAGTTCGATTATGGCAATCTTATTTCATGGGCCGGTGAGGGGGTTGGGGATTATGTCTGGTTGATTTTCATTCCTATGATCATACTTATTGTTACTGCGGTTTCAAATGGGGCCAATCTTACCGATGGTATAGATGGTTTGGCGGCAGGTACTTCGGCAATAATCGTATTCACCCTAGGTCTTTTTACATGGGTATCGGGTAATATCATTTTTTCGGACTACTTGGATATCATGTATATCACCGGTGTTGGTGAACTGCTGGTTTTTATAACGGCATTCGTAGGGGCCTTGGTTGGTTTTCTATGGTATAATGCGTTTCCTGCTACTGTATTCATGGGGGATACGGGGAGTTTGACGATTGGGGGGGTGATAGCGGTTATTGCGGTAATCATACGTAAGGAATTGTTGATACCTGTGCTTTGTGGGATATTTTTTGCAGAATCGATTTCTGTTATGTTGCAGGTAGGGTATTTTAAATACACCAAGAAAAAATCGGGTGAAGGTAAGCGGATATTCCTGATGGCGCCACTGCATCACCACTATCAGAAAAAGGGATATCATGAAAGTAAAATAGTTACCCGTTTTTGGATAGTGGGGATTATGCTGGCCATTATAACGGTTGTTACCCTAAAAATACGCTAGATGGTACGCTTGGTGATCCTTGGCGGGGGAGAAAGTGGAGTGGGTACCGCTATTTTGGGGTTAAGTAAAGGATATGGGGTATTTGTTTCGGACAAAGGTGGATTGAAGCAAGAGTATAAGAACGTTCTTGAACATTATGGGATTGATTGGGAAGAAAAAAAACACTCCAAGGAGAAGATACTGAATGCCGATGTGGTTATGAAAAGCCCAGGTATACCTGATACGGTTTCCTTGGTTGTTGAATTGAAAGAAAAAGGGATACCTGTTGTTTCCGAGATTGAATTCGCATCACAATATACCGATGCGCAAATCATAGGGATTACGGGTAGTAATGGGAAGACCACAACGACAATGCTCACCAACCATATTTTAAGGGGGGGAGGGTTGAATGTTGGTATGGCAGGTAATATTGGCGATAGTTTTGCCAAGATGGTGGCTGAAAAGGTATATGGGACCTATGTTTTGGAGATAAGCAGTTTTCAGTTGGATGGCATTGTGGATTTTAAGCCACATATAGCCATCATAACGAACATTACACCAGATCATTTAGATCGCTATGATTATAAGTTCGAGAATTATGTAGCTTCTAAATTCAGGATTGCCATGAACCAGACAAAAGAGGATTTTCTGATTTATGATGCCGATGATGAAGTGATCGTGTCTTGGCTGGAAAAAAACCCGATCAAATCCATGGTAGTGCCATTTTCAATTCAAAGGGAGTTAGATCAGGGGGCATTTTTAAAGGACAATGAAATAGTGGTCAATATTAATAACGAGATAATAAAAATAGGAATGGGTACACTGGCACTGGAAGGAAAACACAATTTAAAGAATACCATGGCAGCATCATTGGTGGCTAAGCTTGTAGGAATCCGAAAGCAGACCATACGGGATTGTGTAGCCAATTTCCAAGGCGTGGAACACCGACTGGAAAAGGTGCTTAAAATTCAGCATGTGCAGTATATCAATGATTCAAAGGCCACGAATGTGAATGCCGCATATTTTGCATTGGATAGTATGAGCGCGCCAACGGTATGGATTGTTGGAGGGGTTGATAAGGGTAATAACTACAAGGAGCTGATGCCTTTGGTACATGAAAAAGTGAAGGCTATTATTTGTTTGGGTACGGATAATTCGAAGATAATCGATGCCTTTGGCAATGTTGTCGATTTGTTGGTAGAGACTTATGCAATGGAAGAGGCGGTGAAGGTGGCGTATAAAATAGCGGAACGGGGAGACACCGTATTGTTGTCCCCGGCCTGTGCGAGTTTTGATCTGTTCAAAAATTATGAGGATAGGGGAAACCAGTTTAAAGAAGCGATTAAAAATCTATAAACGTGTTGAATTTCATTAAAAATATAGAAGGGGATAAAGCCATTTGGGCCGTAGTGGCACTTTTGGCCCTGTTTTCGTTTTTACCTGTCTATAGCGCCAGTAGCAACTTGGTATATGTTGTGGGTAATGGTACTACTGGTGGGCATTTGGTAAAACATGCCTTTCTGTTGTTTTTAGGATTTGGTATTATATATGGGGTTCATAAGATCCCAGTCCATTTTTTTAAGGGCCTATCGTTGATTGCCATGCCGATAGTCTTGGTGTTGTTGGTATTTACCTTGGCACAAGGTACTACAATCGATGGCGCCAATGCCAGTAGATGGATTCGTATACCCTTGGTGGGCTTCACCTTTCAGACCTCCAACTTGGCAGCAGTGGTTTTAATGATCTATGTGGCGCGGTACCTATCCAAGATCAAGGACAAGGTCATTACCTTTCAGGAAAGTATCCTGCCACTTTGGCTTCCAGTGTTTCTGGTCATAGTGCTTGTCTTGCCTGCGAATTTATCTACAGCTGCGATTATGTTCTCCATGGTGCTCTTGTTGTGTTTCTTAGGGGGGTATCCCATGAAATACTTGCTAGGTATTATAGGTATGGGAATATTGGGCCTTACCTTGTTCGTTTTGACGGCTAAGGCAATGCCTGATCTATTCCCCAATCGTGTGGACACATGGATGAGTAGGATCGAGAGTTTTGCCAACCCTGAGGATACTGAGGCCGATTATCAGATTGAAAGGGCCAAGATAGCGGTAGCCTCCGGAGGTGTGATTGGCAAAGGGGCGGGCAAAAGTGTCCAAAAGAATTTTTTGCCCCAGAGTTCCTCGGATTTTATTTATGCGATAATCGTAGAGGAGTATGGTCTGCTAGGTGGTTTATTGCTTATGTTTTTCTATTTGTTGTTGTTGTTTCGAATTGTAGTGGTGGCAAACGGTAATCATTCGGTATTTGGTAAATTACTGGTGTTGGGGGCAGGTTTGCCCATTATTTTCCAGGCCATGATAAATATGGCCGTGGCGGTAGAGCTGTTTCCGGTCACCGGACAGACCCTGCCATTGATCAGTAGTGGGGGTACATCGAGTTGGATGACTTGTCTGGCAATAGGAATAGTGTTGAGTGTAAGTAGAAAGTGTGGGGTCCAGGAAAAAAATAATATTGATGTGGATGATACGAATCCCTTGGAAATATTAAGCGGACAATTATAGCGCAGGTTGTATGGGTTCAAAAGAACATGTTATGGCAAATGGGGATAACCCGGATAAGGTACTCAGGTTTATATTGTCGGGTGGGGGGACCGGCGGACATATTTACCCTGCAATCGCCATAGCGAACGAGTTGAAAAAAAGACACCCTAAGGCCGAGTTCCTTTTTGTCGGGGCCAAGGATAGGATGGAGATGGAGAAAGTGCCCCAAGCTGGGTACCCCATAGAGGGATTATGGATTGCTGGGTTGCAAAGGAAACTGACCCTTAAGAATTTAATGTTTCCTGTAAAATTGATAAGTAGTTTGTTCAAGGCAGGTAAAATAGTCTCAAGATTCAAGCCCCATGCCGTTGTTGGTACGGGGGGGTTTGCCAGTGGCCCCTTGTTGAAGGCGGCTTCCGGTAGGGGAATCCCTTGTGTTTTGCAGGAACAGAACTCTTATGCGGGAATCACCAATAGATTGTTAAAGGATAAGGTCGCCAAGATCTGTGTTGCCTATGATGGAATGGAAGCTTTTTTCCCATCGGATAAAATCGTAAAAACAGGAAACCCGGTACGTGGGGACTTGGTAGCGCTGGGCAAGGATAAAAGTGGGGCATTGGATTTTTTTGGGTTGGATGCCAATAAGCCGACCCTTTTGGTTTTGGGTGGAAGCCTTGGGGCTAGGAGGATCAATCAACTAATTGCACAGGAATTGGATTATTTCAAAAGGTTGGGTGTGCAATTGGTCTGGCAATGTGGTAAACTCTATTTTGAGGAATATGAAAAATTCAACTCTGGCAATGTCAAGGTAGTTGATTTCTTGAATAGGATGGACCATGCCTATACAGCAAGTGATTTTATTATATCAAGGGCTGGTGCAAGTTCGGTATCCGAACTGTGCATTGTTGGCAAGCCCGTGGTTTTTATCCCTTCGCCCAATGTGGCCGAGGACCATCAAACAAAGAATGCCATGGCCTTGGTGCGGGAAAATGCGGCTATCATGGTCAAGGAAAAGGATTTGGACGAGAATTTCGAGCAGGTTTTTGGCGAAATGTTCTGGTCAAAGGAAAAACAAAAACAATTGGGGGTTTGTATAAAGAAGTTGGCCATGCCAAACGCAACGGCTTCCATTGTTGACGAAATTGAGAAATTGGTATTGGACTGAATGAATATAAAAGAGATACATAACGTTTATTTTATTGGTATCGGGGGCATTGGTATGTCGGCCCTGGCACGTTATTTCATGTTCATTGATAAACATGTGGCGGGGTATGACAGGACCAGGACCCCTTTGACCGATGGGCTTTTCGAAATGGGAATCGATATTCATTATAACGATGATGTTGCCGCTATCGCCCCCAGCTATATGGATCCCAGTAATACCCTAGTGGTGTATACGCCTGCTGTATCGGATGGCCATTCGGAATACCAGTATTTTTTAAGGCATGGGTTTACCGTGAAAAAACGTTCTGAGGTTCTGGGTATCATTACCAAGGATACCTTCTGTTTTGCAATAGCAGGTACACATGGCAAGACGACCACATCAAGTATTTTGGCACATTTGCTCAATGAGGCGGGAACTCCGTTTACAGCCTTTTTGGGTGGTATCTCGGAAGACTTTAACAGTAACTTCCTATTTAAGGGTACAAGGTATTCCGTAGTGGAGGCTGATGAATACGATCGTTCGTTTTTGCAGTTGCGACCCAATGTTGCATGTATTACCTCTATGGATGCCGATCATTTGGATATTTATGGCACCAACGCCGAACTAACAAGGTCTTTTGGGGAATTTGCCGACAAATTGAAGCCCGGGGGCAAGCTTTTTGTACGAAACGGTTTGCCATTACAAGGTATAACCTATGGCATTGAGGACGATTCGGATTATTGTATTCGGAACATAAGGGTTCAAGAGGGGTCTTATATTTTTGATTTGGTTACTCCGGAAACAACATTGCCCAAAGTTAAGTTCAACAAACCGGGAAGACACAACCTGCTTAACGGTTTGGTAGCCTTTGCCATGGCAATGGAGACAGGTTCTTCGCCAGGGCATTTGGCCAATGCATTACAGACATTCAAGGGGGTGCAACGTAGGTTCTCTTATAAGATAAAAGGGGATGGTTTTGTGTTCATCGATGATTATGCCCACCATCCTACAGAGATAGATGCGGTTTTTCATGCGATTACAGAGATGCATCCCAACAAAAAGGTTTTGGCTGTTTTTCAGCCACACCTATACACAAGGACAAAGGATTTTGCAGACGATTTCGCCAAGAGTCTGTCGAAATTCAATAGTATCCTGTTATTGGATATCTACCCTGCAAGGGAAGAGCCGATAGAAGGGGTCACTTCTTCCTGGTTGCTCGATATGATAGAGAACCCTGCAAAGAAACTAGTGGAAAAATCAAGCATCATAGATGAAATAAAATCACAGGGCCCTGAAGTGTTGGTGACCATGGGGGCTGGTGACATTGGATTGGAAGTGTCTAAAATCAAAGAAGAACTTGAATATGCGGGTTAATTGGAATTATATAAAGTTGATAACTCTTTTGGTTGTGACCACAGGGCTTTACTCATTTTCAAATTACAGAAATGGACAGAAAAAAGTAAATGGTTTTGACATAGAGTTCTTGGGGAGCGATAACCTTTATATCACTCAGGCCATGGTTGATAAATTGTTAATACAAAAATTTGGTCCCTTTGTAAACGAGCCTAAAGAAAAATTAGATTTGAATACGATTGAAAAGGTCATTGAGTCCAATGAAATGGTAAAGAGGGCCCAAGTGTATCTTACTGTAAACGGGGAGCTTACGTCTAGAATCATACAGCGCAGGCCAATCGGAAGAATTGAGGGGGGTTCGAAGTTTTATCTGGATGATGACGGAAAACGTATGCCATTATCCACGAGTCATTCTGCGAGAGTCCCGATTATTACGGGAAAGGTAACAGGTGAAAGCCTTAAGGATGTTTACGAAATATTGCGATTTATAAACAAGGATGACTTTTTGAGAAAAAATGTAATAGGCATCCATATAGTGAGTGGGGAGAAGTACCAATTGAAGTTTAGGATGGAGCAGTTCGTGGTAAACATGGGTAATGTGGATAATCTGGAAGAAAAATTCAACAACTTCAAGGCCTTTTATACAAAGGCGGGCAAGGATGGGACCTTGGGGCAATACAATATTGTAAGTCTCGAGTTTAACGATCAAGTAGTGTGCACCAAAATATAAGCAAAAATGGAAGAGGGTAAATATTCAGTAGGTTTAGATATCGGGACCACCAAAATTGTCGCCATAATCGGTAAGGAAAACGAATATGGGAAAATCGAAATACTGGGTATCGGTAGGTCAAAGAGTTTGGGTGTGCACCGGGGTGTGGTCAACAATATCACACAAACTATAAAATCCATTCAACAGGCCGTTGAGCAGGCCGAGATTAATTCAGGACTGAAAATAGGTTCCGTAGTGGTCGGTATTGCAGGACAACATATACGAAGTTTACAGCATAGCGATTATATAACAAGGGAGGATTCCGAGGAGGTAATCAATGAGGATGATCTGGATAGACTTTGTAATCAGGTGTATAAATTGGTGATGCTTCCCGGAGAGGAAATAATACATGTGCTGCCACAGGAATATAAAGTCGACGGCCAGGCCGAGGTCAAAGAACCTATCGGCATGTACGGAGGACGTCTGGAAGCTAATTTCCATGTGGTCGTGGGGCAGGTTTCCTCAATAAAGAACGTAGGAAGATGTATTAAAAGCGCAGGTTTGGACTTGGGCAAGATTACCTTGGAGCCATTGGCCTCATCGGATGCGGTCTTAAGTCAGGAAGAAAAAGAGGCCGGTGTGGCCTTGATCGATATAGGGGGAGGTACTACGGATTTGGCAATTTTCAAAGATGGCATTATTAGGCATACGGCAGTTATCCCTTTTGGTGGCGGGGTAATAACGGAAGATATCAAAGAAGGCTGTTCAATTATCGAAAAGCAGGCCGAGTTATTGAAAATTAAATTTGGATCGGCCTGGCCAGGGGAGAATAAGGACAATGAGATTGTTTCCATTCCTGGGTTAAGAGGACGGGAGCCCAAGGAAATTACACTCAAGAACCTTTCAAAGATTATTCATGCCAGGGTTGTGGAGATTATCGAACAGGTTTATGTGGAGATAAAGAATTATGGACACGAAGAGCAAAAGAAAAAATTGATAGCAGGTATCGTTCTCACTGGGGGGGGCAGTCAATTAAAACACCTTAAGCAATTGGTGGAATATATAACCGGGATGGATACAAGGATAGGTTATCCTAATGAACACTTGGCCGGGGATACCGATGAAGAGGTAACTAGCCCCTTATATGCAACCGCTGTTGGTTTGCTAATGAATGCCTTGAAGGATGATATTAAGACGATGGGGGGCAAAAAGGTCGAAGAAGAGGAAGAAATGGTATTGGCCGATCGGGAAAAGGAAAGTACCATTGCCGATACAGGAACAAGGGAACGAAAATCGGTATTTGATAAATGGTCCGAAAAGCTGAAAGATTTCTTGGACAATGCCGAATAAGGATTATAAATACGTATAGAAAACCAGTAATATAAAAAGTATGAGCAAGAACACTGAAATGGATAGTATCGCTTTTGATCTACCTAAGAACCAAAGTAATGTGATTAAGGTTATTGGTGTAGGTGGTGGGGGTAGTAATGCCATTAACCATATGTTTGAGGCCGGAATAAACGGAGTTGATTTCGTTATCTGCAACACGGATTCCCAAGCTCTGGACAATAGTCCGGTTCCCAATAAGATACAACTAGGTGTGTCACTTACCGAAGGTTTAGGGGCAGGGGCGAACCCCGAAGTCGGTGAGCAGGCGGCCATGGAAAGTATGGAGGACATTAAATCCATGTTGGATAATACCACGAAAATGATATTCATTACCGCAGGTATGGGTGGGGGGACAGGTACTGGTGCTGCCCCTGTTATTGCCAAACAGGCAAAGGAAATGGATGTTCTTACTGTAGGTATCGTTACCATGCCTTTTCTTTTCGAAGGTAAAATGAGGTGCGATCAGGCCCAGAAGGGTATTGAGAAATTACGTGCCAATGTTGACTCGCTCATCGTCATCAACAACAATAAACTAAGGGAAATATACGGTAATCTAGGCTTTAAGGCTGGTTTCTCAAAAGCAGATGAAGTTTTGGCAACTGCCGCAAGGGGTATTGCCGAGGTCATTACCCACCATTATACACAGAATATCGATTTACGTGATGCCAAAACCGTACTCTCCAATAGTGGTACCGCTATTATGGGTTCTGCCATGGCCTCAGGCTCCTCAAGGGCCAATGAAGCCATAATGAAAGCTTTGGATTCACCTCTGTTAAATGACAATAAGATTTCAGGAGCGAAGAATGTCCTATTGTTGATCGTTTCCGGGGCAGAGGAAATTACAATAGATGAAATCGGGGAGATCAATGACCACATACAAGGCGAAGCTGGCCATGGAGCCAATATCATTATGGGTGTTGGTGAAGATGACTCTTTAGGGGAAGCCATTGCGGTAACCGTAATAGCGACAGGTTTTAACAGTGACCAACAGGATGATATCGTAAATACGGAATCAAAAAAAATCATCCATACGTTGGAAGGTGGTCAAAAGGCAGTACAAAACCTAACCCCCCCCCAGAATATCGTCCATCAATTGGTCGAAGAACAAGAGGAGGAAGTAGTCCAACCCAAGACTAAACTGGATTTGGGGGAAGTGGATGGTCTGGACTTGATTCCGACTACGAATTATATCCGGAATTTCAATGTCTTCTACGAGGAAGTCGTTGCGGAAAATGTATCAGAGGATGATTTTGTCATTTTTGAGGCTAAGGACAATATCAATGATATCGAAGTAATGGAGCCTAAAATCGTCTCGGCCAAAAAGGAGGAGGATCAGTTTGCCATTAGTTTTGATATGCCCTTGAACGAGGTAGAGGAGGAAGGGGAAAATGCAAATGTCGTTACCTTTGATCTGGATGATGAAGTAAAGAATATCGACGTTAATGGCCATATAGAGGTAATCCCTGTTTTAGAGTATAATAAGGAAGGTGAGACACGATATAGCCTAGATGATTATATGGAGTTGGAAAATCAATTGACGGGGGCCAAATCAAAGGCAGAAGAGTTTGAGCCAAAGATTATCGAGGATGAACTGGTCTTTGAAAGGAGAACCATAAAAATCGACCCGGGACAGACCGAGGAAACAGATCCTATGGATATCCCAATAGAGGAACTGTTAAAACAACGTGCTGATGAACGCAGGAGGAAATTAAAGGATTTCAACTATAAATTCCAAAATAACCTGAACAATATAGACGAGATCGAAAAGGAACCTGCCTATAAGCGTCAAGGTGTTAGCCTGAATGAAAAACCAGTCCAGAATAAAGTTTCAAGAACAACTCTGGGCGAGGATAGCAATGATGAGATCCAATTGCGTTCCAATAATTCATTTTTGCATGACAATGTCGATTAAGCACTAGTCGGCCAACTTACTTTAAACCCGAAAACCTCTCTAGTTTTCGGGTTTATTCTTTATCTTTGTAATCTTAAAATGTACACGTTATGGGTTTACGGGAACAGGTAATGGAAAAGATGAAAGCTGCAATGAAAGCAAAGGATACTGTGGCTTTAGAGTCGTTACGGGCGATAAAATCAGCTTTGCTCTTGGCGCAGACCAGTGGGGCAGGTGGTGGATTATCTGAAGCGGATGAGACCAAGTTGGTCCAGAAGTTGGTGAAACAAAGAAAGGATAGCGCAGCTATCTATACCGAGCAGGGAAGGGATGACCTTGCTGCCCCGGAATTGGAGCAAGCGGCTGTTATAGAACAATTCTTGCCTGAGCAATTGACCGAGGGGGAAATAGAGAAGGTAGTAGTCCAAACCATTGATGCCATTGGGGCAGAGGGCATGAAGGACATGGGTAAGGTAATGGGGATGGTGTCAAAGGAATTGGCCGGACAGGCAGATGGAAAAACCATTTCTACTATTGTAAAAAATAAACTATCTTAGCACTCCCTTAACAGAGTGTATTTAATGGAAATGGCCTCGTGGCGCAACTGAATAGCGCATCAGATTTCGGCTCTGAGGGTTGGGGGTTTGAATCCCTCCGGGGTCACGGATCAAACAAAAAAGCAAGCAAACCAAAAAAGCTTGCTTTTTTGGTTTTGGGTATTCCCCATTTTCAAGCCGGAACCTTTTTAGGGACACGTGTTGGACCAATCATGTTATGGCTAACAAGTCAGGCAGGGAGCAAGGGAGGTATTTTAAAAATCTTTAGGAGGTTGTGATGTGGTTGATAGTAACTGAACCCGTTTAAACTTTTTGGGTTTAAGCGAAAACCACTGGTTTTTTGTTCTGTTGAAGGCTTTTTTAAGTTGTATGGCAGGGCTACGGAAGTAAAAAAAGACAAAAACAGGGCAGAAAATGGCAATTTTTCATCAAGCAGAAAAAGTTTAAACCAGTTCACTTAGTTGGTTTATGAATATTTTGGTAAAACATTAAAATCCAAGGGAATGAAAAAAATATTGATTTGGTCCATTACTGCTGCGCTTGCAGGGTTTCTTTTTGGTTTCGATACCGTAGTGATTTCCGGGGCCGACAAAAAACTTCAACTTTTATGGGGTTCATCGGATGTGTTTCATGGAATGGTGGTGATTGGAATGGCCTTATGGGGGACCGTAATCGGTGCATTGTTAGGGGGTATTCCAACGAATAGGCTCGGACGGAAAAAAACCTTGGTTTGGATAGGTGTCTTTTATACGATATCGGCCTTGGGTTCGGCTCTTGCCAATGACCCGATTACCTTTGCGGTTTTTAGATTCATCGGAGGCTTGGGCGTAGGTGCATCTACCATTGCCGCACCAGCTTATATCTCTGAAATTGCCCCAGCCAAGGATAGGGGTAAATTAGTAGGTCTATACCAATTCAACATTGTATTTGGTATATTGATCGCTTTCTTTTCCAACTATTTGTTAAATGGTGTAGGTGAAAATGCTTGGCGTTGGATGGTGGGTGTTGAGGCAATTCCCGCTGCTTTGTATACCGTATTTACATTTACCATACCTAAAAGTCCGAGATGGCTGCTTACCAAATTCAGGAATAGCGAAGCTAAGACCGTTCTCAGGTTGATCAATCCAGATCAGGATCCGGAAAAATTGATGATGGAGATCAAAGAGGAAATGGAAAACACCATACCCCATGAGAATGTTTTTATCAAAAAATACCGATTTCCTCTGATACTGGCATTTTGCATAGCGTTCTTCAACCAACTATCAGGTATAAATGCATTTTTATACTATGCACCTAGGATATTGACTGAGGCTGGTCTTGCTGAAAGTTCAGCACTTCTTAGTAGTGTTGGCATTGGGGTGACCAATATGCTTTTTACGCTTTTGGGTGTATACCTGATAGATAGGGTTGGGAGAAAGCAATTAATGTATGTGGGTTCTATAGGGTATATATTGTCACTATCCTTGGTGGCTTGTGCTTTTTTCTTTAATTGGACAGGTATTGCCATGCCCATATTCCTATTCATATTCATTGCCGCACATGCTATTGGTCAAGGTACTGTGATCTGGGTATTCATATCTGAGATATTCCCGAACCATTTAAGGGGTTCCGGACAGTCGTTCGGTAGTTCTGTACATTGGGTTTTGGCTGCGGTAATACCCTCTTTGATACCTGTATTGTTTGCCACTATTGGTGCAGGGACCGTATTTGCTTTCTTTGCTTTTATGATGCTGTTGCAATTGCTTTTCGTTGCTTTTGTTATGCCGGAGACCAAGGGGGTGTCCTTGGAAAAGCTAAGTAAGACCTTGATAAAAGGGAAGAAGTGAGATATATTTGCTGACTGGCCCAATAATGGAATGGGATACGGCTAAGAGTTCCTTATTGTATTTTTTGAAAGAATGGAATCAATGATCATGGGCGCATGTATTCGGGAGTTTTCAATAAACCATTTATGGGTTTCCATGCCGCCACAAATGACCCCTGCAAGATAAAGGCCTTCAATATTGGTCTCCATGGTCTCGTGGTTGTATTGGGGCAGTTTTTTCCCATCATCTGAAAGTTGTACGCCCATTTTTTTGAGAAAATCAAAATTGGGCTGGTAACCCGTAAGGATCAATACAAAATCATTCCCTAATTCGATAGTACCGCTTGGTGTATCCACCAATATCCTGTCAGGATGGATTTCTTTTATATTCGAGTTGAAATAAGCTTTGATACTGCCTTCCTCGATTCTATTGATAATGTCGGGACGTACCCAATATTTGACACGTTGGCCCACTTCGGACCCACGAATGACCAAGGTTACTTCCGCACCTTTTCGATAGCATTCCAAAGCGGCATCTATTGCGGAATTACTTGCGCCTATAACAGCTAATTTTTGATTGGCGTAGAAATAGGGGTCTTTGTAATAATGGGACACCTTGCCCAATTCCTCTCCAGGGATATCAAGTAGGTTGGGAATGTCGTAAAACCCTGTGGCAATAATGGTGTATGATGCGCTATAGGTTTTCTTGTTTGTCGTAACCTTGAACTTGGAGTCTACTTTTTTAACATCTTCAACTGTTTCAAAAAGGTTTATTTCCAGGTCATTATTGGTGACGATTCTTCGGTAGTACTCTAAGGCTTCGTTTCTTTTGGGTTTGGCTTCGTTGCTTATAAAGGGAATGTTGTCGATTTCCAATAAATCGGAAGAAGAAAAGAATTGCATATTAACGGGGTAGTTGAAAAGTGAGTTGGCAATAGGCCCCTTTTCTATAATGACATAGCTAAGTCCGTTTTTCTTGGCTTCAAGTCCACAAGCAATACCAATAGGTCCCCCACCTATTATTACCAAATCAAAATAATCCATTAGTCTATGATTTTCTTTAATACATGTATCGTTTGTGTGGGATTGTCACTTTTGAAGACAAAGCTACCGGCAACCAGAACATCAGCTCCCGCATTGACCAAGGCCTTGGCGTTTTCAGAGGTGACCCCTCCATCGATTTCAATTAGGGTTCTGGTCTTTTTGTCTTCGATCATGGCCTTCAGCGATTGGGTTTTTTCATAAGTGTTCCCAATGAATGATTGTCCCCCGAAACCTGGGTTTACACTCATGACACAAACTAGGTCAATGTCTTTGATCGTGTCTTTCAATAAGCTTGTGTTCGTGTGCGGGTTTATGGCAACCCCGGCCATCATGCCTTCATCCTTTATAGCTTGTAAGGTACGGTGAAGGTGATTGCAGGCTTCGTAATGTACGGTTAGGACACTTGCCCCCAAATCAGCGAAGGTTTTTATATACCTGTCAGGGTCAACGATCATCAAATGAACATCCAATGGTTTTTTGGCATGCTTTTGAATAGCTTTCAAGACAGGCATTCCATATGATATGTTCGGAACAAAAACACCGTCCATAATATCAATATGGTGCCAATCGGCTTCGCTATTGTTCACCATTTCCACATCCCGTTGCAAGTTCCCAAAATCAGCAGCTAGGAGAGAGGGGGCTATTTTAATGTCGTTCATAATACTATTTCCGGATTTTTATACAAAAGTAATGATTTGCTGTCGTTTTTAATGTCTTGGTTTTCTCCCGAAACTGGTTTTGGGAATTTAATCGCAGGGCGATAGCCAAAAAGGGTTTGATTCCCCAGGGCTTACCTCAAAATAATGATTTTTTCGGAAGCACACCTTCATGCCCTTGGGTCGGGGTTGTTGATCTTAAGACAGCTATCAGGAATATAGGTGGGATATTATTGGGGTGTGATTTTCATAAATGGAACCTTAGAGGTGTTTCAAGCCTTCGTATACGGCTATACTTACTGCATTGGCCAAGTTCAGACTTCGGATATGTGGACTGTAGAGCGGTATTTTGTAGAGTTTGTCAGGATTGTCTTGGATTATGGTCTTTGGTAATCCGACGGATTCCTTGCCAAATACAAGGAACATGTCATTTTCAAAGGCAATTGACCAATGGTCCTTTTTTCCATGGCTTGAGAAATAGACCAGGTTCTTGTCCTTATGTTCTGTGTAGAAATCCGTTATGTTTTCATAAATGAACAAGGGGATATGGGGCCAATAATCCAGGCCGGCACGTTTCAACCGCTTATCGTCTATCTCAAAACCAAAAGGTTTTACCAGATGTAGGTTTGAACCGGAGGCCAGGGCAAGACGGCCGATATTGCCAGTATTGTTGGGGATTTCCGGTTCAATAAGGACGATGTTCAAGGGCATTTATTGTCGGATTGAATGTAAATAAAATTGTTCCACTTTTTCACGGGCCCAAGGTGTTTTCCTTAAAAACCGCAATGATGAATTGATGGATGGATTGTTCTTGAAGCAATTGATGTTTATCTGGTTGGCCAATTCCTCCCAAGTATAATTTTGGGTAAGATATTCCATAATGTCCACTAGTTTTATCCCGTGCAGGGGGTTGTTGGGTTGTTGGTCGGCCATATCTTCTGTTGTTATTGCAAATGTACTTGTTTACTGTTTAATTGAAAAATAGCGGATTTAGAGATTGGACTTTGGTCTTGTCCAAGACGGTATCTTTATCCAATTTCTTGGTACAGAAGAACCAATCTTTCAATGGCCCTGTCTTCCATGATGGTACGTAACCATGCGATATGGTTGTAAAGACCATCGATAGGGAGGCCTGCCGATTTGCAGTTGGCTTTGTTGAATCTCGCTTTCATTGTCGCGAAAGTCATAAATCCCGATATAATTGCCCAGGAGATCAAAGCCTTTCCAACGGGTTGTTGTCGTATAGAATCTGTTCGATAAATAACGAAAGCTATCCATTGTCCTCACATCTGTCCCTGCTAAAAGGGCCTTCAACAGGAAGGTATTCCCATTTGAATAATTGTTTTCAATTTGTAAAGAATAGTATTGACTATCCCGTAAAGTGGTACTTTAGGTCTTAAAACGATTTACCCCCGCTTTTATATTGTTCTAGTTTTCCCGTTTTCGGATTTCGGTACGACCACCTAATGTACCAGTCCTTTTTAATGGCCACCGCCTTTTGTTCCAGCGTGGACTTGGTGGGATTGGCCGGGTCTGTTCCCGCCGTATAGAATGATATTGTATATTGTTTTTTTAGGCCCAAAACCGGTACGTTTTGCAGTACGTTTTTTTTTGTCTTATCGGGAAAAGACATTGTAAAAACGGGTTAACGCCTTTGTTTGTCGATGTTCCGGGGTTTTTCAAGGTTCTTTGGTTGATTGAAAAACTCCGGTAATCAGCCGGAGTTTATTCATCAATCAAAAAACGAACAGTCATGATAAACTGTTGTCACGTGTAAATAACAATATATATGCCAAACCTTCAATTCAAGAAGGGTTTAGGTTTAACATTGTGGATATTGCAATAACCTATCCTAGATAGGTTTTCAGGATTTTACTTCTTGAAGTGTGCTTTAGACGTCGAATCGCTTTTTCCTTGATCTGACGGACCCTTTCCCTTGTAAGGTCAAAAGTCTCACCGATTTCCTCGAGGGTCATCGAATGTTGTCCTGCCAATCCAAAGTATAGACGGATAACATCCGCTTCCCTAGGTGTCAAGGTTTCCAACGCGCGCTCAATCTCTGTTCTTAAGGATTCATGCAGCAATTCCCTGTCTGGGTTGGGCGATTCACCACTTCGAAGTACATCGTATAGGTTGGAATCCTCACCGGCGATCAAGGGGGCATCCATAGATACGTGGCGTCCTGAGTTCTTCAAGGACTGTTTTACATCCTCGACGGTCATGTCCAATTCCTTGGCGATTTCCTCGGCAGAAGGCATTCTTTCATGCGCTTGCTCTAGAAAGGCAAAGGTTTTGTTTATTTTGTTGATCGACCCGATCTTGTTCAAAGGCAAACGTACAATACGTGATTGTTCTGCCAATGCTTGTAATATGGATTGACGAATCCACCATACGGCGTATGAGATAAATTTAAATCCACGGGTTTCGTCGAATCGTTGTGCTGCCTTGATCAATCCCAAGTTTCCTTCGTTGATCAAATCAGGTAAGGTAAGCCCTTGGTTTTGGTACTGCTTGGCGACTGATACCACGAATCGAAGATTGGCCTTTGTGAGTTTTTCAAGAGCGATCTGGTCGCCTGCCTTGATTCGTTGTGCCAATTCTACTTCTTCATCTGCGGTAATCAGATCCACTTTGCCGATTTCCTGCAAGTACTTGTCCAAAGATGCGGTTTCCCTATTGGTAACCTGTTTTGTAATCTTAAGCTGTCTCATCTACTATATTTAAGTTCAAGTTGCATAGATTGCATATGTTTATACGCAATAAAGGGTCAAATGTTACAAACGGGGGGGATTATTTTTGGATTGCCCATAAGAAAAGCCCTGACATCATCTATCAGGGCTTGGATATTCAATCTAATAACTATGTTTCGATCAATCCCTTCTTGGTTTACGGTCACGGTTGTCCCTTCCGCGTCGGTCATCCCTTCCGCGTCCACGATCTCTGTCGTTTCTAGGGGGTCTTTCTACATAGCCTTCCGGTTTTGGTAAAAGGGCCTTTCGTGAAACCTTATCTTTACGGGTTCTTGGGTCGATCCCTAAGTATTTTATATCGAATACATCCCCCATGTTAACAACATCACTAACATTTTCGGTACGTTCCCAGGCCAATTCGGATACATGTAGCAATACTTCATTTCCTGGTGCTTCGGCATATTCTACCACGGCACCAAAGTCCAACATCTTGATGACCTTGACTTCATAAACGCTTCCTACCTGTGGTTTGAACAATAAGGAATCTATTTTGGCCAATACAGCTTCGATACCTTCCTGGCCTGTGCCCAATATCTCAACAATACCTTCTTCGGTCACTGGGTCTTCATTGATTACAATAGTGGTATTGGTGGTTTTTTGCAATTCTTGGATAACCTTACCTCCTGGTCCGATCAATGCTCCGATAAATTCATTGGGAATGGTTTTGGTAACCATTTTTGGGGCATGTGCCTTCACATCCGAATTCGGTGCGGCGATGGTGTCGGTAAGTTTTGATAAGATATGTAAACGTCCTGCTTGTGCTTGTTTCAAGGCTTTTACAAGGATCTCATAAGACAAACCTTTTACCTTGATGTCCATTTGGCAAGCTGTAATACCATCTGCGGTACCCGTAACTTTAAAATCCATATCACCCAAATGGTCTTCATCGCCCAAAATATCGGAAAGTACCGCATATTCCCCTGTTTCGCCATCGGAGATCAACCCCATCGCAATACCGGAAACAGGTTTTTTCATTTGTACACCTGCATCCATCAAGGCCATTGTTCCTGAACAGACTGTTGCCATTGAAGAAGAACCGTTGGATTCCAACACCTCGGAAACAACACGTACTGTATAAGGGCAGTCCTCGGGAATCATACCTTTTAATGCACGTTGGGCCAAATTGCCATGACCGACCTCTCTACGTGAAGTACCTCTGATAGGTCTTGCCTCACCTGTTGAGAAAGGAGGGAAATTGTAGTGGAGGTAGAATGCCTCTTCCCCTTCATAGGAAGGCATATCTATTTGGTTGGCCTCTCTAGAGGTACCCAGGGTCACTGTTGCCAATGCCTGTGTTTCACCACGGGTGAAAATTGCCGAACCATGGGTAGAGGGTAGATAATCAACCTCACACCAAATAGGTCTGATCTCGTCGGTTTTCCTTCCGTCCAAACGTAGGCCTTCCTTAAGGGTAAGGTCGCGTATGGCGGCTTTTTCCGCCTTGTTGTAATATTTGGAGATCAAATCCCCAAAATCGGCTACTTCCTCTTCGGAAAAGGTAGCTTTGATATCTTCTTTTATTTCAGTGAAAGATGCGCTTCTTTCGTGTTTGGATGAACCAGCCTTCGCAACTGCGTAAACCTTATCATAAGCCATATCGTGAACTTTTTTGGCTAATTCCTCATCTTCCCTTTCCCCTTCATATTCACGAACCTCTTTTTTGCCGAATGCTTCTGCCAATTTTATCTGTGCGGCACACTGTACCTTAATAGCTTCATGGGCGAATTTTATGGCCTCGACCATTTCCTCTTCTGAGATCTCCCCCATTTCACCTTCGACCATCATTACGGAATCCGCAGATGCGCCGATCATCATATCAATATCACTTTCTGCTAATTGCGCCCTTGTGGGATTGATGATGAACTCCCCGTTGATACGGCCTACCCTGGCTTCAGAGATGGCACATTCAAATGGGAAATCGGATAATTGGATAGCTGCGGATGCGGCCAAACCGGCCATGGCATCTGGCATAACCTCTTCGTCATGTGACATTAATTGAATCATCACCTGGGTTTCAGAATGGTAATCCTTGGGGAAAAGTGGCCGCAATACACGATCCACCAATCTCATGGTCAATACTTCGCCATCACTAGGCCTTGCCTCCCTCTTGAAGAACCCTCCCGGGTAACGGCCGGCAGCAGCGAATTTTTCGCGATAATCTACCGTTAATGGCAGAAAATCAACGTCAGATTGTTTGTAATTGGAAACGACTGTACATAATAACATACATTTTCCTGACTGGACAACAACAGAACCATGGGCCTGTTTTGCCAATTTTCCGGTTTCGATGGAAATTTCCCTACCGTCACCAAGGTCAATGACCTCTTTAAATACTTTTGGAATCATAAATACGATTTAAGACCTGATTTTTTCCAGGTTTGTTAAACAATGGTCTATCCGCCATTCTTACTGGTCGGATGTTGTTGTGTTGTTGTGTTGTTGTGTGTTGACCAATGAAAAACTGAGTGCAGCTTTTTGAATCAGCCCTTTTTTGAACCTTGGGCCAAGGGTATATAAAGAGGGGGAAGCGTAACTCCCCCCTTTCCTTAAGTTCTATTTTCTAATACCTAGTTCCTTGATAAGCTCACGATATTTTACAATATCTTTCTTTTTCAAGTAATCCAATAGGCTTCTTCTCTTACCCACCAGTCTTACCAATGAACGTTCGGTGTTGTAATCTTTGTGGTTTTTTTTAAGGTGGCCGGTCAAATGATTGATGCGATGCGTGAACAAAGCGATCTGGCCTTCCGTAGAACCTGTGTTCTCTTCTTTGCCGCCGTGTTTTTTGAATATCCCGGCCTTAATCTCTTTTGTTAGATACATTCCAATATTATTTTAAATGATTTTTATGTATGTGATCGGTTTTCGATCAGGGCGCAAAGATAATAATAATTTCGGTTTTAATAAGTAAAGGGTTTTTTATTTACGGATAGGATTGTTCTGGATCAAATCAATATAAAGGTTTATGTTCTTCTTTAAATCCCTTCTATGTGTTATGAAGTCCAAAAAACCATGCTCCTGAACAAATTCCGCGGTTTGGAAGTTCTTGGGCAGGTCTTTGCCCGTTGCCTCTTTTACGATACGTGGCCCTGCAAACCCAATCAATGCACCGGGTTCGGAAATATTTATATCACCCAACATCGCATAGGATGCCGTGGTGCCTCCTGTTGTGGGGTCTGTGCATAATGAGATATAGGGTAGGTTGGCCTCGGCCAACTGCGCTATTTTTGCAGAAGTCTTGGCCATTTGCATTAATGATAATGCGGCTTCCATCATTCGGGCTCCCCCGGATTTAGAGATCATGAGAAAAGGCACTTTCTTTTTAATGGCATAATCGATCCCCCTGGATATTTTCTCACCCACAACACTACCCATGGACCCCCCGATAAAATTAAAATCCATACAGGAGATGACGATATCCTTTCCCAAGGATTTTCCAAAACCTGTCCGTACGGCATCCTTAAGTCCGGTTTTCTTTTGTGCCGTCTTTAAGCGGTCCCTGTACTTTCTGGTATCGGTGAATTTAAGGGGGTCTTTAGAATGTAGTCTGGCATCCAATTCGATAAACTTATTGTCGTCGAAAAGAATCTCGAAATATTCCTTGCTGCCAATCCGGACATGATAATCATCCTCAGGGCTTACATAGAAATTCTCAGCCAATTCCTCGGATTCGACTATCTTGCCTGTAGGGGACTTGTACCACAGGCCCTTTGGGGTGTCTTTTTTTTCCTCGGTAGCTGTTTGTATTCCTTTCTCCTTCCTTTTGAACCACAACGACATATCTTCTATATTGGGTTAAATTACTTTTATAAAGTATTCACATTGTTAAGGTCTTCAAACGCTTTTTTCAAACGCTCGACAAAGGTGTTCTCCCCTTTGCGTAACCAAACTCTTGGGTCGTAATATTTTTTATTGGGTTCATCCGATCCATTGGGATTGCCGATCTGTGACTGTAGAAAATCCTTATTGTCCTGAATATAGTCCCTAATACCAGTCAAGAAGGCATATTGTAAATCGGTATCGATATTCATTTTTACAACACCATAACCAATGGCTTCCCTTATTTCCTCCAATGTAGATCCAGATCCCCCATGGAACACAAAGTCTATATGGTTGTTTTCAACATTGTATTTTTTTGTGATGAATTCCTGTGAGTTCTTAAGGATCTTAGGTGTCAATTTCACATTGCCTGGCTTGTATACACCGTGTACGTTTCCAAAAGCAGCTGCAATGGTGAATCTAGGGCTTACTTTGGAAAGCTCTTCGTAAGCGTAGGCTACTTCTTCTGGCTGGGTGTATAATTTGGAATCGTCAACATCGGAATTGTCAACACCGTCTTCTTCCCCACCTGTAATACCCAGTTCTATTTCCAAGGTCATTCCCATCTTGTCCATTCTCTCAAGATAACCTTTGCAGATTTCGATATTTTCCTCAATAGGCTCTTCGGAAAGGTCTATCATATGGGAGCTGAACAATGGCTTGCCTGTTTCGGCAAAATGTTTTTCACTGGCATCCAGCATACCGTCGATCCAAGGCAATAATTTTTTCGCACAGTGGTCTGTATGAAGAATGACAGTTGCCCCGTAGGCTTCTGCCAATTGGTGTACGTGCCTTGCCCCGGCAACGGCACCAAGAATGGCAGCTTGTTGGTTTTCATTGGATAGCCCTTTACCAGCATTGAACTGTGCGCCACCGTTTGAAAATTGGATGATTACGGGAGAGTTTAAAGTTGCGGCAGTTTCAAGCACACTGTTGATAGTGTCGGAACCAATAACGTTTACTCCCGGAAGAGCAAATCCTTTATCTTTTGCATATTTGAAAATTTCCTGAACTTGATCCCCAGTGGCTACGCCAGGTTTAATGTTGTGGCCCATAATTATTCGACTTTAGATTTATTAAATAAAATAAGGTGAACCGCAAAAGTAAGGAATAATTAAGTTTAAAAGGGATAGTTTATGCCTATTTGTAGTACTGAGTTTGAAAAATTATAGTCCCTGAACCATCTTTCCGAAATTTTTTCGGCAGGGTTATAGGTTTTGAAACCCAAATCGACCCTGATCAAAAAATAAGTGAAATCATACCGGATGCCGAAACCTGTGCCTAAGGCTATATCCGCAAGGGAATCGATGCCGTTAAAGGTTTTGTCCGGGTCGACCTCGCTGTCAAATACGTTCCATATATTGCCTGCATCCGCAAAAAGGGCTCCTTTTATATCGCCCACTACAGGAAACCGATATTCAAGGTTGAGGGCTAATTTTAAATTCGCCTCGTTGAAATCATTCACCTCATCCGTTCTTCCCGGCCCAAGGGAATAGGGGCTCCATGCCCTATTGTCGTTTGAGCCTCCGGAAAAATAACTACGTACAAAAGGAATGTTGTCCGAATTGCCATAAGGTATGGCTATTCCGAAAAAACTTCGAAATACCAAAACATTGGATTGTCTTAGATCCCAGTATTTGATATAGTCGAATTCGGTTTTGATGTATTGGGAATAGGGTACGTCAAAGACCAAAAGATCATCATTCCTCTCATAAAAGGGTATGATGTACGAAAGTGCGGAAAGTAGGTTTCCCGCACTTTCCAATTTCCATCGGAACCGATGGAAACTATTATCGGTAATCCCGTTTTTGGTGTTTTCGCTAAATGTGTAATTAGTGGAGAAAATGAGGTTGTTCCCGGTAAGTCGAACCCTTCTTTCGTCAATACCACGTACATCCTTAAGGTCGTTACTTGTAGAGGGTACCGTGCCATTTATAATGGCCTTGGTGAACTCGGTCGTACCATAGGGTATTGTCAATTCCGGGTCGCCACTAGTATTGCCGGGTTGGAAATATCCGGCCAGATCAGGGTATTCACCTGGATCATCATAGGAGTCCGCTATTTTGTCCAAAAGTTCATAGGTGTTTTTGTAAACATTGAAAAATCTCCTTGAGTTCACATTGTTCACAAATTGAACATTAAGTAGTTCCAGATTATGTCGTTTTTTATCATTTGGTGTCCAATTGTACCCCAAAACGGTGTTGAAGGTCTGTTTGTCCAGGCCAATGTTTTTTTGAAAACTAGTACCTAAGGATAGTCTCGTCCGGGGCAGACTATAACTGGGTATTACCTTATCGGTGTTGATAAAAGGTAGCCAGATCCTAGGAATGGTCAAGTTGATGTCGGCACCAAATTCGAGTAGATTGAAAAAGCGGTTGTCGGTAGCCGTTATACTCTGGTCGTTTGATGACCCTATGTTCAGTCTGCCATTTAAACTAAGGTTCTCGGCCCCTTTAAATAGATTTCGAGCCTGTAAGGATGGACTAAAGGCCAATCCCACTTGCTGGATGTTCGAGTGGGAGGCATCCAGGTCCATTCCAAGTGAGTATTTGGGTCGTTCCGTTAAATAGATATTGGCGGTAAGCCCTGTTTTTAGGCTGTCGGTCTCAAAGGCGATGGAAGGGTATTTGAAAACATTCAGGTTCATAATCTGCCGATATGTCCTAGACCTGTTGATTTCCCTGTATATACTGTCTTTTTCGAAAAAAACGGCATCACCCAAGGTTTTGGGTTTGAACCGTAGTTTGTCTTTATAGTGAATGGTATACCCGCCATATTCCATGACCTTGTTCCTATCCTCTTCCCCGTCAATCATGAAGTCGGTATGGATATTGATTTTTTTGAATTTCTCGATTTTATATTCCGATGTGGTTATGTCATTGTTGTTCCTTGTTCTTAGGTTATCGATATTGAGGTCGATACCCATGCCTCGGTCATTCCCGGATTTGGTCGAGTCCCTTGAGATTGCATAGTTTATTGAGCTTTCCTGAAAATTACGTATTCCTGAATTACGGAAAATATCGGTTAACCGTTGACGCTCGTTCTCAAAGTTCACCAAATCGAATTGGTCCCCTTTCTTTATAAAGGACCGCTTTTTGTTCAAATGGTAGATCGAATCCACGATTTTTGAGGATATTTTGTCCGATATGGTATCGATCATGTAGGGTTTGCCCAATGTGATCTTATAGTCGACTGCCCCTCTTTTGTAACGTTTAAGGGTGTCGATAGTGTAAGTTGAATTATTGTTGAAATACCCTTTGCTACTATAATAGGCCTTAAGTCTTTCCAGTGTTCTTCTAGTATCGGAAGTGTCTATGATGGTTGGGGGCTCACCAATTTTCTTAAGCCATTCACTCATTCCCTTGACCAAGAACGATTCCCCTAGTCTGTCCACCTGTTTTCTTGAGAGCAATTTCACCAATCGCTCCTTTCTTTTCTCCTTTTTGTGTAGCCAGTTTTGGAAAGAGGAATCTGGATTTTGTTTTGCGAGATTGTATAGGTTTAATCGTAAGGGGTAGCCCAGTAATGAGCTGTTTGGGGGGTGTATGACCAAGCTAAGGATGTCTTCGTCGTTTACTTTTTCCCCATCGGCATAAATGGTGTTTTTCGAAAGGAGGAGTTCGTTTTCGCCGACCCGTTTCAGCGTATTACAAGAGGTAAGTGCTATGGCAAAAAATAATAATCTTATTTTAGTGCCCGGATTATTGATATGGAATGCAATCCTCATAGGAACCAAAAATACATTATTTCAATGGTTGGTAAAAGCCAAATAAAGTTTATAAAAAGCCTATTGCAAAAAAAATATCGAAACCAATATGGTATGTTCGTGGCAGAAGGGGTTAAAACGGTCCAAGAGTTGCTGGATTCCGACTTTGAGGCGCATATCGTATATGCCGTAAGCGATGTGCTTGTCAATTCGGAACAGGTTAATATCGAGCTGGTCTCTGGGGATGAATTGAAAAGAATGAGCAACCTCAGGAATCCCAATAAGGTTTTGGGGGTGTTTAAATTTCCCGTAGGGAAAACCGTGGTACAACAAGGTTGGGTCTTGGCCTTGGATGATGTTCGTGATCCTGGTAACCTGGGTACGATAATAAGGCTTTGTGATTGGTTTGGGGTAGAACATTTGGTATGTTCTAACAATACGGTCGACTGTTTTAACCCTAAAGTGTTGCAGGCTACCATGGGCTCAATAACCAGGGTGAATATTGTCTATACGGATTTGGTCCAATTCATTAAGGAATCATCATTATCGGTTTATGGTACATTTATGGATGGGGATAGTGTTCATGCCACGACAATGCCCCAAGAAGGGATTTTGGTTATGGGAAACGAGGCCAATGGGGTATCGAGTGCTGTTGGGGCCTTGGTGGATTATAGGATAGGTATTCCCCAATTTGGCGGAAATAGTACGGAAAGCCTTAATGTAGCTACGGCTACGGCTATTTTTTTGAGTGAAATCAAAAGAACGGAAAATTGAAACCTGAACTGTATTGGCAATGGGTGGTTTAGCCCATTTGCAAGCAGTAATCAAACTCAAACTGTGTTGTACGATGCCGTTACTCGAACGTAAAATTGACAAAGAGGCCGCGTGTTCGCATGCCGGCCAAATTCCCTGTCCATGGACTATCGGGGTCATTGTCGGGAACAAGTTCGTCACTTATACCAAAAACACCCCTTATGGAAGGTGTGAACTTGAAATACTCTAGATAAAAATCGATTCCGAAGCCCAATTCATAATTGTAGACCATTTTCTTCATTCTGAATGTGCCAGCGGAATTGTCGTCCAAGCTGTCCTCGTTGCTTCCTAAATTCATTGAGGCCGAGGCGCCACCTATTAAAAAAGGTTTCCAGTTGCCCAGTCTCTTGGTACTTACCTTCAAGAGCAAAGGAAAGTTGATGTAGGTTGACTTGACCTCCCTTATAGCGTCTTTTTCATCGGTAAAACCAGGAAACCCCAAGATCCTGGAGTTGTATAGCAGGCCGGGCTCAAAGCGAACATCCAAGAACTCGTTGATACGCATCTCCCCAATAAGGCCGACATTGAAACCAAAGGATTTATCTACCAATATATGTTTGGAATCCTTCCTGTAATCGAATTTAAAGTCATATTGGTTAAAACCGAGAAAATAGCCCCAATTCAATAAAGGTTCATCCTCATTCTCTAGGTTGATGATGGGTTTTTCGTTAAACTGGGCCGTTATGGATTGACTAAAACAGGTCAATACGATCAAGATCACTACAATTTTTTTCATAATTTATTTTGTGGCGACATAAATAGATGCAACCCCAAAGGTCTGGGGTTTGTTCACTACACCTATAAACCCGATTTTACGTAAAATATTGTTGAACTCTTCACTATGTGGGAAAACAGATGCCGATTTGCTTAAATAGGCATAGGCCGAGCCATCTTTTGAAAATAGTTTCCCGATTTTAGGCAGTATGTGTCTGGTGTAAAAGGAATAGCCTTGTCTATAAGGGGTTTTCGTGGGCACTGAGGTTTCCAGAACAACAAAGGTGGCCTTGGGCTTCATTACTCGATAAATTTCGGCAAGGCCTTTTTCCAGCGTCTCGAAATTGCGTACCCCAAAGGCAACGGTCACAGCATCGAAGGTGTTGTCTTCAAAGGGTAGGTTTTCGCTATCCCCTTCGATCATTTCTATGGTCTCCGCCAAGTTCTTGTCTATGATTTTTTTCTTGCCGACTTCCAACATTCCAGGGGAAATATCCAGGCCAATGATTTTTTTGGCACCTGTCTGGGCAAGGTTGATGGCCAAGTCCCCGGTTCCTGTGGCTATATCCAATAAGATTTCAGGTTTCTTTTTTTTTAGGATGTTGACTACCCGTTTTCTCCATTTAATGTCGATACCAAAGGATATAACCCGGTTTAAGCCATCATAGTTCCCTGATATTTTGTCGAACATCTGGGTTACCTGTTCTTTTTTCCCCAGATCCGAATCCTGATATGGGGTTACTTTTTTGGTCATATAATGAATTTTGGCAAAGATACAACTTAGCCGATAGCTAAACTATTCATCTTGTAAAATGGGGATGAACCTAAAAAAAATGTAATTTTGCCATACATTTTTTGCATGTATTTAATGGATAGTCCATTGAATGTTTTATTTCTTTTTGTGGTACAATTAGGACATAATAGTCCCCGTTGTGATGTAAATATGTTTAATCAATGAAAATTATTATTGCTGGTGCTGGCGAAGTGGGTTTTCACTTAGCTAAATTACTTTCTTATGAGTCTCAGGAAATAACGTTGATAGATACGGAGAAAGAGAGTTTGATGTATGCCGACAACCATCTGGATATAAAGGTGTTGCGCGGCGATGCTACTTCGATTTCGTTATTGAGGGAGGCTGGGGTCCATCAATCCGAGTTGGTCATCGGGGTCACTTCGTCCGAGACGACCAATATTACCTTTTGTATGTTGGCCAAGCAATTGGGGTGTAAACGTACTATTGCCAGGATCTCGAATACCGAGTTTATAAATAATAAGGATATCATACGTTTTTCCGAATTGGGAATAGATGAGTTGATTTCCCCAGAACAACTGGCTGCGGAGGAAATACAACTTTTATTGAACAAATCGGGATTCAATGATACTTTTGAGTTTGAAGGGGGTAAGTTGATAATGGTGGGGGTCTCATTGCAGAAGAAAGCCTCTTTTGTGGGTAAAATGGTAAAAGAAGCTGCCCGGATATTCCCTGAACTCCATTTTATGCCCATAGCACTACAGCGACTGGGTGCACAATCCACGGTTATACCACGAGGGAATACCGTTTTCATGGAGGGTGACCAGGTCTATTTCATCACCACTATGGAAGGGGTGGAGGAATTGTATAAACTGACCAACAAGAAGAAGGAAGATATCCGGAACGTCATGATCATGGGCGGAAGTAGGGTTGGCTTTAAGACCGCACGTGACCTTTGTGCCAAGAAATTCAACGTTAGGCTTATTGAGAAGAACAGGGAAAAGGCTTTTGATCTGGCCGATGACCTTCCTAATGCCTTGGTCATCAACGGGGATGGCAGCAATGTTGAATTGTTGGAGGAAGAAAGTCTCGATTCAATGGATGCCTTTGTTGCCGTAACCGGTAATTCGGAAACCAACATCATGTCCTGTTTGGTGGCAAAATCGAAACATATCAAAAAAACCATTGCCTTAGTTGAGAACATGGACTATTTTCAGCTTTCACACTCCATCGGGATAGATACGCTCATCAATAAAAAGCTATTGGCGGTAAACAGTATTTTCAGACATATTAGAAAAGGGGAGGTGGTTGCACTGATGCGTCTCAATAATATCAATTCCGAGATATTGGAATTCAGGGTAAAACCAAACTCAAAGGTTACCGGTAAGGTCATTCGGAATATGGACTTTCCAAGGTCGGCGACCATTGGTGGGGTTGTTCGGGATGGTAAAGGGATAATTGCCCTTGGGGGATTTAAAATACAGGAAGGTGATAGGGTAGTGGTCTGTTGCTTGCCGGAAGCTATTCCTAAAATCGAACGTTTATTCCTTTAATATGTCTTTGAATACAAAAATCATATTCCATTTAATGGGGGTGTTGCTCCTCTTCAATGGTCTGTTCATGGTCCTTGCTACCGTGATGAGTGGTGTTTATGGCGATGGTGTGACCTTGGGTATAGCCTTGGCCTCGATTGTGTCGATGTTCGTTGGGGCTTCCGCAATGTATTTTACCAGAAACCATAAAAAGGAGGTCAAACGCAAGGAAGGGTATATCATTGTAACCTTTGGCTGGATCGTCATGTCTATTTCCGGAATGTTGCCCTACTTGTTTTCAGGAGCTATACCCGATGTCACCAATGCATTTTTCGAAACGATCTCAGGATATACTACCACGGGAGCCACGATCTTGGATGATATTGAGGTTTTGCCTGAAGGAATCATGGTATGGAGGAGCCTTACCCATTGGATTGGCGGAATGGGTATCATTGTCCTGACTATAGCCATACTTCCTCTTTTGGGTATTGGTGGGATGCAATTATTCACAGCGGAGGCACCTGGGCCAAGTGCGGACAAGTTACATCCAAGAATCACCGATACCGCAAAGAGGCTCTGGTACATCTATGTTGGGTATACAGTTGCCGAAACCATATTGTTGAAGTTGGCAGGTATGTCGTTTTTCGATGCTTTGAACCATTCCTTGGCAACGCTTTCAACAGGTGGGTTCTCGACTAAAAATGCAAGTTTGGCCTATTGGAACGACCAACCCTTGATACAGTATATCGTCATCCTTTTTATGTTTTTGGCTGGTAGCAATTTTGTGCTTAGTTATTTTGCGTTCAAAGGAAAAGTAAGACGGGTATTGATGGATGAAGAGTTTAGATTCTATTTTGGTTTTATTTTGGTATTCTCCATTGTTGTGGCATTGGTAGTTTACTATAAGGCTAACGTTCCTGTATCGGAATACCACCCTATGCCATATGGCCAAGTTGAGAGCTCTTTTAGGCATTCACTTTTTCAAATCGTTTCGGTGGTGACGACAACGGGGTTCGTCACTGCGGATTTCACTAATTGGACCCCTTTTGTCAAGGTGTTGTTTTTCGGGTTGTTCTTTCTTGGGGGTTCCGCAGGCTCAACATCAGGGGGGATCAAGGTCATGCGCCATCTTCTTATTATTAAGAATGGACTACTGGAACTTAAGAGAACCCTGCATACCAATGCGGTGATACCTGTGCGCTATAATAACAAAACCGTAAGAGAGCATATAGTTTACAATGTAATAGCCTTTTTTGTGCTGTATATGTTAATGTTCATCATTGGCTCTTTGGGGTTAGGTTTCTTGGGACTGGATTTTGAATCCTCGGTAGGGGGTGCAGCTTCCTCTCTGGGTAATGTAGGTCCGGCTTTGGGCTCCCTTAATCCTTTGGGCAATTTTAGTGGTTTGCCAATGTTGGGTAAATGGTGGTGTGGTTTTCTAATGCTCTTGGGAAGATTGGAACTCTTCACCGTGTTGATTATATTGACACCTTACTTTTGGAAAGATGTATAAAAAAAACCGCAATTGCGGTTTTTTTTAGTTGCAATATATTTTTCACAATACTGCTTTTATCCTCGAAACAGCTTCTTTCAGTTCCGGTTCGGAAGCGGCATAGGATATTCTTATGCAATTGGGATTGCCAAAGGCCGCTCCGGTTACGGTAGCTACATTCGCATTTTCCAAAAGGTACAAGGCAAAATCAGATGCATCGTTTATTTTTGTTCCGTTCAGGGTTTTGCCAAAGAAGCTCGAAATATCAGGGAATACATAAAATGCCCCTTCTGGGACGTTAAGTTTAAAACCTTCGATCTCCCTTAAAAGCCCAAGAATCAAATCCCTTCGTTTGTGGAATTCATCAATCATGAACTGTATTTTGCTTACAGGGGCTTCCAAGGCCGTAATCGTTGCTCTTTGGGCGATAGCATTGGCTCCACTTGTATTTTGCCCTTGATATTTGGTACAGGCCTTGGCAATCCATTCAGGGGCGCCAATATACCCTATTCTCCACCCTGTCATGGCGAATGCCTTCGATACCCCGTTTACGGTAATGGTGCGGTCGAACATGCCGCCAATACCCGCGATACTCGTATGGCCTCCCCTAAAGTTGATGTGCTCGTAAATCTCATCGGATACCACGAAAATATTTGGATGTTTTTTCAAAACCTCGGCCAAACCTTTCAATTCCTCCCCATTATAGACCGATCCACTAGGGTTACAAGGTGAGCTGAACCACATCATTTTGGTCTTTGGGGTAATGGCGGCCTCAAGTTGTTCGGGGGTCATCTTAAAATCAGTGTCGATACTGGTAGGAACCTCGACGGGAACACCTTCGGCAAGTTTAACGATATCGCTATAACTGACCCAATATGGTGCTGGTAAAATAACCTCATCCCCTTTGTCCAGCATAACCATGGCTATATTCGCCAAGGATTGCTTGGCCCCTGTGGAGACTACGATTTGGTCCAACCTGTAGTCTAGGCCGTTATCTCTTTTGAATTTGTTCGATATTGCTTGTTTTAAATCGACATATCCATCTACGGGGGAATAACTGTTATAATTTTCGTCAATTGCTTTTTTGGCGGCATCCTTTATAAAATCTGGAATATTGAAATCGGGCTCCCCCAAGCTCAATCCAATGATGTCTTTGCCTTGTCCTCTTAGCTCCCTGGCTTTTGCGGCCATGGCCAGTGTAGCCGAAGTGGCCATATTGTTGATTCGATCGGATAAATGGTCGTTCATTTGGTATTGGGATTTATTGTATCTGAAATTGGGGCTTCTTGCCCAATTCCTTTAAATGTTTGAAATGCGAAATTATGGCTTTTCTAGTAGTTTCATATTCGTTATAGGGTAAATTAAACTCTTTTGCTGTTTGTTTAACGATTTTTGCAATATCTGTGTAATGAATATGACTGATGTTAGGGAAGATATGGTGTTCGATCTGGTGGTTGAGCCCCCCCGTGAACCAATTCACGAGGCGGTTATTGATGCCGAAATTCACAGTGGTGTGCAATTGGTGTATGGCCCAAGTATTCTTCATTGTGCCACTCTCGTCGGGCAAGGGCATTTCAGCTTCGTCGACAACATGCGCCAATTGGAAAACAACGCTCAGGATAACCCCGGCTACGTAGTGCATGGTAAAGAAACCAAGTAATATTTTCCACCAGACAATGTCTAAAATAAGCATGGGAAGCACAATCCAGATGGTTACATAGATGACTTTGGAAATAAGTAAAGTGCCCCAATTCACTATAGGGTTGGGGAGTTTCCCGAATGAGAGTTTACGTTTCGTGTAACGGTACATCTGCTGAAAATCAGTGGTGATGGCCCAATTGAATGTTAAGAGCCCATAAAGGAAAATCGAATAAAGATGTTGGAACCTATGGTATTTGTGCCATTCCGCATGTTTGGAGAACCGTAATATACGGCCCGCTTCCAGATCTTCATCATGCTCATGGATGTTCGTATAGGTGTGATGCAGTACGTTGTGCTGAACCTGCCAGTTATAGACATTCCCGGCAAGGATATAGATACTGCCCCCCATTATCTTATTGACCCATTTTTTGGATGAATAGGAGCCATGGTTGCCATCATGCATCACGTTCATGCCGACACCGGCCATTCCTATGCCCATGACAATCGTCAATAGTAGATTGGCCCAATTGGGCAGGCCTAAGGTCAATATTAAAAAATAAGGGGCAAGAAACAGGGTGAACATGATGAAGGTTTTTAAGTGTAAGCGCCAATCACCTGTTTTTCCCTTATGGGTTTCCTTAAAATATTGGTTCACCCTTTTGTTCAGGGTTTTGAAAAATTGGGCAGGATCCTTTCTTGGGAATCGAACGGTTTTTGCATCCATATTGTTGTAATCTTTGTGTAATATTGAATCAGATTAATAATATCCTTTCCGTTGATCGGGAATACTTAAATACGCTATTTTTGCATGACACAAATATAAGAATGAAAGCTGATATAGTATTTAAATATTTCCCTAATTTATCCGATGACCAACAATGCCGGTTTAAAAAGTTAGAGGGCCTGTACAAGGACTGGAACCTGAAGATCAATGTGGTTTCCCGAAAAGATATTGAAGAACTGTATTTGCGTCATGTGCTGCATTCCTTGGGAATTGCCAAAGTCCAAATGTTCAAGCCTGGCAGCGATATTTTGGATGTAGGTACTGGTGGGGGATTTCCAGGGATACCTTTGGCCATCCTTTTTCCGGAATCAAGGTTCACCTTGGTGGATTCAATAGGTAAGAAAATCAAGGTTGTCGAGGAGGTTGTCGAGGGATTGCGGCTGAATAATGTAACGCCTGTCAATAGCAGGGTTGAGGAACTGGATCGGCAATTCGATTTTATCGTAAGTAGGGCAGTGGCCGTTATGCCGACCTTTGTACGTTGGGTAAAGGGGAGTATCAAAAAAGAAACAATGCACGAAAGGCGTAACGGAATCCTTTACCTAAAGGGAGGGGATCTTACCGAGGAACTTAAAGCCTATAGGAACGCCCAAATTTTTGGTTTGTCCGATTATTTTGAAGAAGACTTTTTTGAAACAAAAAAAATAGTATATCTGCCTATGGGATTCAAAGGTTGATCCCTTTAGATCTGAAACATCGAATTAAAAGAATACCTACAGTTTTCCGCATATTCCTTTATATATTTTTGTACCCTTTCCAAGTAAGAGGACGTATTTGCCGTAGGTGTGTCCGGATTGCTGCTTCCTTTGTTCATATTGTGGTTTTTTTATTTCTAAACGCAATGAATTTACATTAAATTAACGTTGGATTTACATAAAAAGTACTCTAATTGCCAATAAAATAAGATTAAAGTGTTTGTGACAGGGTGATCAGGGTATTTTTCAGTATGGGTTATGCTACTGTTTTTTTGGTGTTACTAAATTGGGAATTAAGCTTTCATAAGAGGGATGCTGTGTGGTATTGTTTTGAATTTCAATACTTTATGATGTATTTGGGGTTGTTTTTTGTAGGAGGGTGTGGTGCCTTCCTTGATGAAAAGCGTATTTGTGGCTTATCGGGTGGGGGATGCGTTTCTGAAAAAAAGATTTTAATGTATGGTTAGAGGATGTTCCCCCCAAAAAAAAGTATTGTATCTGGAATGATCGTAAAAAAAGCCCCTTCCCCAATACATGGTAGGGAAAGGGGCTATATCAAGTATAGGATTATATATGCTTAACCTAAAAATGGATATCTGTAATCTTCAGGGGTTACAAACGTCTCTTTGATCAATCGGGGGGACACCCATCGAAGTAGGTTCTGGGCCGACCCTGCCTTGTCATTGGTTCCTGAAGCCCTGGCGCCGCCAAAAGGTTGTTGGCCAACGACTGCACCCGTGGGTTTGTCGTTGATGTAGAAATTACCGGCGCAATTTTGCAATGCTTTTGTGGCCTCATCAATAGCGTAACGGTCCGTGGATAGGACAGCTCCTGTCAGTGCATATTCAGAGGTGGAGTCGATTAGGTCGAGTGTCGCTGACCAATCCTTGTCATCATAAACATATATGGTGATAACCGGCCCGAACAATTCGGTTTCCATAGTGGCATAATGGGGGTTGGTGGTCAATATTACAGTGGGCTCGACAAAATAGCCTGTTGATTTGTCGTAATTGCCACCAACAACGATTTCAGCATCCTTATCTTTTTTGGCCTGGTCAATATACTTTGCCAATTTGTCGAAAGAGCCTTCATGTATGACCGCGGTGATAAAATTGGTCATATCCTCAGGGGAACCTGGTTTGTTGAATGATCGGACATCTTTTTTGACAAATTCCAAAATTTCCTTTGAGGTTGATTTTGGCAGGTATGCCCTAGAAGCGGCACTACATTTTTGACCTTGGAATTCGAATGCGCCCCTGGTTATCGCCGTAGCTACCTGTTTTGGTTTTGCGGTTGGGTGGGCCAGGATGAAATCCTTGCCCCCGGTCTCGCCTACGATTCGTGGGTAGGTCTTATAAGTGTGTATGTTGTTCCCTATCTGTTTCCAGAGTTCTTTGAAAACATGTGTAGAACCGGTAAAGTGTAATCCAGAGAAATCCGGACTGTCCATTACGGTTTTGGAAATCATGACAGGGTCACCATAAACTACATTGATAACACCATTAGGAAGCCCCGCTTCCTTGAATACGTCAACGATCACTTTTGCGGAGAATATTTGGCTATCACTGGGTTTCCAGACAACAACATTGCCCATCATTGCCGCGCTAGCAGGTAGGTTGCCTGCAATAGCAGTGAAATTGAATGGGGTGATGGCATAAACAAACCCTTCCAAAGGACGGTATTCGATACGGTTCCATATACCTTCTGCGGAATCAGGTTGTTCTTCATAGATTTGTGACATATATTCTACATTGAACCTGAGGAAATCTATGAACTCACAGGCGGCATCTATCTCTGCCTGATGTATGTTTTTAGATTGGGCGATCATGGTGGCTGCATTGATTTTGGCCCTATATGGCCCGGCAATCAATTCCGCGGCTTTCATGAAAATAGCGGATCTTTGCTCCCATGTTAGGTTTGCCCATGCCTTTCTGGACTCCAGTGCGTTCCCAATGGCCTGCTCCACATGTTTCTTTTCTGCCAAATGATATTGTCCAACAATGTGCTTGTGGTCATGTGGAGGTGAAATCGGTTTGGTATTGCCTGTTCTTATCTCTTGGTCGCCAATGTAGAAAGGAATATCCTCATTACCATTAAAGTAAGCCTTGTATTGGTCCAAGACTTCCTTTCTTTCCGGGCTGCCGGGAGAATAACTTTTAATGGGCTCATTGATTGCCGTTGGTACCTGAAAAAAACCTTTGTCCATAGTCTAGTATCTTTTAAGTTGAAAAACAAGCCAAAGATATCGAATTGGGGATGTATAAAAAATTAAATATTTGGCAAAACGAATTAATTCAACACAAAAGGAGCATTGAATTTAAAGGTGGGTATGTAGACCCTGAACTCTTCCGAAGAGTCAATATCCACCATGTTGTAGTGTCCTTTCATGGCCCCTATGGTAGAGGTTAACAGGCATCCGGAGTTATATGTGTGCGATTCCCCAGGTTTTATGATCGGTTTCTTGCCGATGACCCCTTCGCCATCCAGTATTTCGATCTCATCCAAAGAATCGTGGATTCGCCAATGGCGCGAAGTCAATTGAACCGAATCCTTGCTTTGGTTTTCTATGGTAATGGTATAGCCAAATGCGTAGTGTATCTTGTAATTTTTGAAGAATGTGCCCTCGAAGCTAGTGTTCGCCGATATCTTTATTCCCTTTGTGACTTGTGTTACCATCCCCATGCTAGTGTGTAATTAGGGTTCCAGTGGACAGCAGTGTTGTTGAAATGTCCGCTAAAATAAAACAAACGTTTTCAAAAAAGAGGTTTAATGATTGTTCTGAAAATTCCTTGTCCATAGGATTTGATTAATGACCCAATACTTATTGGATGTGAAAACGGTGATAAAGATCCAACCACCTGTCCATGAAGTAAATATAGAGTCTGTTAATTAATGGGCAAGATAAATAGCAAATGTTGATTGTGAAAGCTAAGGGAAGGATAATCGGTATAAGTATGTTTTTTTCTGATGTACACCCACTGGATAAAGTTGGCAAGGGGCAGGGGAAAGAAAAAAACATCAAAAAGGAGCCTTATGGAATCTTGGGGGAATGACGGGTAAAAAAGTACTTGTACCCTTGGTGGCACCAAAAACAATCCTGTTTTCATTGGTGTCCGTAATTCTTACGGTTTGTTCTCTTGTTTTTTTGCTTTTTTGTCACTCGAGGTGATAAATATACTTTAATTGCTGATGTTTTGGGAGTTGGTTGAGCCTACCCCTATGATACTATCGTATACATCACCGAAGTTTCGGTAATAGACCAATATTAAATAGGTGTTTTCGGTAAAATGGAAATTGCCCGATACGGTATTCAGTTCTATGACCTCGTTCTCCCGCCCAATAACATATTTGTAATTGTAAAACCCTTGTTTCATTTTTAAGACCGCCTCCATCATGCCATTATCCTTATTGTAGGTCATCTTGTTTTGTGGGGTTAAGGCGTAATTGTTGAATTTTCCATAGACAAAGATATTGTCAAGGCCAATACTCTCCGAATAGGGGAGGCTAAAGTGGACCATGGTGTACTCGGCTTCCCTTGAGGCATCACTGCCCTGTAGTGTGCGTACCATAAAATCGCCATTGATGTCGGGATAGTAAGTATAGGGCCTGTCCGCCCTATAGCGATCGGTGAACAAAAAATGGTTATATAGATCGGCAACCTCTATATGTGAGATGGCGGAGCTTGGAGCCCTGAGATCCTTAGTGTCAAAATTCAAATACTCATTACCGCCGTAAAAACTGGTTTCCTGGTCATATTTATAAACAAGTTCATTGCCTATAATGAACTGTGGGGCTATATTGTACAAGGCAGTAGGCCAATGATAGTTTTGGAGGATGGCTACCTTTACCTCCTTTTTGGGGTTCACCCATCTAAAGGTTCCTGCATTGATATTGAATTGTACGACTTGTTTTTCGTTGATGAACTCGAAATTCCTGGAACGTTTAACGACCCCTCCTACCTTGACCAGATCTTTATAGACGACGAATTTTCTTGAAAATTGCAGTTCGTTGCTCCCATTGTAGATCTCTAGGATGTAGTTGCCACTGACTTTCAGCCGTACATTCTTATTGGGAATGGTCAGTCTGTAGTTTGAGTATGGTTGTAGGGTCGTGTAGCTATTTTCGTAATCCAATATGCGTTGGTTGTCAATGCCACTCAGGTATTGTGATTTTAATAGGCGGGACGGTTTCCAGTCATAATCACAATGAACGATTTTGTAATAATAATCCTGCTCACTGGCCGTAAGGTCATCGAACTCCAATAAAATGGGTTCCCCAATTTGGACAATGGGAAATTGATCGTCCTTGTCCCCTTTGAAAACTATCGATTTGATGTGTTCCGGGGGGCTGACCTCCTCTTGGGCCTGCCCGAATAAAAAAGGGGTGGACAGCAGTAGTAGTACTTGTTTGGTGGAAAATCGCATTTATGTTAATTTTAAAGTAAAGGTAAACAAAAACCATTCCTGACAAATTTACATCGATGAATTGCCTAAATTTATAGGAGATAATTATGATTGCTGCCTATTAAATGCTACTTTTGCACGAAATTTTGTTAACCTAAAGGTCTGCGATTTATGCCGAAAGACATCAGAATACGAAAAGGCTTGAACATCAATTTGATAGGGGCTGCCGAAGAAACTACGGCTAAAGCGGTGTTGAGTAACGTCTATGCCATAAACCTTGGGGATTTCCATGGGATCACCCCCAAAATGCTTGTCAGGGAAGGTGTGGAGGTCAAGGCAGGTGAAGCGCTGTTTTTCAATAAAAGCAACCCGGAAATGTTGTTCGTGTCACCAGTAAGTGGTGAATTGGTCGAGATAATACGTGGGGCAAGACGAAAGATCCTATCACTCAGGATACTTGCCGATAAGGAACAGGCAATTGTAGGGCATGGGGCTTTTGATGTGGACAAGGCGACCCCATTGGAGATCAAGGCCCATTTGTTGAAAACAGGTTGTTGGCCTTTTATAAAGCAAAGACCATACGATATTATAGCAAATCCGGATGCGAACCCAAAATCGATTTTCATCTCTGGCTATACTACAGCTCCTTTGGCAGCTAATAGTGATTATGTATTGCAGGGCAGGGAGGAAGAGCTACAGGCCGCAATTATGGCTTTGGGTAAATTAACACCGGGCAAGGTGCATGTTTCCGTAGGTGCGGATTCAGATTCCCCTCTTTCCGGTATGGACGGAATAGAATTGCATAAGGTTTCTGGGCCACACCCTGCGGGATTGGTGGGTACCCAGATAAATAAGATAGACCCTATTAATAAGGGTGAGGTGGTATGGACGGTTTCGCCCCAGGACCTGGTCGTGATCGGGGAGTTGCTTTTGACCGGAAAATTCAATTCAGAGCGTATCGTGGCTTTGTCTGGTTCATCGGTCAAGACACCAAAATACTATATCACGAAAATCGGGGCCGAGATATCTACCTTCTTATATGGTAGTGGGGTCAACAATGATAGTTTCCGGGTCATCAACGGTGATGTGTTGACCGGCTCAAAAAGTAGGCCAGATGGTTACTTGGGGTATTATAATAATACGGTTACGGTCATTCCTGAAGGGGATGATTATGAATTGTTCGGATGGGCCCGACCTGTATTCAATAAAATATCCACAACAAGGGCCTTGACTTTTTCCTGGCTACAGCCTAAAAAGAAATATGATTTAAATACGAATACCAACGGTGAGCATCGCGCATTTGTGGTAACGGGACAGTATGAGGAGGTCTTCCCTTTTGATATTTTCCCGATGCAGTTACTCAAGGCGTGCTTGGTAAAGGACCTTGATGAGATGGAGCAGTTAGGACTATATGAGGTGGCCCCGGAGGATTTTGCATTGACCGAGTTTGTTTGTATTTCCAAGCAGCCCCACCAAAAGATCATACGTGAAGGGTTGGATTTATTATATAAAGAAATAGGCTAAAAGATGAGTGACAAAAAACTGACCTTTAAGAGAAGACTGCACATACTTAAGCACCATTATAGGGGCAAGAAAATGGCACCTGCGTTCAACGCACTCCATACATTCCTGTTCTCCCCTGATGACACGACCCATTCCGGAGCCCATGTTCGTGGTGCGGATGACCTAAAGCGAACCATGAATATGGTGATTATGGCCTTGGTTCCGGTACTGTTGTTCTCCATGTTCAATGCAGGGTACCAATACTATGCGGCCATTGATGTGGCCAACAATGTGTCCCGTGAATTTTCCTTGTTGGGTAATTTCCTTACATGGGACAATTTTTGGATAGGGATTATAAAGGTATTGCCCTTAGTGGTGGTTTCCTATGGCGTCGGATTGCTTGTTGAATTTATTTTTGCGATAATAAAAGGCCATGAGGTTGAAGAAGGATATTTGGTTACCGGGATGTTGGTGCCTTTGATCGTCCCTATCGATACTCCACTTTGGATGTTGGCTGTTTCCGTTATCTTCGGTGTGGTAATAGGGAAAGAGGTGTTTGGGGGTACAGGTATGAATATCCTGAACCCGGCCTTGACCATTAGGGCATTCCTGTTTTTCGCTTACCCTACTTGGATGAGTGGCGATAAGGTATGGGTGTACCAAGCAGTGGAAAGAACCGGGACACCTGATGCTATATCGGGGGAAACCGTTCTTGGGGCCTTGGCCCAAGATCGTTTGGCGGATCTTGATTATTCGATTTCCGATATGTTCTTTGGTTTTATTCCCGGTTCAGTGGGCGAAACTTCAACGTTCCTGATTCTTTTGGGCGGGTTGTTCTTGATATACAGTAAAATAGCAAGTTGGCGAATTATGTTGAGTGCCGTGATCGGTTCATTGGTTATGGGGTATGTTTTCAATATGGTCGTTGATTTGGGGATTATTTCGGAGAGCAGCAATTTTTACGGTTTAATGGGTTTTGAGTATTGGAAACATCTATTGGTTGGTGGTTTGGCCTTTGGTATTGTCTTTATGGCTACAGACCCCGTTACAGGTTCACAGACCAATAAGGGAAAATGGATTTATGGCTTTCTGATCGGTTTTATGTCAGTGATGATCCGGGTTTTCAATCCAGCTTATCCAGAGGGTGTGTTCTTGGCCATACTACTAATGAACGTGTTTGCGCCAACTATAGACCATTATGTGGTCAAGGCGAATATCAATAAACGTCTAAAAAGACTCAAGAGTGCTACTATTCTACCAAACGATTTGGATAAAAAAGCGGAAGAATTAAAAGCAGAAACAATTTAATCATGGCATTGGATACAGAAAAGAACAGTTACACGGTGATTTTTGCGGCCGTTATGGTCATTATCGTAGGTACGATCTTGGCTTATGTGTCGTATTCCTTGAGTGGAAAGATTCAAGAAAATAAACGATTGGAAAAACAGCAGAATATTCTTTATGCCATGGGGGTTAACCAGAACTCCGGTGAAGGTAGTGTCGATTTCGTGCCTACCGATGAGGTGGCAGTGGAATTTTCGAAGTATATCAAGGAACAATTGATAATTGAGGGGGACAAGATCACCAAAGATGACCAGGCTTATTTGATCGACCTTAAAAAGCAGGCTACAGCTGCCAAAAATGGGGAAACCAGGAAATTGCCATTGTTCATTGGTGAAAAGGATGGGAAGACATACTATATCATACCCATGAGGGGTAAAGGGCTTTGGGATGCGATTTGGGGTTTTGTGGCTTTGGACGACCAAATGGTGGTCCAAGGGGTTTATTTCGATCATGCAGGGGAAACACCTGGTCTTGGCGCCAATATCAAACAACGTTATTTCATGGATGACTTTACCGGTGAATCCATTTTGGACGGGACAAAGTACAAAGGTATTATAGTGCAGAAGGGCAATAACGACCCCTTGAACAAGATCAAGGACGATAACGAGGTAGATGCACTTGCCGGGGCTACCATTACGGGTAATGGGGTCTCTGCGATGATTACCGAGAGTGTAGGTCTTTATAAGGACTATTTAGAAACGATTAGAGTTAAATAATATGGCATTACTTTCTAAAAAAGACGCCAACTTGATCAAGGATCCGTTGGCGGATAATAACCCTATTACCATTCAGGTGTTGGGTATCTGTTCCGCTTTGGCAATTACCGCCGAGTTAAAGGCATCCGTTGTAATGGCTGTTTCCGTACTCTTTGTACTGGGTATGGGCAATGTGGTTATATCCTTATTGCGGAATATAATCCCTTCAAAAATCAGGATTATCGTACAGCTTATTGTTGTTGCTACCTTGGTGATTATTGTGGATCAGGTATTAAAGGCATTTGCGTACGAATTGAGCAAGACCCTTTCGGTGTTCGTTGGGTTGATCATCACCAACTGTATTATCATGGGACGTTTTGAGGCTTTTGCCTTGGGTAATGGGCCATGGAGGTCTTTTTTGGATGGTATCGGTAATGCCTTGGGATATGGTATTATTTTGGTTATTGTTGGGTTTTTTAGGGAACTCTTGGGGTCAGGTACCTTATTTGGCTTCCCCGTTTTGGGTAATCCTGTCACCAAAACAGGGCTTTATGCCTTTGGATATGAGAACAATGGATTTATGATAATTCCACCAGCGGCATTGATCGTTGTTGGTATGATTATCTGGGTGCAACGGTCTAGGAACGAAGCATTGATAGAAGACAACTAAGAATAGTCATTTAAAGATAATAACATGTTAGAGCATATTGAATTGTTTTTCAAGTCCATATTTATAGATAATATGGTGTTTTCAGTGTTTTTGGGAATGTGTTCCTATTTGGCCGTATCCAAAAAAGTAGCGACTGCAGTAGGTCTGGGGGCCGCGGTTATCTTTGTATTGGCGGTCACCGTACCCATGAACTGGCTGTTGGACCAATATTTGCTTCGTGATGGGGCATTGGTTTGGTTGGGGCCTGAATATGCGGATTATAACTTAAGTTTTTTATCCTTTATCCTTTTTATCGCGACAATAGCGACTATGGTACAATTGGTAGAGATCGTGGTTGAGAAATTCTCGCCCTCACTTTATAACTCACTGGGGATCTTTCTGCCCCTTATTGCGGTAAACTGTGCTATTTTAGGAGGTTCCCTGTTCATGCAATCTAGAGAGATCGCCACATTGGGATTGGCCTTTAATTACGGGGTCAGTTCTGGTATTGGATGGTTCTTGGCTATTCTGGCCATTGCCGCAATACGCGAAAAAATCAGATATTCAAATGTGCCACCGCCGTTAAGGGGACTAGGTATAACCTTTATCATTACAGGGTTAATGGGTCTTGGGTTCCAAAGTTTTGGTGGCATGTTGACCGGTGGCAGTGATGAAGAGGCTGCTGTTGGGGAAAAGACAACAGCTGTGAAGATCGGACAGGTAGAGGAAAAGGAAAATAAAAAGGAGATCGATGAAAAAGAGGTCTCATATAATGACGCTATAAACAAGTAAAAATGATTTTAGCTACAAGTATAGGCGGAACAATTTTAATTACGGTAATATCGTTCCTAATTCTATTATTGGCTTTGGTGGCCATTTTATTGTTCACCAAGCAAAAACTTTCACCCTCAGGGCCGGTTACCATTACCATAAACGGGGAAAAAAAGGTCAAAGTGGGTTCTGGTGGGTCCTTGTTGTCTACACTTGGTAACCAAAAAATATTCCTTCCTTCCGCATGTGGTGGTGGTGGCACCTGTATTCAGTGTGAATGCCATGTGTTGTCCGGTGGAGGGGAAGCCCTGCCAACCGAAACGCCCCATTTCTCAAAAAGGGAATTGAATGAAGGGGCGCGTTTGGCCTGTCAGGTAAAGGTGAAACAGGATATGGAGATAACCATTCCCGAAGAGGTTTTCGGTATCAAGAAATGGGAAGGTACCGTTGTACGAAACTATAATGTAGCTTCTTTTATCAAGGAATTCGTTGTTGAGATTCCTGAGGATATGAATTATAAGGCAGGAGGGTATATTCAGATCGAGATTCCGCCATGCGAGATCAAATATTCAGATATAGATATTACGGCACACCCAGAGGAACATGATACTCCGGATAAATTCCAGGCTGAATGGGATAAATTCAACCTTTGGCCATTGGTGATGAAGAATCCCGAGACTGTCGAAAGGGCATATTCCATGGCCTCTTATCCTGCTGAGGGTAGGGAGATCATGCTGAATGTACGTATTGCGACCCCACCATGGGACCGTTCCCAGAATGGTTGGATGAAAGTTAACCCCGGTATCGCCTCCTCCTATATTTTCTCAAGAAAACCAGGTGATAAAGTAGTCATTTCCGGACCTTATGGTGAGTTCTTCATCAATGATTCCGATGCTGAGATGCTTTATGTTGGCGGTGGTGCAGGTATGGCACCGATGCGTTCACATCTGTACCATCTGTTCAAGACTTTAAAAACAGACCGTAAAGTCACCTATTGGTATGGTGGCCGTTCCAAAAGGGAATTGTTCTATTTAGATCACTTCTATGAGTTGGAAAAGGAATTTCCGAATTTCAAGTTCTATTTGGCACTATCCGAACCTATGGAAGAGGATAACTGGAAGGTCAAGGATGATATAGATGCCCCAGGAGATGGCTTCGTTGGGTTTATCCATAATTGTGTAATCGATAATTATCTGAGCAAACACGAATCCCCTGAGGATATAGAATTGTATTTCTGTGGCCCCCCGTTAATGAACAAGGCCGTACAGAAAATGGGAGAGGACTTTGGTATACCAGATGAGAATATCCGCTTTGATGATTTCGGCGGATAATGAAATATGTCCCGATCTTCAAAATATGAATCGCAAACCTGACAGATCTTTAAAACCCTGTCAGGTTTTCTTAGTTAATGAACAACGTTGATGAAACCACTTAGCGAACAGGAATTACATAATTTGGCCATGAATATCGTAGGAAGGCAGCTTCAGGCCGAGGGTTATGAATTTATGGGGGTGAATAGCAAGCCTAGGAAAAATCCCCAATTTGTTTGTTTAAAGGATAAGGAACTGCATTTTATTGTGGTACGGAATGTGGCTCATCCCCAAGATCCTAGGGAGTATGATGTTGCCTTAATGGAAAGGATGAAAGACCATGCCCTAAAGCAAAAAGGAAGATTGTGCTATGCCGGTGTTGGCCTTTACAACGCCATGGACCGAAATTTACCCGTATACTTGAATGAGGAATATATAGTCGATTATGAAGGGCTTATCGAATTTTAGAGAAAGGGAATCCTTGAAGAGGTTGGTGCTTAGCCTATTTGGGAAAAGGGCATGGCCCGTGGTTTTTATGGCAATGGCCATTGTATCCTGTGCCAGGGGCCCAAGGAACTATGTTAGGAATTCAAATGTAGGGGGGGCTTTTGGAACATCCTATAGTGTCATTTATATTGCCGATAGGGAGCTGGATTATCAACACGATATCGATTCTGTATTCAATGTTGTCGATCAATCATTGTCGACCTATATCCCAACATCGGATATTTCAAAGATCAATCAAGGGGATACGGATGTGGTCGTCGATGCCATGTTCCAAGAGGTTTTTATGCTTTCTAAAGAAATAAACAGGCATACCGATGGTTATTTTGACCCTACTGTGGGCATTATGGTCAATGCTTGGGGTTTTGGGCCAGGAAAAACCGTAGCCATGGATAGCGTTAAGGTGGACAGTTTGATGCAATATGTAGGTCTCGACAAGGTAAGGCTTACCGAGGATCATAAAGTACAAAAACAGCATTCGGATATTTATTTGGATTTTAATGCCATAGCCAAGGGATATGCAATTGATCGATTGGCCAAAATGATGGACCAAAAGGGTATCGGGGATTATCTGCTTGAAGTTGGGGGGGAGTTGGTCGGCAAAGGTATTAATCGGATAAAACAGAAACCTTGGGTTGTTGGTATAGATGATCCCCAAGTGGAATCAGGTAGAAGATTGAAACTCTTGATCCAATTAAAGGACAAGGCCTTGGCTTCTTCGGGCAATTACCGAAAGTTCAGGGTAGATTCGCTTACGGGGGAAAAATATGTACATACTATTGATTCCAAGACAGGATACACCAAAAATGCCAGTACCTTAGGTGTAACCGTGCTTGCCAATTCATGTGCCGTTGCCGATGGCTATGCCACTTCCTTCATGGCTATGGATTTGGATAAGACCAAGGAGGTGCTTGGTACAATAAAAGAATTGGAGGCCTATGTAATCTATCTTGATCAAGAAGGGCGAACCAAGGAGTATATGACCGAGGGTTTTAAGAAACTGGTAGTAAATTAGGCTTTCGAACAAAAGGGATTATTTCAGTGGTTGCCAATCGGTACCTGTCTATCTCTTCTGGCGCAAGGCTTTTATTGAAATCGATTTCCTTTACTTCAAAACCTATGTTCCGCAGTTTGTCAAAATAATCCCTCCCATAGATTCGTACATGGTCATATTGGCCAAATATCCTGGCTCGTTCCTTTTGGTCGGTAATACTATCGTCCTCAAAAGTATGTTCCCTGTCCAAGTCCTGTGGTATTTGGAAAATCCCCCATCCTCCGGGTTTGAGGACACGGTATAATTCCCGCATCGCTTTTTTGTCATCGGGTATGTGTTCCAAAACATGGTTACAGAGAATCACATCATAGGTGTTGTCCGTAAAGGGTAGATCACAGATATCGGCCTCTACATCGGCCAAGGGGGAATTAAGGTCCGTAGTGGTGTATTCTAAGTTGCCAAGGTTTCTAAAGCGCTTGTAAAAGGCCTGTTCAGGTGCAAAATGCAAAACCTTCAAGCGGGCCGTAAAAAAATCGGTCTCCTTTTTAATGAACAGCCATAATAATCGATGGCGTTCCAAGGAAAGGGTAGAGGGTGACAGTACATTGTCCCTGGGATTTCCATAACCGTAAGGTAAAAAGGCCCTGAACCGTTTTCCATCTATGGGGTCGGTATATTTATTTCCACGAAGCCAAAAGGCCATAATAGGCCGGACCCAGTAACTTACTTTTATAAGTAATGGTCTTGGAACGGCATTTAGGAAATATTTAAAGATTTTCTTCATGTATCATCCCTTCTCTAAATTTATACCACCCTATATTATTTATAAAGTAAATCGATTATAAAGTGCTATAATTGAACCTTCTTTTGATGAAAATCATCCTCCTCATCACTATCAATTCCCAAAGCCTTGTAAATATATTGAAAGGTTGATAAGAGTTCCGGTTTACCGTTAACGATGGCAACATTATGTTCAAAGTGGGCACTTGGTTGCCCGTCTGCGGTAAGAATGGTCCACCCGTCATTAAGTTGCTTTATCCTTTTTGTTCCCATGTTGACCATAGGTTCAATGGCGACCACAAGGCCTTCCATGAATTTTTTGCCCCTGCCACGTCTTCCGTAGTTGGGCATTTCAGGGTCTTCATGTAATTTTTTTCCCAATCCATGGCCAACCAGTTCACGCACGATTCCATAGCCATGGTCTTCACAGTAATTCTGAATGGCATGGCCGACATCACCTACCCGGTTGCCGGCTTTGAACTGACGAATACCTACATAAAGGGATTCTTTGGTGACCTTTAACAATTTTTTGGTTTCAGGGGCTACTTCACCTACCTCGAAAGTATAGGCATGATCACCATAATACCCGTTTTTAAGGGAGCCACAATCGACAGAGATAATATCCCCGTCCTTTAGGGGCTCACTTGTAGGGATACCATGTACAACCTGGGCGTTAGGGCTCATGTTCAGTGTATTGGGAAAATCGTACATACCCAAAAATCCAGGTTCGGCACCCTGTTCCCTTATAAATTCCTCGGCCAGTTTATCTAAAAACAAGGCGTTGACGCCTGGTTTTATCTCAGTGGCCAACATACCCAGGGTCTTAGAAACGACCAATGCGCTTTCGCGCATTAGTTCGATTTCTTCAGGAGTTTTTATTTTGATCATAGTCTATAAGGAAAGATAGAACAATCCGATTTTTTAAACCAAAGGTTTTTGGGTCATTAATTCAGGTTGCGGAATGTCCATCAATTTTAAAATAGTTGGTGCAATATCGCCCAATATCCCATCTTTGATTTCTTTTCGGTCATTATCTATCAGGATTAACGGGACAAGGTTTGTAGTGTGGGCCGTATTCGGTGTGCCGTCAGGATTGATCATCGTGTCACAATTCCCGTGGTCTGCGATTAAAATGGTCGAATACCCATTTTCCAAGCCTTCTGAAATCACGGCATTGGCACAACTGTCAACCGTTTCGCAGGCCTTTATGGCCGCATCCATATCACCTGTGTGGCCAACCATATCCGGATTGGCAAAATTAAGGCATACGAAATCGGTCTCCCCTTTTTTCAATTCAGGAATAATGGCATCCCTTATCTCATAGGCACTCATTTCCGGTTTTAGGTCGTAGGTGGCTACCTTGGGGGATGGACATAGGATTCGTTGTTCACCATCAAAAGGTATTTCCCTGCCTCCGTTGAAAAAGAAGGTTACGTGTGGGTATTTTTCTGTTTCCGCGATACGAATCTGTTTTTTCCCATTTTCAGAAAGAACCTCGCCAAGGGTGTCCTTGATGTTTTCCTTGTCGTAGATTACATGTACGTTATTGTAGGCGTCATTATAATTGGTCATGGTGACGAAGTACAGGTTCAATTTATGCATGTTGAATTCATGCATGTCCTCTTGGCTCAATACCTGTGTCAACTCACGGCCGCGGTCGGTCCTAAAGTTGAAAAAGATAACCACGTCGTCTTCCTTGATGTGGGCCAAGGGTTTGCCGTCATCATCAGTTAGGACAATAGGTTCGATAAACTCATCGGTAATATCATTGTCATAGCTTTTTTGTATGGTAGCGGCGATATCCGTTGATTTTTCACCCACGTTATTGACCATAACATCATAGGCCTTTTTAACACGATCCCAGCGTTTGTCCCTATCCATGGCAAAGTATCTACCTATTACGGTGGCCAATTTGGCATTTTTATCGGCACAGAATTGTGATACATCCTCAAGAAAACCTTTTCCGCTTTTTGGGTCCACATCCCTTCCATCGGTAAAAGCATGGACAAACATGTTCGACACGCCAGAGTCCTTACCTGCCTGTATTAGGCCTTTCAAATGTTCCGTGTGGCTGTGGACACCTCCATTACTGGCCAAGCCCAAAAAATGAACATCTTTATTGTTCTCCTTTGCATATTTGAATGCGTTTTTCAATTCGATTTCGTCTTTGAGGGTGTTTTCCTTAATGGCGATGTTTATCTTGGCAAGGTCTTGATAAACGATTCTCCCGGCCCCGAGGTTCATATGCCCTACTTCACTATTGCCCATCTGGCCTTCAGGTAGACCTACGTTCATACCGAAAGTACGTAAATTCGCATTTGGGTATTTCTGGTATAAGGAATCTATAAAAGGAGTGTTCGCATTGTCAATTGCTGAAACTTTCGGGTCAGGGGATTTGCCCCATCCATCCAAGATCATTAAGATTACTTTTTTGTTCATGATGTGTGATTTCGTTTTGCAAAAATACGGTGTTACAATAAGTTTAGCTAGTTATTTTAGGGGCTTTTTTCAACATTCCAGACCAATGATGTCAGTGCAATAACCAATATCCGGGGTGTAGGGATATTTTATTTGGCCAATGCCGAAGAGGTTTGGGGTGATCAATATCGAAATGAAAAGTAGGATAACCGTCTGTCATATGTCATAAAAAAGACCACCCCGATAGTCAGGATGGTCTTTTTATCCATTCACTTCAAATAGTGTTCAGGTAAAAGAGTGAATCTGCGAAGGTTAAAAATCGAAACCTGTGGCTATTCTATAGATAAAAGCATAAAAAGTCATAGTTAGCATTAAAACGCAAAAAATAAAATACGCCTTAAGGAATAATACTACGAAATTAGGCCTGCAATCTTCGAAAGCTTCGGTGTAAATGTTCTTAAAATGTGATAGTGTTCCCATATAGTTTTGTTTAATTAGTGATAAATCAAAGCTATAAGGGTTAAATCTCCGAGGTAATAAAAAGATTTGTCAGGGGAAGACAAATATACTAAAATAAAGTGTAAACCAAACGGGATAATGCTAATTTTGAAAAAAATCATCCTCCGTATTTAGCTATGGCTTCCTTTATTTTTTTTATACGGTTCCCTGGGTCAGGGTGGGCGCTTTGGAATTCAGGTATGCGATTTGGGTCTGCCGCAGCCTTTAAATCCTCATAACCTCGATCATTTTGTAGGGTCATAACCTGCATTTATCATGGAAGTACATCGAGTTCATCGCTTTCAGGTTCATTGTTGCGACCATTTTTCAGTAAGGTGTTCCGGCCTATGCTGCCTACAATACTGCCAGCATCCGCAGCGACCGGGGCTCCCATACAATGGTTTGCCAAAAACTACTTTCAGCAATACGTTCCGCGGAATGCCTACCAATGACATGTCCTATTCCATGGCCAAGGACACCTGACAATCGTGCTTCGTTCAGTTGGGGGAAAAGGGTATAGGTGATAAATATTTGGCCATCTGGTAGTGCAAAGACGTTTGTGGTTTGGTCATCGGCCAATAAGTGGGAACCATATTTATAGGGGATCTCCAGGGGAATACTGTTGCCGACTAATTTATTGCCCACGAAATCCACAAGGGATCGTAGGTGTTCATAAGGGTATAGTCCTCCGTGTTGCCGGGCTATTTCAGGAGCACTTTGCGCCTATCGTATTTCCTGTCCAGAGCCTATATTAATGGTCTGGCCAGTATACGGATTCCCTTCTTTTTTGTTGTTGTATCCTTGGATAAAGGCAAAAGCCACAATGGACAAACCCATAAAGATTCTGGTTTCCCAACTGCCTCTTCCAATGATCAGTGTTTTTCGAGTGTTGCCACAAAGTGCGAAAAGAGCTATAATAGAGCTGTATTTATATCCAAGATATTGTTTCTTACGTAATTTTTAATGAATCCTGTGGTGAAATGTTCACTACCGTAGAAATTTTCTTCCCGTAAAAGCTGTAAGATATTCAATCTTCTGTATGCGGTTAGCATGGGGATGGAGATAGGGGCGTAGCTGTAATGCCAAGGCTCATATTTGAACCCTTTTCGTTTGGGGTCATTGGTATATACGATATGGAAACCGAATTTTTCGGAATTCCCATCCATCCATTTTTTAAAATCCTCAAAAGGACCACCTGCCTCGAATTTTTCAGGAACCAGAACATCCCCATTGGTCTTGCGGTACCCATCAATAACATCGATGTCGGTTCCCCAATGATGTCTACTTGTCCCGGGAATGGTTGAATATTCTATTATTTTCTCAATGGCATCAAGTGGGTCCATTCCGTTATCTTCGGTGTATTTGATATATTTTCGTTCCCAGATTATCTCCTGGCGATTAAAATTGCGATAACTCGAAACAATCTTTAGGTCTATCCCATCACTATAAGCGGCTTTTTTCATAGCCAAAAAGGCATCATGGGCCTCTTTTCTTAGGTTTATATCTTTGCCATAGAGGTCTATGCCCTCTTTTCCCATTAATTCCAATACTGAATATTCGGGGTCATCTTTTTTGGCAATCATAAAGGAAGGGGCCAATGCCAAGGCAAATCCTGAAACACTACTTTTTTTTATAAAGGATCTTCTTCTCATGTTTTTTTAATTTAATCCAAGGTGGTTTTTAAAGGGTATTCGCAAATATGTTGCCAATGTGTACTTGTGGCGCAATTTATAACGATTTGATTTTTAATGACCTAAAATTAAACAAATATTATGAACCCTTCTAAAAATTCCACCTTGGTATAAAGCGTTTGTTTGATAATGGCCAACAGGGTTATTGTTTCAAGGAAAGGTATAGGTATCCTTGATGACGTTGTCTTATATCATGCATGGTAATGATATAGAAGTAAATACCTGTGGCCAGCCCTGAATTCTGGCTGATCACCATGTTCCTGTTGGAGATACCATCAAATTCGTTTCGGTAATTTTCCTTTGAATATACCAATACCCCATATCGATTGAATATTTGTAACGAATTATTGGGGGATGCCTCAATTCCGTCAAGGACGAGATAGTCATTTTTCCCATCCCCATTGGGGGTCATGTAATAATTGTCAAGTTCAATAGTTTCGAACTTGGCGACTGTGTCGGCATTACCTCCAAGGGTCAATATTTCATAGTCATTGGGAAGAAAGGGTTCAGAGGTAACCGATCCGTGTACAAGACTTCCCTTAACATTGGTGTTTCCGAGATTTATCCATTTGCCCTTTTCCTTGTGCCAGCCAACCACCTTAAGGTCACCAAGGAATTCTGCCAAGGAGCCAATATTGCTCAATTCATCCCAGGTCAGGGTTACAGTGGTCAATGCCTCCCCTTCCAAGTGCCAATATTCCCTATTGCTGACGGACATGTATTCCGAAGCTATCTTTTCAGTTTCAAAACTCTTTGCAAAAGCGGAAGGGGAATTGGGGTCCTCATAGAAATAAGCACATTTGGCGAAAGGGTCAGCTTCTTCGGAGGTGACACCCAAAGGTCTAAGCCTTTCATCATCACCAACAGGGAAGGTGAAGCTGTCTTTATAGGTAAAGGCTGCATAGCCATCTATCAATGATACATCATTTTCACCGACATAAAAGGCATTTTCCATAAAATTGGTAAATACATCGGTATTGGTCCTTGGGGTAATCACATCCCCAACAATGAGGTTCACGTTGTTGGTGATGCTGATCTGGGTATTTAAATACAGCCCATTGTCCACAGCGATTTCGGCATCGTGAAAAACCGGGATATTGCTGCCGGAAACCATGATTGACCTATCGAAACCATAAAAACCTACCAAGCCTGAATTTTGGTCAAAGTCACCATCATTGACCAGATCCATATGGAAACCGATTCTTGTTGAACCATGTACCTGTATGGAACCATAGTTGTGGACGGCTTCTTGTGCCATGGTCAGGTTTAGCGCAAAAAAGAGGACTAGGAAAACTCTCATGGTATGTTGTGTGCACATTGTTCTAGTAACCAAATTCAAAAGTTATCGATGTATGAGAATACCTATTGGAGCCACCTATGGTTCTACAGGCCCATACCAATAAGTCATTTTCTTGGAGTTGGAAACCCACATTTTGGTTGTTCATTGTAATATTGGTGCTGCCTCCTGTAATATTATAGGTTCCTATGGTTATGTATGTACCCCTTCTTAATACGGACAAATTTATTTGTTGGGTACCTGTGGGTGTAGAATTGAAATCGTTCTTCATCACAAATTTAATGAGGGTTTCATCCCGGGTAATGGGTATGCCGGACTGTCCCGAAGTATTATAGTTTGGAGTGCCATTATTCCCTTTGTATTGGTTCCAGTTTTGGTAGGAGGTCCCGTATTGATTGTTAAGGCTGTACCACCTGTTACTGTAAAAATAAGCCCTTCCTGAAAAGGTCTGGGAATAAGTTATGGTAGGGGCTCCGGGAGTAATGGAATGCCATACGTTACCATTACTTTGTAATTGAACTACGCTGTTCGATTGGACAAAATCCGAGTTCATACCAGTATTGTCTATATAGTCCGATATTTTAATATCGTTATTGTAGATGTTCTTTATGATGTAGGTGCGTCCCTCACAGGATCTGGCCTCGGGTAGCTTAATGTTATTGTTCGAAGTTATGATAACCGTATGGTGTGTTTCGTCCAAGTTTAGGCTTTTGTTGGGTGTGGTGATGGCAGTCGAAACGGAACCATTGACTTCCAAGGTCGAATTTGCCATTTGACCTGTATTGATGCCCACCCTTGGTTTTGCAGTTTGATTGTTCGAACTTCCTTGTATACGAAGCAATTCTTTTTTCTGTTTGTCCCTATAGTCATAACGTTTAAAAAGAAAGGGTTCGGCCCCATCATCACCTATGATGAATTCGACCTCACCTGCATTGGAGGTTCCCGAAGACCCTATTTCGAAGAAATCGGTTTGGGCAGCACTTCCTTTTAACCTAAAGTTCCCATCTTCATCCGTAAAGAACATGGGTTTGTAAAAATTAGCCGCATCTGCTTGAAATTGCAAAGCGGAGATTCCGTTATCCCCTTTAAGGTAGGCCATATATTGATCATTGTTTTCATAGTCCGGTAACGATTGGGTAAGACCCAAAGTCTGTCTTCTACCGAATTGCAATATGCTAATATTGTTCGACCTTATGTCCATTCCCACATCATTCGTCGTGCCAAGAAAGGAACCATTGCTAGAGGTGTTTCCATTTTGTAGCCAGTTGGAGTTGGAGGTTTTCATCCATGAAGATCCATCAAAAACCATTACTTCCCGGGTATCGGTATTGTAGACCATCTGTCCTTCTTCCATTCCGGTAATGGTATTGATTTCTGCGGAATTCCCTTTGGTAAGACCAAATAAAAGGCCGCTTTCAATCTGTCCAAAGGAAAACCCTGTAAAGAGAAGTAAAGTGAAAAGTAGAAATTGTTTTTCCATGTTCCTATGTTATAAATCCAAAATTGTAAACATAAATTCTGAGTTGAATCGGTGTCTATCCATACCTCCATTGTCATTGTCCCCAATGATGACCTCGAAACTTGTTGCTGTTTGGTTCGAGTAGGATATGCCCGGGTCATCATTTCCGGCCCCACCTCTGCCTGGTTGACTTAATTGTATGATGTAATCCGCATCGGATACCGCACCTGCAGGTAGGGTTACCCGATATCGTCCTTTACTGATTCTGCTTACTGTGACACCTGGAGTTGCTTTGGTCACTCCCCCATTGGATGCTATTTTCCCGAATGCCTTGATTGGACTTTCATAAAATGCGCCTCCGTTGGCCCCAACGGAAATATCGTTGTTTGTCTCGGCACCGACCGTATTTATGGTTTGGTCTTCCCAAACTACGGCCCCAGAGTCATTGGTTGTCAATACTTGATTGCTACTTCCAGGTTCAATCTTTATGGGGGTAACATTTCCGTTCATTATATTATCGGTTTCAACAGCATTATCCTTAAGCTCGGATGTGCCAACAGCATTTTCATTGATTTCCGATGAGTTTACCGAGTTTGGGGCAAGATCGGATGCCGTAATCGAGTTGTCTTTGATTTTGCCGCCAGGACCACCAACGATGGCATCATCCATAATTTTTGCCGTAGTAATGGCATTGTCCGCTATAACAGTTGCATTTATTGGGCCTGTTACATCACCAACCAAGTTGTTTACGGAAAATTCCGTTCCGGCAAGGTTCAGACCCGTACCGGCCGTGTATGTTGTATCGTCGTCACCATCGGCTATGTCCGCGGGGATGTTGTTAAGGCTTGTCCACTCACCGTCGAAGTCGTCGGTGGAGTCGGTATCAAGGTTTGCGGGCACGCCCGTAAGGTCG
>PDWI01000040.1_pt1 | contig 153689 bp, 149 predicted proteins | sample 1430891 | NCBI WGS metagenome assembly PDWI01 (sample SAMN01162508, study PRJNA174530) | Oral metagenome, whole genome shotgun sequencing project. | biome: Marine environment; feature: Marine mammal; material: Swab sample of the gingival sulcus; isolation source: swab sample of gingival sulcus... | reverse complement strand
CTAAGTTGTTCATTATAAATGTTTTATAGCTAAAACAAATTACTGATTATCAGTAAAATGAACAACTTTCTCCTTTTAAATCATAATGCACAACGGGTTATATTAAAATAAGTATACCTCCTACAAATAGTTCTAAAATATGTATGTTTGGCCCTAACCCAGTATGGAAAAAGAAATGAACACAATATTGGCGAAAAAATCAGGAAAAATTCGAGAACCAAAGGGTTTCCCGCAAGACTATATGGCCACACAATTAGAGCTATCACAACGTGCCTATAGTAAGCTCGAAAACAATGAAATTAAACTGGACTGGAATAGACTTACCTTGATTGCCAAAATACTGGATGTAGACCCCGTTGAAATGATTTCTTTTGATGATAGCCTTATTTTTAGCAATTTCCCCCAATCGGGCAAACAACATACATTCAATAATTTCCCAGACGCCCTAAAAGAGCAATACGAGAACCAAATTGCCCATTTAAAGGAAGAGGTACGGTTTTTACGGGCACAACTTGAACATAGAAGGGCCAACCATTAAATAGGTCTTCGACTGCGCTCGATCAGACAAGTCGGGACTTATTATACTCCAAAGGCAGATACTACCAATGACCTCCGCCCAGCTCTATTTCGATGCTCACACAGATATATCCCCTGCCAGATCCCAAGGTTCAAACGGCCCTTGGTAATCGGGACCTGAACCGACGCCCCCATTAACGATGCCTTGATATGTGCCGGCATATCATCGGGCCCTTCGTAATTGTGAACGTAATAAGGGGCATTTTCGGGTACGACCACATTCATATGGCTCTCAAAATCCTGCCGTACCGTGGGATCCGCATTCTCATTAATGGTCAAGCTTGCCGATGTATGTTTTATGAACAGATGTAGCATTCCTTTTTCCATATCCCCCAACTCAAGAAGGGCATTGGCTATTTCATCCGTAATAAGATGAAAACCCCTTGAAAAAGGCCTAAGCCGTATTTCCTTTTGATAACATTTCATAGTCTTACAATAAAAGTTGATCTTGCCAAGATAAACTTTATCCATAATATTCTTATTATTTAACCTTAACAAATACCTTTGTCGCTTATATTACCACAAATGGACCTATCCCAAATAAAAATGGTGGTATCCGATATGGATGGCACCCTACTGAATTCCAATCATGAGGTCAGCGACCGTTTTTTTGAATTGTTCGATCAATTACAGAAAAAGGGAATCCTGTTCGTGGCCGCCAGCGGAAGGCAATACGACAGTATTGTCGATAAGTTGGATGCCATTAAACAAAATATTATCGTCGTAGCGGAAAATGGCGGCTATGTTAGACAGAATGAAGAGGAGTTGCTATCCACACTACTCCCAAAGGACAAGCGGAAAATCATTTTGGACACACTTGATACCATAGATGGCGTACACCCAGTGCTTTGTGGTAAAGAAAATGCTTATTTAACGGGTGATTCCGATTCTTTTGCCGATTTATTGAAGCAGTATTACTCGGCCTATAAAATCGTTGATGACCTATCCATGGTCGATGCCGAGATACTAAAAATAGCCATTTACCATGCCGAGAGTTCAGAACAGTATATATATCCTGCCGTAAAACACCTGGAAGGCAATCTAAAGGTCAAGGTATCCGGCCTTTATTGGGTCGACATATCAAGTCCTGATGCACATAAGGGGTTTGCCTTGCAAAAACTCCAGGAGCTATATAACATTAAACCAAGTGAGACCATGGTTTTCGGGGATTACAACAATGACCTGGAAATGCTCGCCCTGGCAAAATACAGTTTTGCCATGGCCAATGCACATCCCAAAGTAAAGGATATTGCCAACTACCAAACAAGCAGTAACGATGATCTTGGCGTGGAACGTATTTTGGAAAAACTTATAAAAGCCTAGGCTAGGTTTTTTGTTTCTTTTTTCTGGCAGCGGGGAAAAGTACATTGTTCAAAATAAGGCGATAGCCCGGGGATGTAGGGTGCAGTTCCAATTCCGTCTTTGGGTCCCCTACCCTATGTTGGTAATCCTCCGGATCATGCCCACCGTAAAAAGTAAAAAAGCCTTTACCCTTTATACCATGGATATAACGTGCCTCACCATTAAGTTTGTTTTCCCCCAATACCAAAACCGTAGGTTTTATCTCTTTTCTATTGAATGCGGTCGTCTGTCCCATAAACCCTTTTACCAAGGCCGTATGGTTCTGGCACAACATGGTAGGCACGGGGTCCCATTTTGCTGAAAAATCCATCAAGGTAAAATAATCCGACTCCTTGGGCACCGTCCCTTCCCTTTTACTGGTCATATCAATGGATGAGAACTCATAGCGCAAGGGGTTACGCTCCAAGGTGAAATCGGTAAATGCGAACGTCTTCCCAAAATCCAATTTACTTTGGTAATTGGCTTCCGAAGGGTCGTTATCGAACATAGGTTCACAAATATCGACACCATCCGCGGCAAGGGCGATATCGAAACTATCAGTGGCCGAGCACATGGCGAACATAAAACCACCACCTATAACATAGTTCCTGATCTTCAAGGCTACATCCCTTTTTTCCTCGGAGACCTTATTATAACCCAATTTGGCGGCCAAGGCCTCTGCTTTTTTCTTCCCCTCGATATACCAAGGCATTGCCCTATAGGCCCCATAAAATTTACCATACTGGCCCGTAAAATCCTCATGGTGCAGGTGCAACCAATCGTACAGGGCCAATTTATCACCCAACACCTCTTCATCATAAATAGTTACATAGGGTATCTCCGCGTAGGTAAGTACCATGGTCACGGCATCGTCCCATGGCTGGCTGGTCTTTGGGGAGTACACCGCGATTTTGGGGGGCTTTTCAAGAATGACCGCTTCCTGATTTTGGGAAGGGCTACTTATGGCATCCAAAATTGCCTGGGCCTGTCCGTCGGAAAGTATCTCAAAAGACACCCCGCGGACCTGGCATTCCCTGCGAATAGCATCCCCATCGGGAAGCAGGAAAGAACCTCCCCTATAATTCAACAACCATTGGACTTTTTGTTGTTTGGTGAGTACCCAATAGGTGATCCCGTATGCCTTTAGATGGTTTTTCTGGGTATCCGCATCCATGGGAACAAGAATTGAGGATGCCGAAATACCCCATGAAAAAAACAGGAAGAAAAAAAACAAAACGCTTTTGTGCATTGAATATCCCCTTTTAAAGATCTTTACCAAAGATAAAGGAAAATTGATGCATCCTTATTTGTTTTATGTTTTTTTGTGAAATACATCTTTGGCAGTACCATGCTTTTTACCTGTCCGGTAAAAACAGATACAGGTCTTGGAACCGAATCGTTTTTTATTAGAAAGGCACATCACTGTCATTGGGGTCGAAACCTTCGTTCATGGAACTACCGAAGGCCTCATTGGCATCGGGAAGGTTTTTGGTAATGAAGGGGTTTTCATCTTCCGCATTCATTTTCGACTGAAATTCAAAAGGCGAATCGAAATCATCCAAATTGTCGAATTTACCAAGGTTACCGATAAATTTCAACCGAATACTATCCAGGCTACCATTTCTGTGTTTGGCAACAATGAACTCTGCTTGGCCCTCTGTAGGTGTACGTTCCTCATCGTCCCATTCATCGATCTTATAATATTCCGGTCTATAGATAAAGGAAACAATATCCGCATCCTGCTCAATTGCACCGGATTCCCTAAGATCCGAAAGGATGGGCCGTTTGCTCCCCCCTCTTGTCTCTACTGCCCTGGATAGCTGGGACAAGGCGATAACAGGTACGCCCAACTCTTTTGCCAAGGCCTTGAGGTTTCTGGAAATCGTAGAGATTTCCTGCTCACGGTTCCCTCCTTTTTGGCTTCCCCCGGCGGTCATCAACTGCAAATAATCGATAATGATCAATTTTATGCCATGTTGGGAAGACAATCGTCTTGCCTTTGCCCTAAGGTCAAAAATAGATAATGAAGGGGTATCATCGATAAACAAGGGGGCCTTTTCAAGGGTCTTCACCTTTACGTTGAGTTGTTCCCATTCGTGTTTTTCCAACTTTCCCGTACGCAACTTTTCAGAGGACAGTCCGGTTTCCGATGAGATCAACCTCGTGATCAACTGTACGGAGGACATCTCCAGCGAAAAGAACGCCACAGGCACTCCTGAGTTCACTGCAATATTACGGGCCATGGAAAGGGTCAGGGCCGTTTTACCCATACCTGGACGTGCAGCCACAATAATCAGATCACTAGGTTGCCACCCAGAGGTGAGTTTATCGAGCTTATCAAAGCCCGAGGCAATACCACTCAATCCTTCCTTATTGGAAATCTCCTCAATCCTTTTCTTGGCCTGGATCACCAAATTCTGGGCCGTTTCGGCAGAGCGTTTCAAATTGCCTTGGGTGACATCGTATAGTTTTGATTCCGCCTCATCCAATAAGTCAAAAACATCAGTACCCTCATCATAGGCATCCTCAATGATCTCGTTCGATATCTTGATCAGACTACGTTGGATATATTTTTGGAGTATGATACGGGCATGAAACTCGATATGGGCCGAAGAGGCCACTTTTTGGGTCAATTTTATAAGGTAAAAATCCCCTCCAACGGATTCCAGTTTACCATCTTTCCTCAATTGGGAAGAAACGGTTAATAAATCAACCGGTTCCGAGGTTTCGAACAATTTAAAAATGGCCTCATAGATAAAACGATGGGCATCCTTATAGAAAACATCGGGGTGCAAGATATCAATCACCTCATCAACCCCTTTTTTGTCAATCATCATAGCCCCAATCACAACTTCCTCCAAATCAACGGCTTGAGGTGGTATCTTACCCCTTTCCAGATTGATAATAGTGGACTTGTCTATCTTATGGCCAATAAGTGGCTTGGGTTTTTCCATGAATGCGAAAATATGTAATTAACCTTAAGTTAACGTAGGTTTACGGTTTAACTATTTCAACGGTCCATTAACAATTTGCCTGTTGATAAGTTACAAAAAGTGTTGATAACGGAAAAAAAATGGAATTGGAAAGTATATGGGCCGACTACCTTGAACAAATACAGGGATTAGCCATTGAAAACACCCATATCCGCATATTTATCCATACGCAATTCGACCAATTTTTTTGGTGATAACTTTTGCAATTCCCCGTAATGGGTGGTTATTTTATTTTTGACGGTTTCAAAAGTCTTTTCCCGATTACTATGGGCGCCACCAACCGGTTCGCGTACAATCTCATCGATCAATCCCAACTTTTTCATATCCGGTGCCGTCAGCTTCAATGCCTCGGCTGCCTGTTCCTTGTATTCCCAACTTCTCCATAATATGGAAGAGCATGATTCCGGTGAGATTACAGAGTACCATGTATTTTCCAACATCAGTACACGATCACCCACACCTATGCCCAAAGCCCCACCGGATGCACCTTCACCGATAATGGTCACGATGATCGGCACTTTCAATCGGGTCATTTCCATGATATTCCTAGCGATAGCCTCTCCCTGTCCGCGCTCTTCAGCCTCAATACCGGGATAAGCTCCTGGGGTATCAATAAAACAAACCACGGGAATACCGAATTTCTCGGCAGATTTCATAAGGCGCAAGGCCTTTCTATACCCTTCAGGGTTCGCCATACCAAAATTCCGATATTGCCGGGTTTTGGTATTATATCCTTTCTGTTGGCCAACGAACATGAAACTTTGATCTCCTATTTTCCCCAAACCACCGATCATGGCCTTGTCATCCTTTACGGTACGGTCCCCATGGAGTTCCAAAAAGGTATCGCCACAGATGGCAGTTATATAATCCAGGGTATAAGGCCTATTAGGGTGTCTGGAAAGCTGCACCCTTTGCCATGCGGTAAGGTTCCTATAAATGTCCTTTCGCATTGTGGTCAACTTTTTCTCGATCTGTTTGCAGGTTTCGCTAACATCCACATCACTCTCTTCCCCAATGACCATACATTTATCCAATTGATCCTCAAGTTCTTTAATGGGAAGTTCAAAATCCAAATATTCCATGCGTCGATCAGGTTTTGTTAGTTTGGGTACAAATATAAAATAATCTAGGGGAACCCTGTGGCTCAGCCGTTCTTTTTAACGCCGGATCGTTTCATTATACCATTGGCAATGACCGTGAGGATAATGATCAAGGCCCCAAGATAGAATTCCGGTTTCATTTTCTCATCATCGCCTAAAATAAGAAAGGCCAGGATTATACCATAAACAGGCTCCATATTCACGGTCAACACCACGGTATAGGGTGTAATATATTCCATGATCTTGACCGAAGCGATATAGGCATATGCCGTACATATGGAGGCAAGTATCCCTATAAGAGCCCAATCCATGGGTGACAATGCAAAGAACCCCATGCCAAAATCCCCCCTAAAGACCATAAAAACGGTCAAAAACAAAACACCGCTCCCCAACTCATAAAACGAGATTACCGATGGCTTCTGATACTTGATCAACCTACCATTGACCAATGTAAAAACGACCGACAGAAAAGCCGAGACCAATGCAAGGGCAATACCATACATATAACCGGTCCCTACCTGAAAAATAATATACAGTCCCAGCACCACGACCAAACCGAACACGACCTCATGGACAACAACCTTCCTACCGTACCAAATGGGCTCTAGAATTGCCGTGAAAAATGCAGCGGTCGACATAATCGCCAAGGTTACCGAGACATTGGACACTTTAATGGCCTTAAAGAATGTGACCCAATGCAGGGCGATGGCCATACCACCAACAACCATCCATACCAACCCTTTTTTCGAAACCCCGAAGGATAGCCCCTTATATCTTACATACAGAAAAATAAGCACTGTTGCCAGCACCATTCGGTACCAGACCAAAGGAAGTGCCCCAATGGTTATCAGTTTACCGAGGACCGCCGTAAAGCCCCAGATAAAAACGATAAAATGAAGTTGTAAGTAGTTCTTAAGTCTAACGCTTGGCATTCTGTAACAGGTAAAAGGCTAAAATACCAAAAATAACATTAGGGATGATCACTGCCAGTAGTGGTGAAAAACCAGCCTGTTCGGCAAGGGTACCGAAAACCTTGTCAAAAAAGATATAGACAAAGGCAACACCTATACCAAAAGCCAGGTTAACGCCCATACCGCCACGCCGTTTTACAGAAGATACCGCTACCGCGATAATGGTAAGGATAAATGCCGTTAAGGGCAAGGCCCACCTTCGGTATTTCACAAGTACGTAGCTGTTGATATTGGAAGCCCCCTTTCTTCTTTGGTCCTTTATAAACCTATTAAGCTCAAATAGGTTCTTGGTCTCCGCTATATAGGAGACCGGGGTCAAGTCACCTATCTTGAAGGTAAACAGGGTATCCAACCTGTTCTTGGTCCTTATAATGGCCGAATCCCCTACCATTGTACGCTTTGTGTATTTGATCAACCGGTAAATACTGTCCTTCTCAACCCATCGGATACTGTTGGCCGAAATCTTAAAATCCAATGTATTGTCCTCATTAAAGCGTTCAAAGGTGAATTTCTTGGCATTTTGCCTTGCGGGATCGAAACTGCTCACATAAAGGAAATCATTTTCATTCAGCTGATTGAATATATTACTGGTTTCCCGATTCTTTTTCCCTTTTTTCAAATATTTATATTTGAACTCATTATAGCCTTTACTGGCATTGGGGACAATGAACATGGCCATGACCAGCATGGTCACCGCAATGATTGATGCCCCTATCAAATAGGGCCTTAAAAAGCGCCCATAGGATACCCCCGAGCTCAATATGGCCACAATCTCCGTATTACTGGCCAACTTGGATGTAAAGAATATAATCGACAAAAACAGGAATATGGGGAACAGTAGACTACCGATATAAATCGTGAAATTCAAGTAATAGATGATAATCTCATTGGTAGGGGCATCATTATCGATCATCTTACCGATCTGCTCGGCGAGGTTCGCCATAATGCCAATAGGGACAAAGAGCAGCAACATCACTATAAAAGTGACCAAATACCGTTTAAGTATGTATTTGTCTATTATACTCAATGCTATAGTCTTTTATCCATTTGTTTGACCATGATATGCTTCCACGATGTAAAATCACCGGCTAAAATATGCTTTCTTGCCTCACGGACCAACCAAAGGTAGAATCCGAGATTGTGTATTGTCGCAATCTGCCTGCCCAAATATTCATTGGCGGCGAACAGATGTCTTAAATAGGCCTTTGAATATTCCTTATCCACAAAGGTAGTGCCCATTTCATCTATGGGCGAAAAATCATCCTCCCATTTTTTATTCTTGATGTTCATTGTGCCATGGGCCGTAAAGAGCATTCCGTTCCTAGCATTACGGGTAGGCATCACACAATCGAACATATCGATACCAAGTGCTATATTCTCCAGGATATTGATCGGGGTGCCCACACCCATCAAATACCTAGGCTTGTCTTCTGGCAATATATCGCAGACCACTTCGGTCATGGCGTACATTTCCCCTGCCGGTTCACCAACAGAAAGCCCTCCAATGGCATTCCCTTCGGCCCCTGCATTGGCTATATACTCCGCTGACCGTATTCGAAGGTCCTTGTACGTAGAGCCTTGTACAATCGGGAAAAAGGATTGCGAATAATCATAGGCGAACGGGGTTTTCTCCAAATGCGCCATGCACCGATCCAGCCACCGATGTGTCATATGCATGGATCGCTTGGCGTAATCATAGTCACAGGGATACGGGGTACATTCGTCAAAAGCCATAATAATATCGGCCCCGATCACCCGCTGAATCTCCATCACCCTCTCTGGGGTGAACATATGCATAGAGCCATCGATATGCGATTTGAACTTAACACCCTCTTCCTTTATCTTTCGATTTGCCGACAAGGAATATACCTGATAACCACCACTGTCGGTCAAAATATTCCGATCCCAACCCATGAATTTATGTAATCCCCCGGCTTGTTGAAGAATCCGGGTCTTGGGCCGCAGGAACAAATGGTAGGTATTCCCCAAGATAATATCAGGGTTTATATCCTCCCTTAATTCCCTTTGATGTACGCCCTTAACGGAGGCCACAGTACCTACGGGCATAAAAATAGGGGTTTCGACAACCCCGTGGTCCGTAACCATTTTACCGGCACGTGCCTTGCTTTGAGCGTCTGTATGTTCTAATGTAAATTGCACTTTCCCATTTAAAGTGGCAAATATAATCATCTACCCATCATAAAGTCCATAACAAAAAAATAAAGTTTTCCATTAAAATGGCCAAGGAGCCATCGAAACAATAATAAGGGAGGCAACACCTTGTATCTTGCTTTTTTTTGAAAATGATAACGTCTATTGTAACAATAAAGATAAATCCTCATCGTTCTTTCTTTATATAGACATGAATAAGATAACGGACGGCATCGATTTGGATGCCAAAAAACGAACACATTATGAAAAAAACAATTCTATTGGCTGTTTTTGCCCTGGCCAGCATCACTACATTTGCCCAGAGCGGTTCTGGATTTGGTATAAAGGCCGGGCTCAACTACAACAAGAACGGTGACCTAATTGGTTCTGTCACCAATGCCGGAGAGAATATCATAGAGGGCTCTGATGGTAAGGTAGGCTACCATATCGGTGTATTTGGAAAATTGGATCTCCCAAAAATCTATTTGAGACCCGAATTGATCTACACGAAAACAAAAAGTAGTTATGACCTGAATGGCGATTCCAATGATTATGATATCTCGAAATTGGACCTTCCCGTACTTTTAGGCTATAAGATCATTGGGCCATTGCACATTTTTGCCGGTCCTGCATTCCAATATACCTTGAACAATGAGCTTGGGGATTTAAAGGTTGATGATGTAAAGAATGATTTCACCGTAGGGCTACACCTTGGTGCCGGGGTAAACTTGGGCAAAATAGGGTTGGATGTGCGCTACGAAAGGGGCTTCTCTAAAAATGAGGCCAACTTTATCGGAAATAATATTGCCGATATCTCAGGAAAGGTCGATTCACGCCCCTCCCAAATTATCTTTGCCCTATCGTTAAAACTATAACATGGTTCCTTAATAATAAAAAAGCCCTGACGGAACGAACCGTCAGGGCTTTTTTATTGCCTTTATAACTACTTTCTAACTATCAGCATCCAGATAATCGGGGATATCGTCTCCGTCGGTATCATCGTTATAAAGTATTCCATCCTTATTGGAATCCTCATCAATCGAGGGAATCCCGTCACCATCATGGTCCGTCTCGATTACAACAAGCAAATCAATAGTGAAAATCAATGGGCTGTATGGGGATATAATACCCCGCCTACCATTGAAAGTCCCTAATCCTGATGGGAGGATTATCATGCCGATTCCGTAGTCCTCCACAGTGTAAGTCCCATCGTCATGCTCTATGATCCCACCTCCAGGTTTAAAATTCACCATTCCTTCACCAACACCCCTGAACGCCCTATTCCCTGCTTTTCCGGGAAATTGGAACGTTGGCAGATCAAACCATGTCCCACCAGCGTTAACGGCATCAAAAACCTTCCCGTCCAATAAGCGCCCCTCATACCTAAGGAACGTAGAATCGGCTATAGTAGGAAAACTTTTTTCCCCTTCCCCGTTTTCCCTAACAACCAGATAGTAATACTTATGGGGTATGTCCTTCTCATCCGTATCCAAAAGAAATTCATTGGAGGATACATTTACCGTTTTTGATTCCACCTGTTCTATCAATGGTGTTTTATCTATATTCTCCCCGTCAATCGTGTCCAATTTGATCTTAAAATCAAAATCAGAAGGTGGATTTTCAAAATCGGTGTAATTATAGAAATGGGTCTCCAAATACCGCCTTATCTCGGCATCGTTCTCAGCAGCCACTTCATCCAAGGGCCTGATAGCCACCTTCACAGGGGCATTACCACCATCATCGTCATCTTTTTTACAAGACCATGCAAGGAACACCACCAAAAGCACTATAATACTATTTTTCATTTTCAACTATTAGCGATTAGAGGTCGCAAGATACAATTTTATGTATTTTTGCAGAGTTCCTTAACAAAGAATTTTGATAGACGATGCGTATTGACAAATACTTATGGCATACCCGATATTCCAAAACACGGAATATTGCCTCTACCGCCTGTAAAAAAGGACATGTCAAGGTGAATGGGCAAGTGGTGAAACCTTCTAGGGAGGTTTACCCCACCGATGAGATCGTGGTGCGCAAGAACCAGATAAACCTTCAATTCACCATTTTGGATATTCCCGCAAACCGGGTTGGGGCCAAATTGGTCGATATTTACAGAAAGGACACCACCCCCAAGGAAGCCTTTGGGAACGAGGAGCTTTTAAAGTACTCAAAAGCCCACTACCGTAAAAAGGGAACAGGAAGGCCTACCAAAAAAGACCGTAGGGAAATCGACGATTACTTGGATGATGGACCTGAATAAGACATATTGGAACAATAGGTATAACGATAACAAAGTGGGTTGGGATATCGGATATGTCTCGCCACCGCTCAAGGCCTATATTGACCAACTAACGGACAAGGAGACCAAGATACTAATTCCCGGTGCAGGAAACGGGCATGAGGCAGAATATCTTTTCAGCAAAGGATTTACGAACACCCATGTCATCGATATAGCGGCCCGGCCTTTAAAAAACCTAAAGGAAAGGGTCCCCTCGTTCCCGGACAATCAATTGGTCCACACGGATTTTTTCGATTTCAAGCCATCCGGGTTCGACCTGATCCTGGAACAGACCTTTTTCTGCGCCTTGGACCCCTCACTACGAAAAGCCTATGCGTCGAAGATGCACGACCTCCTAAAGGCAAAAGGGAAATTGGCCGGACTTCTCTTTGACGCCCCATTTTCCAGTGACGGGCCTCCTTTTGGGGGGAATAGGGAAGGGTATAGGGCAATCTTTGATGGTATTTTTTCGATCAAGGTACTCGAAACGGCATATAATTCAATAGAACCAAGAAAAGGTAACGAACTGTTCTTTATCTTTGAAAAGTAAATCGAATACCATGGAGAACCAAATATTGTCGCATCAGGAAATACAGCACAAGGTACGTAGAATCGCCTATCAGATACTTGAGGCGAATGTTGCCGAAAAGGAAATCATACTTGCCGGTATTGAAGGTGGTGGATTGGAATTCGCAAAAAAAATACAAAATGTACTCCGCAGCATTACCGATTCGGAAATTACGCTCTGCAAGGTTTCAATGAACAAAAACAACCCTTTGGAGAGTGAGGTGGGAACCTCGATACCAACAGGGGATTACATAAACAAATCGGTTGTTTTGATCGATGACGTACTCAATTCGGGGACAACCTTGATCTATGGTGTCCACCATTTTCTGAGAACGCCCTTAAAGCAACTGAAAACAGCCGTATTGGTAAATCGGAACCATAAAAAATATCCTGTAAAAGCGGATTACAAGGGCATTTCCCTATCAACCTCCTTACAGGAACACGTACACGTCCGGTTCAAGGCAAAGGACGACATGGTCTACCTAGACTAGGAGGCCTTCAACCTCGGCCGCAATAGCCCCAACACTTTTCCCATCCGTTTGTATGGCATGTTCGGCCTTGGAATAGAAAAAACTACGCTCAAAAAGATGCTTGCCGATAAATTCGGGCAATTCCCCATCGGGAATATTCGCGATCAAGGGCCTATGGGCCTTTTCTGGGGCCAATCTTGCAACAAGCCCCGGGATGGTCGCCTTCAAGTAAAAAACATTAGGCGTGGCCTCGAGAATAGTTTCCATATTACCGCCATAACAAGGCGTACCCCCACCGGTTGAGAGTACAAGGTCGTGCTTGTCCGCCAAAATCCGTTTTAGATACCCATGTTCCTTTTTCCTAAAATAAACCTCCCCCTTGCTTTCGAACAACCTTGGAATCGGAGCCCCTTCCCTAGCCTCTACATATTCGTCCAGATCTATAAACCCGATACCCAATCGATCGGCAAGTATTCTTCCAATTGTTGACTTTCCGCTCCCCATATATCCTACCAAAACTATTTTCACGATTTTCAATTTGTCTAAAGTTGAACCAATTACAATCCTTTCCAAAGAAAATCAAAATTTATTTAAAAATAGCCTTGCTAAATAAATTAATGATCTTATATTTGCAGCCGCTAAGGAATGAACTTGACAAAAGCGTTTAAGTGTCATTTGACCTGGTAGCTCAGTTGGTAGAGCATCTCCCTTTTAAGGAGAGGGTCCTGGGTTCGAGCCCCAGCCAGGTCACCAAAACCTTGACAATCGTTTGATTGCCGAGGTTTTTTGTTTTCAGGGCCATTACGATAATGGTTTTAAAAGTTCACAAATCGGCAACATTTTTATAAATCGAACTCCGAATACCTAAAATTTCGCATTGTTGATTTGGCTTTCGTCTCACTAATTGTTTCACCATTAAGACGAAAAACATGCGGACTTCTTCTACATTTTCAGTATTATTTTGAATCTATGCCTCACGTGTGTGGACAAGAACAACAAAACGAATATTTATGTCAGAATAACGGTAAACGGTAAAAAAATCAATATTAGTCTAAAGGCAAAAGTGGATGTCAATACCTGGGGTTCAAAACGGCAAAAATCAAAAGGTAATGGCGTTGAATCGAGAACTGTCAATCCCTATTTGGATGAAGTCAAGGCCGACCTTGTTCAATGTTATAGAGCTTTGAAACAGGGTAATCGTGTGCATAGCCTAATTGACATATTCAACTATCACAATGAAACGCAGTCACATAAACTTACTGCTAAAACACTTTGCCACTACCGTACAAGCCAAAAGTACATTTTAGCTTTTGTAGCGAAAAAATTCAATGCCAAGAACAGATACCTCCAAGATTTGGATTATGCTTTTGTTTTAAGCTTTGAAAGTTTTCTTAGGTCATACTGGACTTACTATATTTAACTGGGTAGGCAGGTCCAGGCGGTTATACGCAATGCCCTTTTCCGTTGGTGTGCCCACGTATAAAATACCACGGCTCCCGCCGTGGCCTTTTATCTACATTGTTTTGCTTGCTCTTATCGCCTACCCTGCCCCCCACTAGTCACAGACTAGCGGGAGCGGGGGGTTTTGTTTTGTGTGGGTTTTACTTTCCGTAATGATAACGACAAGCTGCAATCAATAACTGGTCTTTTTCGTATTTATAAACCAATCGATGTTCCGATGTGATTCGTCTTGACCAATAACCTTGTAAATCTCCTTTTAAAGCTTCGGGTTTTCCGATGCCCCCAAAAGGTGTCCGCATACAGCTTTTAATCAGTTCGTTAATTCGTTTTACTATTTTCTTATCGACTTTCTGCCAATACAAATAATCTTCCCAAGAAGAAGTAGACCAAATTAATTTCATCTATTCGACCAAGTCTTTTTCCATACCGTTTCCTGCTTCCAGTTCTTTGATGGAGTTTAATAAAACATCCCTGTTTTTTCCTGATAACAAGTATGTAGTTTCCTTTAATGAATTATATTCATCCAATGATATTAAAACGAGGTCTTTACCGCTTTTACGCTTGATAATAATATCGCTCACATCGTTAATTACTTTATCGAACCAATGCTTTAGATTTGAACGAAAGTCTGTATAATTTACTGTTTCCATATTGCAAAGATAATAAAAAGTACTTAAATAAGTACTCTTTGTGGATATTTAACTGATTGGATGGAAGTTGTTGACGATTTCGTGCAGGTTTTCCAAGTCGTCTTGTAAATATCTTTCGGCTGAACTGATGTAAAAAAGATGTCCTGCTAAATACTGAACCTTTCGCAAGTTGTATTGTCCTAACCAATTTGTGATTACTGATGCTCTATGCAAAAATCGGTCAAAGTATACCACCTTCGCCGGGCGAAAGTGAACCACCAAAAAAGTCGATTCTATTTGTAAAGAGCCAAAGGTCTTTTTTTGTCAAAAAGACAATGGCCAATAAACAAATAGACATGCGAAAAGCAAAACAGATTTTCAAGCTCTACAGCGTGGGTGTAAGCAAACGGCAGATAAGTTCGAGGCCCGGGATATCGCACAGCACCATCGCCAAGTACATAGCCTTTTTCAGCCTACCAATTATGAAGTCTCGGAATGACCCTGGAAAAGTACTTCCCCTATTTTGATAAAGAACTGCTCAAGACCGGAGTAACAAGACAGCTTCTCTTGGAAGAGTACTACATAAAACACCCCGATGGTTTTAAGCTGTCGCAATTTAAGTACTGGTATAACGAATGGACCAAGGAGGTATCCCCTATGATGCTTCACCCACAAGGCGGACGATAAGCTGTTCATAGATCATACGGGAAAGAAACCCACCATTGCGGACCGTCATACGGGGGAACCGCAAGATCTGGAGGAATGGTAAAAATGCATACCCAAAACCTGATGGATGATGGAGGCCATATGTTATAATTTGTATCGAAGTCCAGTGATAATTGCGTCTAATTGTAGAAATCAAGAGAACAACAGTAAGAAAAGGAACTCCAAAGCCTGAAAATAGAACCAAAAACACGCTTTTTTGATAAAAACCGATCTGGAAAATGAATTATAAAAAGTTATTGAATTCCGCAACGGTCTTATATTCCCAAATGGTAACAAAAAAACCTGAAAATCATACGATTGACAGGTTTTTGGTATAGATCGATACTATAATTGGTCGGGGTGGCAGGATTCGAACCTGCGACCTCCTGCTCCCAAAGCAGGCGCGATAACCGGGCTACGCTACACCCCGATATGGTTATCATTTCAAAAAAAATTGCGGAGAGAATGGGACTCGAACCCATGCGACACTTGCGCGTCGACAGATTAGCAATCTGCTCCGTTACCACTCCGGCACCTCTCCTGAATATATTTTAATGAACTTTGCTATAAAGCGGTTGCAAATGTACATTTTTCCAATGCTAAAAAGCAACTATTTAATGACTTTTTTTCAATGAACCCTATAAATACCCTATTCTGGATATTCCACCCTTAAATGATAGATATTGGTCAATCTGTGTTTGAATATTTTTTTGATCGTTTCTATCTCCCTGAATGTTATGTTCGCATTCAGAAATTGATTTGCCGCCATTTGCCCCCCGATAATCTTATCCACGAATCCATCCAGGGTTTTAAAGGTTGGGTCCCTTAAACTCTTGGAAGCCGCCTCCACTGAATCTGCCATCATCAGGATTGCTGTTTCCTTCGAAAAAGGCGTAGGTCCAGGGTATCTGAAGTCACTCTCCTTGACCTCATCACTTAATTCCTTTTGCTTGGAATAGAAATAATACACTAAAGTGGTACCGTGGTGCGAACGTATAAAATCTATGACCCTATCGGGCAAATTGTTCTTCCTTGCTATTTCAATTCCCTCTATCACATGGTTGATGATAATCCGGGCACTATCACGAGGCTCCAAATCATCATGCGGATTCATATTGGTGATCTGGTTCTCCGTAAAATAGGTAGGGTTACTTAGTTTACCTATATCGTGGTACAAGGCACCAACACGTACCAACATGGCATTCGCCCCTATCTCATTGGCAGCCGCTTCGGCCAGGTTGGCCACCTGTAGGGAATGGTTAAAGGTTCCCGGGGCCTTGTTGGAAAGCTCCTTCAATAGTTTTGAGTTGGTATTGGACAGTTCCAATAAGGACACATCCGAAACCAATCCAAATATTTTTTCATAGATGTAGATCAATGGCTGCACAAACAGTGTGATCATCCCATTCAACAAAAACAAGCCCAAGGTCAACCAAACGATATTGTCAAAATTACCCTCATGAATGATATGGAATGCCAAATACCCAACAATGTAGATCAATGTGATCTGCCCGACCGAAATAAAGAGGTTCGCCCGCTTATAAAGTTCGGATATCGTAAGAATGGTCACTATACCAACGACAATCTGGATAAAGATATACTCAAAGCTGTTGGGAACCACAAAACCCAAGACCAGTACGGTGAGCACATGTACAAACAGCCCTAGCCTGGCATCAAAAAATGTTTTAAGGATTAAAGGGAGGATACACAGGGGCACCACAAAAACATAGGTTTCATTGTATTTGACCACCAAGGTGGTCACGAACACCATAAGGAGTATGTTGATGAATATAAAGGTGACCTTTGTTCCATTCTCGAAAATCTTGGGCCTGTATTTTTTCAGGAACAGGAAAAGCATCATCAGCACCAATGCGACAAGTACCGTATAACCACCAAGAATATAATAATAGTTGTTCGAGGCCCAAAGTTCCGATTCAAACTCGCTTCTCAAGGACTCTAGGATGATATGATTATCAGATTCCACAACCTCACCCTTGGCTATAATGAGTTTGCCCTCATCTATTGAGCCCCTGGTCAGGGATATCCTTGAAAGTTCATCGTCCAATGCCTTTTTTGACAGTTCCTCGTCATAAGTCACATTGGGCCTTATCAGATTAAAGAAAAGCGTCTGGAATACATTGGAAAATCGTTCCAGCTGTTTTTCTTCCAGAACACCATCCATAACATCATCCACATCGCCGACCCTGTACATATCATCGTATTTGATCTGGTTGGCCTCGTTCTTTTTGATAAGATATACCTGTTTTCCCTTTTCCCGGGAATTCATTTTCTTCAGGATTCCGTTTTCATAGAGAATACCAAGAATGGCCTCCCCCGCTTTTTTCAGCAATGGCAATTCGGAGGAATCGTATCCTTGGGACTTAAAGGTTTTTTCAAAAGCGGTATCGTATTCCCCATATACTGCTTTTGCAACGGCCTCGTCATAACGGTAATAATGCACCTGCCCATCTATGATCTTTTGCCTTTCCGAGGTTATCTCCTCTTGGGTCTTCTTTACCGAGAAATCAAAAGGGGCATATAAGTTCTCATATTGCCAGGGTTTCCCTTTCTGGAATTCATATTTGAACTTGCCTCCCCTAGGGAAAAAAAAGACAATACAAAAAACAGATACAACGTAGAGGAAGTATTTATAAATGACGGATTGATTCTTATAAAGTCTGTCCAACAATCGGGTATATCATTTTTTATCTACCTCAAAAATAGAAAATATAATAGAGCTTTTGCCACAACATCGATATTGATTGTATTTTAATTTATTAAATTCGTAACATTAAAAATTTATATTTATGCACGATGTTGTCATAGTTTCCGCAGTTAGGACACCTATTGGAAGTTTTATGGGTGGCCTATCCACGATACCCGCACCCAAGTTAGGTGCCATCGCCATTAAGGGCGCACTGGAAAGAATCAAGTTAGACCCCAAACTGGTCGATGAGGTCTTAATGGGCAATGTCGTACAGGCCGGCACGGGTCAGGCTCCCGCCCGCCAAGCAGCTATTTTCGCAGGTATTCCCGATACGGTGCCATGTACAACGGTAAACAAGGTCTGTGCCTCGGGGATGAAATCGGTAATGTTGGCGACCCAAGCCATTGCCATGGGCGATATCTCAATTGCCGTAGCCGGCGGCATGGAGAACATGAGTCTTATCCCACATTACGCACATCTTAGAACAGGTGTGAAATTCGGCCCGACCACATTTGTCGATGGCATGCAAAAAGACGGCCTTATGGATGCCTATGGCCAAAATGCCATGGGTGTATATGCCGATGCCTGTGCCACTGAACACAAATTATCACGGGAAGAACAGGATAATTTCGCCGTTAAATCGTACCAACGTTCCATGAACGCTTGGAAATCAGGTAAATTCGCCAAGGAAGTCATTCCTGTGGAAGTACCCCAAAGAAGAGGGGGACCGGTCATTATCTCCGAAGACGAGGAGTTCAAGAACGTGAAAATCGAAAAGATACCAGCCCTACGCCCTGTGTTCACCAAAGATGGGACGGTAACTGCCGCCAATGCCTCGACCATCAACGATGGCGCCGCAGCTTTGGTGGTCATGAGCTTGGAAAAGGCCAGGGAACTGGACCTGACCCCCCTAGCGACCATAAAAAGCTATGCCGATGCCGCACAAGAACCGGAATGGTTTACCACCTCCCCGGCAAAAGCCTTGCCAAAAGCCTTGGACAAAGCGGGAATCGGTTTGGATGCTGTTGATTATTTTGAACTCAACGAGGCTTTCTCCGTTGTAGGATTGGCCAATATGAAGTTGTTGGGATTGGATGATTCGAATGTGAACATCAATGGTGGCGCTGTCTCTTTGGGCCATCCGTTAGGATGTTCCGGAGCACGTATATTGATAACCCTTTTAAGCGTATTGGAACAGAACAATGCCAAAATCGGTGCTGCCGCTATCTGCAATGGGGGCGGTGGGGCTTCGGCCATGATCTTGGAACGGGAATAGCTTATTGCCGCTATCAAAACCCTACATGACACTGCCCTTTGCAGGGGGGCGATAAAAGATAAAACCCGGTCGATATTTAACGTCTTCCTATTGGGCATATGCTATTATTGTGTGTCATTTAAACAGAACCCGATAAAAACGAACACACAACAATGGCTATAAGTATTTGCTGGATTAGATGCTTAAAACACTCAACTATTCCTACACACACGTTGGGCATTGAGGGTCATACCGTACAAGGATCCAAATAGGCCAATTGGCCTTCGATTATACCCGCCAACTTAGGGCCATAAAAACAGCTTGTACAAAAAAAGTCCTGATATGATTATCAGGACTTTTTCATCATTATAGTTGTGGATCTAACTATTCACCCAAAAGTTTTTTCAATCTCATGAAATTCTCATCGTCACCCATAGCTCCATATATATTCTTCAATTGTGTTAGGATACCTTGGTTGTCCGGGTTTGTTTTCAATGCCTCTTCCAAAACATTGGCTCCTTCCCGGAACAAATCATCCTTCTGCTTTTTCAACTCATCATAACGCGCTATATCCGCCCTGGAATTGCCTAAGCTGTTCATCTCATCGATCAAGCCATTTCCTTCGTTCACATAGGTTGTAGACAGGTTCAATTGTGCATTGGTGTACCCTGGATTTATCTCAAGGGCCCTTCTATAGGCTTTCCTGGCTTCTTCAAGGTGTCCTTGCTCCATATTGATCACACCGATGTTGTAATGCAAATCCGGATTGTCAGGGTCAACGGTCGCTGCTTCTGCCATTAAGGCCTTGAATTTTTCCTTATCGCCCAATTTATAGTGTAGATTGGCCTCGTTCAATATCAGGTTGACATCCTTTGGATTATTGGCACGGGCTACCTTGTAGGCATTCAAAGCTTTATCGTCTTGTCCCAATTGCGTATAGATCAAGGCCATATTCTTTACGATCTCCGCTTTTTTGGAAGGGACTTTTTCATCCACAGGATCCTTATAAGTACCAGCCTTTACCATCAAATCCCTCTGTACCTTATCCATAACTTCCTCTTCCCCTGTCGCAATATTAGTGGCTTTGTACTCAACGCCACCACCATCATAACCAAGTTCCTTAAGCTCGTCATAATAGGCCAAGGCCTGGTCATACTCACCTCCATTTACGGCACTACTGGCTGCATAATAAAGGTAGATGGTATCCTTTGGACTAAGTTTATAGCTCATGTACAGCTTTTCCCCTGCTTCCTTGAACTTTTTATTATTGTTGTCCTCAACGGCAGAATTCACCATTTCACCTGCAAGGGCCAATAGTTCCTGGGCAATCAATTTGCCATACTTGGCCTTGCCACTGCTCTTTTCTATCTCATCGGCCTTATGGTACGAGGAAATCGCTGTTTCGAAAGCGCTATCATTACCTTTTTTTGCCAAGTCGGCATAGATCTTACCCCTTAAATAATAATAATGGGCCTGCAATTTGACGTCTGCCCCGGAAATAGAGCCGGCTATAGCCTCAAGGGATGATTTTGCACTAGCGGTATCCCCTCCTTTAAGGGCTTTTTCCGCAGCTTTGATTTCGGTTTTTTGCGCAAACCCCACCATTGTAAAGGACATGGCGGCCGCAAGTATAAAAATTTTGGTCTTCATTTCGATTTATTTAAAATTTATTGATTACTATTTTGTTTCTCCCGGACTACCCTTATCAATAGCCGTGCCATCCTCGGGTTTGACCTCTATATCCATTATATCGACTTCGTCCACGGCCCCATCGTCTTTCATCACCTTTGCAACAGCGGCAATACTGTCGTTGCCTTTGATGTTGATCAACCTAACCCCTTGGGTAGCCCTTCCCATTACACGTAAATCCTCAACACTCATACGAATGGCAATACCCGATCTGTTGATGATCATCAAATCATCGGAATCCGATACATTCTTAATGGCTACCAGGCCACCGGTCTTCTCTGTAATGGATATCGTCTTAACACCCTTACCTCCACGGTTTGTGACCCTATAATCCTCGATACTTGAACGCTTACCATAACCATTCTCGGAAACCACAAGAATCTCCTCCTCCAGATCATGGACCGAAACCATTCCTATGACCTCATCCTTTTCATCGGCCAAGCGAATACCCCTGACCCCTGAGGCATTACGCCCCATAGGCCTGGTCTTTCCTTCCTCGAACCTAATGGCCTTCCCTGATCTCAACCCTAGGAATATCTGACTGGTACCAGTCGTCAATTTCGCTTCTAACAGTTCGTCGTCCTCTTTAATACCAATGGCATTGATCCCATTCTGTCTTGGCCTTGAGTATTGTTCCAAGGAAGTCTTTTTGACCGTACCTTTCTTAGTGGCCATAATCACATAGTGACTGTTCACATACTCTTCGTCCTTGAGATCCTGCGTACAGATAAAAGCCTTTACCTTGTCATCCTGCTCTATGTTGATCAAGTTCTGTATAGCCCTTCCCTTGGATGTTCTGCTACCTTCTGGGATTTCGTACACACGCATCCAGAAACATTTTCCTTTTTGGGTAAAGAACAACATATATTGGTGGTTGGTCCCCACAAACAGATGTTCTAGGAAATCCTCATTTCGCGTCGACGATGCTTTTTGACCAACACCTCCCCTATTCTGGGTCTTATATTCCGACAAGGGCGTCCTCTTGATATAACCGGCATGTGAAATGGTTATGACCACTTGTTCGTCGGGAATCATGTCCTCGATACTCAAGTCACCACCTGCAAAGTTTATCACAGACCTTCTTTCATCACCATATTTCTCTTTGACCTCGAGCAGTTCATCCTTAATGATCTGCATTCTACGCTCCTTACGTTCCAGGATATCCTTAAGGTCCGCAATGGTCTTGATGACCTCATCATATTCTGAGCGCAACTTATCCTGTTCCAGACCGGTAAGTTGGCGTAGCCTCATTTCCACGATTGCCTTGGCCTGTATCTCGGACAACTTGAACCTTTCCATTAGGTTCACCCTAGCCTCATCGGCATTGGAAGATGCCCTTATAATCGATATTACCTCATCTATATTATCAGAGGCGATGATCAATCCCTCAAGGATGTGTGCCCTAGCCTCTGCTTTCTTTAGTTCGAATTTGGTCCTTCTGACCACAACTTCATGTCTGTGCTCCACAAAATAGTGGATTATCTCTTTGACATTCAGCATTTGTGGCCTACCGTTCACCAACGCGATGTTGTTCACACTGAATGAGGATTGAAGGGATGTATACTTGAATAGGGTATTCAATACGATATTCGGGATCGCGTCCCTTTTAAGTATGTATACGATACGCATACCATTCCTGTCCGATTCATCCCGAATGGTGGAAATACCCTCTATTTTCTTTTCGTTCACCAGATCGGCGGTTTTCTTGATCATATCCGCCTTATTTACCTGGTAAGGTATTTCAGTAACGATGATACACTCACGCCCTTGGACCTCCTCTATTTTGGCCTTGGCCCTTATCTTCACCCTTCCACGTCCTGTATGGAAAGCTTCCTTTACACCATCATACCCATAAATAACACCTCCCGTGGGGAAATCCGGTGCTTTTATATGGGTGATGAGCTCATCGATCTCGATATCATTGTTGTCAATATAAGCTACCGTCCCATCAATAACCTCGGAAAGGTTATGGGGGGCCATGTTCGTGGCCATACCCACTGCAATACCGGAAGCACCGTTCACCAATAAATTGGGGATACGGGTAGGCAACACTTTGGGTTCTTGCAGGGAATCATCAAAATTCAACTGGTGGTCTACCGTTTCCTTGTCGATATCTATCAACATGTCATCCGCGATCTTCCTCATTCTAGCCTCGGTATATCGCATGGCCGCTGGGCTATCACCATCTATTGAACCAAAGTTACCCTGGCCATCGACCAACATATAACGTAAACTCCACTCTTGTGCCATGCGCACCATAGTGTCGTAGACAGAGGTATCACCATGTGGATGGTATTTACCTAAAACCTCACCGACAATACGGGCCGATTTCTTGTGCGCACTGTTTGACCGCACCCCCAATTCATGCATACCGTAAAGTACCCTTCTATGCACAGGTTTCAATCCGTCCCTGACATCCGGCAGGGCACGTGACACAATGACCGACATTGAATAATCAATGTAGGCAGACTTCATTTCGTCTTCAATATTGATGGGAATCAATTTTTCTCCTTCTGCCATTCTAATATTTTATCAGTTTATCTTCTTTAAAAAAGCAAGGCAATATACGTATTTTCGGAGCTTTTAATGTACATATCAAATACTTTATACAATAATTTATCAACACCTGCCCATATACCTTTGGTTGATAATCCACACCTTTTATTTTGTGATCAAGGGCTTTTTTTGTCATTTAAGCCACGATTATCGATTATTGGGCGTGGTATTTGGTATAGATTAGTATAGTTTTAGTAATTTTATTGCTGAAAGTATAATATATGGATGATAATTTTTCACCTCGGGTAAAGGATGTAATTGCTTATAGTAAGGAAGAGGCATTAAGGTTGGGACATGATTTTATCGGTACCGAGCATTTGATGCTTGGTCTGTTGCGCGATGGAAACGGCAAGGCAATAAGCATATTGGATGCCTTGGATATCGATTTGGACCACCTACGTAGAAAAGTGGAGATACTCAGTCCCTCCAACCCAAACCCAAGTGGGATCCAAAAGGACAAAAAGAACCTGCACTTGACAAGACAGGCGGAACGTGCCCTGAAAACAACTTTTCTTGAAGCAAAGCTTTTCCAAAGTTCCTCGATAAACACAGCCCATCTTTTGTTGTGTATCCTCAGGAATGAAAATGACCCAACCACCAAATTACTACATAAAATGAAAGTGGATTATGACGGGGTCAAAGAACAGTTCAAATTCATGATAACCAGTGATGACGATATTGTGGATTCCCCTACTTCGGAATCGTTCCCCAATGACCCCGAAGAACCAAACAGTGGCAAGGAAAGCTCTTTTGGACCTGCATCGACCCAAAAGGGCAACAAAAAATCCAAGACCCCTGTTTTGGATAATTTTGGCAGGGACCTGACCCAAATGGCCGAAGAACAGAAACTGGATCCCGTAGTGGGCCGTGAAAAAGAGATTGAAAGGGTCTCCCAGATACTAAGTCGCCGAAAAAAGAACAACCCTTTGCTGATCGGTGAGCCCGGTGTGGGGAAGAGTGCCATAGCGGAAGGCTTGGCCCTGCGTATCATAAATAAAAAAGTTTCAAGAATCCTTTACAACAAAAGGGTCGTCACCTTGGATCTGGCCTCCCTGGTCGCAGGAACAAAATACAGGGGCCAGTTCGAAGAACGGATGAAGGCCGTAATGAACGAGTTGGAAAAAAATGACGATGTAATTCTCTTCATTGACGAAATACACACTATAGTCGGTGCCGGTGGGGCTACAGGAAGCCTGGATGCCTCGAACATGTTCAAGCCTGCGTTGGCCAGGGGCGAGATACAATGTGTCGGAGCCACGACCTTGGACGAATACAGACAATATATAGAAAAGGACGGTGCCTTGGAGCGAAGGTTCCAGAAGGTAATCGTAGAACCTACATCTGTTGATGAGACTATAGAGATTCTCCAGAATATCAAACGCAAATACGAAGACCACCATAATGTCTCCTATACCGATGAGGCAATTATAGCCTGTGTTAAGTTGACCAATCGCTATATGACCGATAGGTTCTTGCCGGACAAGGCCATCGATGCCTTGGATGAGGCCGGTTCCAGGGTGCATATCGTGAATATGGATGTACCCAAACAGATTCTTGAGCTGGAGAAACAACTCGAGGATGTAAGGGAACTCAAGAACAGCGTGGTCAAAAAGCAAAAATACGAAGAGGCTGCCAAGTTGCGCGATGATGAGAAAAGATTGGAGAAAGAACTCACCATCGCCCAAGAAAAATGGGAAGAGGACAGCAAACTGCACAAAGAGGTCGTTTCCGAGGACAATGTTGCCGATGTTGTTTCCATGATGAGTGGAATTCCCGTAAATAGGATCGCACAGACCGAGAGCAACAAACTGGCGGAACTGCCAGAGCTTATAAAAGCGAACGTCATAGGCCAGGACGAAGCCGTTTCAAAGGTGGCCAAGGCCATTCAAAGAAACCGTGCCGGACTGAAAGACCCGAACAAGCCTATTGGTTCATTTATATTCCTAGGACAGACAGGGGTTGGCAAAACCCAATTGGCCAAGGTCCTGGCCAAGGAACTTTTCGACTCTGAAGATGCCCTGATCCGTATCGACATGAGCGAATACATGGAAAAATTCGCTATTTCAAGGTTGGTAGGGGCACCTCCGGGATACGTGGGTTACGAAGAGGGCGGACAGTTGACCGAAAAGGTCAGACGCAAGCCTTACTCCGTGATACTGTTGGATGAAGTCGAAAAAGCACATCCAGATGTCTTCAATATGATGTTACAGGTACTGGATGATGGTTTCCTTACGGATAGCCTAGGGAGAAAAATCGATTTCAGGAACACCATTATCATAATGACCTCCAATATTGGGGCCAGACAATTGAAGGATTTCGGACAAGGGGTCGGTTTTGGCACCTCTGCGAAAAAATCACAGGCAGACACATATCAAAAAAGTGTTATCGAAAATGCCTTGAAAAAGGCCTTTGCCCCCGAGTTCCTAAACAGGATCGACGATGTAATCGTCTTTAATGCCCTGGAACGTGGGGACATACACAAGATCATAGACATAGAACTGGAGAAGCTTTACGCCCGTATCAAGGACATTGGTTATAATTTGAACCTCACCGAAAAAGCGAAAGACTATATCGCCGAAAAAGGCTTTGACAAACAATACGGTGCCCGTCCCTTAAAAAGAGCCATCCAAAAATATATTGAGGATGCCTTGGCCGAGGAAATCGTAAACTCAAAACTAGATGAAGGTGATAGTATCTTTATGGATCTGGACGAGAAAAATGAAAGCCTGACAATAAATATCAAAAAGGGCGAAAAGTCTTCCAAAACCTAAATTCCAACAAAATCCAATAACAAAAGGGAGTCTCGTTCATAGACTCCCTTTTGTTTTTCCAGAGACCCGAAAAGCAGGAAATAAAACACAAGCCCCCATTGAAGATGGCAGTACACACGATATTTAAGCCTTTGGTCTAAAATTTTATTGTTTCAAGGTAGTTACATCTATTTTTGCCACAGACACTATAATTTAGATGAGCTTGGGATCAACTAAGAAAACCATTATTGTAAAGGAATACGATTTGGGAATAGGCACAATACAGGTTTATGACAATTACATGGTAGCAAATTTTGAGGAGGGCTCAACCTTGACCCTTGAAAGAGCATACCAGATCATAGGTATTTCTGAAATACATTTCAGGGACAGACCTTTTGGCTACATTAGTCTTCGCAGGAATTCTTACGCTATCGACCCCACGATATACACCTACCTAAGGGGATTGGAGAATCTGAAAGGCTTTGCGATCGTTTCCGTTAAGGAAATAGATATGCACAATTTTAAAATAGAGAAACTATTCTACAAAAAACCAATGAAATTCTTCATTGAGTTCGACAACGCCCTATTATGGATCAAGAGAAGGGTGAAATCGGCGAGATAAAACCTGGCCGCCAGCCCCTTTTCAGACCCCCGGTTCCCCTTGCCCCTCCCCCTGTTCCGGGGTCTCCGGTATTTTAAACAAGTCGACGAATGCCATACCTATGGCATCGATGATCTTAGAGGCCGTCAAGGATTGGTAACCTGTTTGCCCTAGGGCTATATCACCTGCCCTACCATGTAGGTACACGCCAAAAATCGCGGCATCCAAAGGTTCATACCCTTGGGCCACCAGACCGGTAATAACCCCTGTCAACGCATCACCGCTACCTGCTGTCGCCATACCTGGGTTACCCGTTGCGTTTACATAACCATGATCTTCATAGACCGTTATGCTGTGGGCTCCTTTAACAACTACGATCACATCGTACTTTTTTGAGAACCTTTTAACCTTTCGCAACTTCTCAAAATCATCCTTCCAACTACCGACCAGTCGTTCAAGCTCTTTAGGGTGTGGGGTCAAAATGGTCCTTGGTGGCAATTCCTTAAGTAATTCCCTATGCCCTGAAAGTAAGTTCAATCCGTCAGCATCAATGACCAAAGGGGAATTGACCGTATTGATGAAACTTGAAAAAGCCGCTGCCGTTTCTACCGAGGTACCGAGGCCAACCCCCAAACCTATTACCGTTGGTTGGATATCGAATTCAATTGCCTTTATATGGCCTTCCCCCTTATCGGTAATCACCATTACCTCTGGGAGCGAAGTTTGAATGGGTGTATAGCCACAACGGGGCACATAAGCCGTCACCAATCCACTACCAACGTTTAAAGAGGCCTTGGCAGCCAGCGTAACGGCACCGATCTTACCATAACTTCCCCCAATGACCAAGGAATGCCCATAAGTCCCCTTATGGGAAAATTTCTCTCGTGGCCTATATATGGGCAATACCTCATTCTTGCCTATCAAATCGAATTCAGTTTCGGTTTCTGCCAAAAAACCTGCATCCAGACCAATGTCCAAAACCTCCCATTGATTACTGAAAATCCCGGTTTCCGGCAAGAAAAAAACCAACTTGGGCAGCTGAAAGCTCAATACGTGGTTCGCCTTGACGACTGCATTGGCATCTTCCACGCCCTTGTCCATAAACACCCCTGAAGGTATGTCCACAGCTAATATAAACGCCCCTGAACCATTCAAATGCTGGATAAGTTGGGTAACCCATGGGTCAGGGGTCCTGTTGAGACCTATACCGAAAATCGCATCGACAATAATATCATCCTTTCCTATTTCGGCAAATTCACAGTCCCTTTCCAAAAAATTAGGCCATATCCCAAGGTCTTTCAAACGATTCAGGTTGGTTAAAAAATCCTTGGACCGTTTATCGCTATAGTTTACTACATTAACCTCAACATTATATCCATGTTCCTTCAAATGCCTTGCCAAGGCCATGCCGTCACCCCCATTGTTTCCTATTCCACAGAAAAGATGGATCTTTATTTGGGATCCCTGCATGCGCAAATGGAGCCAATTGAATATTTGAACGGCAGCACGTTCCATAAGCTCATTACTGGAAATCCGTTGTTTTTCAATTGTGGATTTATCAGCAGCATAAATCTGCCCTGCATTAAAAAATTTCATTCAGTAGGAATTTTTGTGATTTTTGTCAATTCCGTAAAAATCGATCGAAACGTTTGATTAGCAACCCAAAAATACTACTTTTGAGCCTTACAACGAACTATGCTTTTGAACATTTTGAACATAGCAACCTTATTCACTCCATTGGCCAATGGACGCAATACTACCATTTTGCGTACGACCCCTTTGGGGTAACGTGCTACATACCATCTATCCATTTTTGCGATTTATCGCCCAGAAAACCTTAGTACCAGTTAATCAATACACATAATGAAAGTTTTAAAATTCGGAGGCACTTCGGTAGCCAATGCCCAAAATATAACCTTAGTAAAGAACATCGTATCAAACTCGGAAAGTGACAGGAATATCGTAGTGGTATCGGCCCTAGGTGGTGTAACGGACCTACTATTGAATACCGCCAACCTTGCCGCTTTACAGGATGACACCTATCGATCGTTTTTAAGGGAGATCGAGAAGAGACACTTGGAAACCATCAAGGAACTTATCCCCATTGCCTCCCAAAGCAAGGTGCTGAGTAAGGTGAAAAGCGAACTCAACACCTTGGAGACCCTCTTGGAAGGGGCTTTTTTAATTGGTGAGATAACCCCAAAACTTTCGGACAAGATAGTAAGTTATGGGGAGTTATTGTCCTCTTACATTATAGCCGAATTTTTTGCCGAGGAAGGTCTGGACGTTATCCATAAGGATAGTCGTGAAATCATAAGGACCAATACGGTGAACAATAAGACTATCGTGGATTCCAGTTTGACCAACACACTGTGCCAGGGTTTCTTTTCGACAGACAGGCACAAGACAGTTGTCATGGCCGGCTTTATCGCTTCTTCGGAAAATGGGGACTCCACCACCTTGGGTCGCGGTGGATCGGACTATACGGCCGCCATAGTCGCAGCTGCCGTGAATGCCAAATTATTACAGATATGGACCGATGTAAGTGGTATGTACACGGCAAATCCGAAATTGGTGAGACAGGCCAAGGCAATCCCACATATCTCCTATCAGGAAGCCATGGAGCTATCGCATTTCGGGGCCAAGGTATTGTACCCCCCGACCATTCAACCTGTACTGGCCAAAGGAATATCCATTCAAATAAAAAACACCTTTGACCCTGATAATAAAGGTACTGTCATTACCAAGAACAAAAATGAAAAAGGAAAGACCGTTCGCGGGATCACCCATGTAGGGAACATAGCCCTATTGTCCCTTGAAGGATCTGGAATGGTAGGTATACCAGGAATATCAAAACGATTTTTCGAGGTACTATCACAGGCCAATATCAGCGTTGTACTTATTACCCAAGCCTCTTCCGAGCATTCGATTTGTGTGGGTATCTCGGCAGATGATATTATACAGGCAGAACAAGTGGTCAATGATGCCTTTGAATATGAGATAAGTAGAGGCAAGATAAACCCCGTAGTGGTCGAGAAGAACCTCGCCATTATCGCCTTGGTGGGAGACAATATGAAAAGCCATCAGGGACTAAGTGGGAAAATGTTCAGCACCCTAGGAAAAAACAACGTGAATATCAGGGTAATCGCCCAAGGTGCCTCTGAACGGAACATTTCAGCCGTTATCGACAAGGATGATGTGAAAAAGGCCTTGAATTCCCTTCATGAGGAATTCTTTGAAGAGAACATAAAACAACTGAACCTATTTGTCATGGGCGTTGGTAATGTCGGTGGAAAATTCCTGGACCAAATAAGGCAACAGAAAAAATACCTGGAAGAAAACCTTAAACTGAATATTAGGGTCATTGGCATATCCAATTCCAGAACCATGGTTTTCGACGAGGACGGGATTTCCCTGAAGAACTGGGGAAGTTTGTTGGCCGAGGGCGAAAAAGCGGACAAGGCCAGATTCTTCGAAAAAGTGAACAAATTGAATTATCGCAATAGTATTTTCGTCGACAATACGGCCAGTGGGGAAGTTTCGGACACTTACGGTTCCTATCTGGGCAATAGCATTTCCGTAGTAACCTGCAATAAGATCGCTTGTTCATCAAATTACTCAAACTACCTAAACCTTAAGCAATTAGCAAGGGAATACAATGCCCCTTTCCTATTTGAGACCAATGTTGGCGCCGGACTACCGATCATTGACACCCTTAAGCACCTCATCGCCTCTGGGGACAAGGTCCAAAAAATACAAGCCGTACTTTCTGGCAGCCTAAATTTTGTCTTCAACAATTTCAATGACAAGACCACATTCCACGATGTGGTAAAACAGGCCCAAGAAGAAGGGTATACCGAACCCGACCCGAAAATAGACCTAAGCGGTATCGATGTTATGCGTAAAATACTCATACTTGCGAGGGAGAGTGGAAACCAATTGGAAATCGATGATATCCAAAACAATCCATTCCTGCCCCAAGAAAGTCTGGACACGAACAACAACGAGGATTTCTTCGCCACCTTGACCAAGAATGAACCCTCTTTCCAGGAATTGTACAAAAAAGCAGTGGCGAATGACAGTAAATTAAAATATGTTGCCCAATTCGAAAACGGCAAGGCAAGCGTGGGATTACAGGAAATTCCCAAGGGACACGATTTTTACAATCTTGAGGGCAGCGATAATATCATATTGTTCTTTACCGAACGCTACCCCGATCAACCTATGATCATCAAAGGGGCTGGTGCCGGTGCGGACGTAACGGCATCAGGGATCTTTGCGGATATTATCAGAATCGGTAATTTTTAAATTATGGAAGAGTTAAAAGTATTCTGTCCGGCCACCATTGCCAATATATCCTGCGGATTCGATGTGCTTGGAGCCGCATTGGACTCGGTTGGTGACGAGATGGTCATTCGGAAAACCCCTAAGAAAGGAATCCAAATCACAAAACTGGAGGGTCAGGAGCTTCCCATGGAAACCGACAGGAATGTGGCCGGCGTCTCAGGGTTGGCCTTATTGGCGGAAAGTGATTACGAGGGAGGTTTTGAAATAGAAATCTATAAGAAGATCAAGGCGGGAAGCGGCATAGGAAGTAGTGCCGCAAGTTCGACAGGAGCCGTATGGGCCATGAACGAATTACTGGGAAGGCCGTTCACCCCTTCCAAATTGGTCGAATTCTCAATGGAAGGCGAACGATTGGCCAGTGGGGTGGCCCATGCGGACAATGTGGCCCCTGCCCTATTTGGCGGATTCATACTGGTACGCAGTTACGAACCCTTGGATATTGTCCCCATCAACTGTCCGACAGAATTGTTTGCCACGGTAATCCACCCACAGATAGAGATCAAGACCTCTGATTCAAGGAAAATACTAAAAACCAACATCCCCTTGAAAGAGGGCATTAAACAATGGGGCAATTTAGGCGGATTGATAGCAGGCCTGTTCACCGAGGATTATGGTTTGATCGGCCGATCATTGGTCGACCATATAGTGGAGCCCATTCGCTCCATTCTAATCCCTGGATTCGATGAAGTAAAGAAGGAGTCCTTGGCATCAGGAGCGTTGGGGTGCGGCATTTCAGGTTCGGGCCCATCGATTTTCGCCTTTAGCCGGGGTAGAGCCACTGCCAAAAAAGTAGCCCAGGCGATGCAAGGTGTATACCAAGAAATCGGGATCGACCATGATGTGCATATCTCCAAGATCAATACCGAGGGAATAAGGAAAATCAAATAGAAAAAATATAAATTTGTTCCTAATAGTATAAGGAACCTTCTCCACTGAAACCATGAATTTTTACAGCCTAAACAGAAAAGCCCCGAATGTTTCATTCAAAGATGCCGTGATCAAAGGGATCGCACCCGACAAGGGATTGTATTTCCCCGAAAACATCACACCTTTGCCACAAAGTTTTTTCAGGGATATCGAAACATTATCCAATGAGGAAATAGCCTTTACGGCCATACACCAATTTGTAAGTGGGGATATTCCCGATAACGAACTCCGGAAAATCATCAAGAATGTCCTGGACTTTGATTTCCCCATAGTAGAGATAGAGGAAAATATTGCCGTATTGGAGCTTTTTCATGGACCAACAATGGCCTTTAAGGATGTGGGCGCCCGTTTTATGGCCCAGTGCCTAGGTTATTTCTCTGGAAGCACAAGTGAAGGGGTTACCGTATTGGTAGCCACTTCCGGGGATACCGGAGGAGCTGTCGCCAATGGTTTCCTTGGGGTCGATGGCGTACAGGTAGTCATTCTCTACCCCAATGGCAAGGTCAGTGACATTCAGGAAAGACAGTTGACCACCCTAGGCCGGAACATTACCGCCTTAAAGGTCGATGGCACTTTTGATGATTGCCAAAAAATGGTGAAAACAGCTTTTTTGGATGACACCCTTTTGCAGAAAATGCAACTGACCTCGGCAAATTCGATCAATGTGGCCCGCTGGCTACCCCAGCTCTTTTACTTCCTTTTTGCCTATAAACAACTCAAGGCAAAGGGCAAGGAACTAGTGTTCTCGGTACCTAGCGGCAATTTCGGAAATGTTTGTGCGGGTATGGTCGCCCAACGGTTGGGCATGCCCATAAAGCATTTTGTAGCGGCCACCAATGTGAACGATACGGTTCCTGAATTTATGGCAACCGGGGAATACAATCCCAAACCCTCATCGGCTACCATTTCCAATGCCATGGATGTAGGTGACCCCAGCAACTTTATCCGTATCCGACATTTGCATGGCGATGATTTTGGGATGCTGAAAAAAAACCTAAGCGCTTTCCCCTTCACCGACGAGGAGACCAGGAAAGCTATGTTGCACATCCACAAAACCTCCCGGTACATTGCGGATCCACATGGGGCCGTAGGTTACCTAGGGGCCAAAAAATATCTAAAAGACCACCCCAAAGCCTACGGGGTCTTTCTGGAAACCGCACATCCCGTAAAGTTCCTGGATGTTGTTGAGGAAACCATAGGCCGCACCTTGGGGCTTCCCGCCCAAATTAAAAAAGTAATGGGCAAGGAAAAAATATCCATCAAAATAAGTAGGTATGAAGAACTGGGGAACTATCTGATAAAGTCTCTATAAAACACGGGGGGGGAGAAAGCCCCTTAACACAATTAAGGGGCTTTTTTTACAACAATCCTGTATTCGATAATGCCAGTCTTTTGGTTTGCCGGTTCCCAACAAACGAGGACACACCATAACAAGCAGTCCCTTTATAGCTGTAACCATAGAATAAAGCATTACCTTTTTGGCAAATAGAAAGCAACCCCTTTTCTATCCCTGAATTATTCAATAGCTTTGCCACACTAAACAAGTCAAGTATGAAAGATACAGCCCTTACCAAGACCCACGAAGCCCTAGGTGCCAAAATGGTGCCTTTTGCAGGATATAACATGCCCGTTTCCTACGAAGGGGTAACCGCCGAGCACGAAACCGTTAGAAACAGGGTCGGTGTTTTCGATGTTTCCCATATGGGGGAGTTTTTGATCGAAGGCCCGAATGCGCTGGACTTAATACAGAAAGTAAGTTCAAACGATGCATCGAAGCTTAGTATCGGCAAAGCCCAATACAGCTGTCTTCCCAATGAAAATGGCGGTATCGTTGATGATTTGATTGTTTACAGGGTCAAGGGGGAGAGTTTCCTTTTGGTAGTCAATGCATCGAATATAGAAAAGGATTGGAACCATATCTCAAAATACAACGAAACCTTCAATGCCGAAATGAAGGACCTTTCAGCAGATTACTCCCTTTTGGCCATTCAGGGACCAAAGGCCGTGGAAGCAATGCAGGGCCTAACTTCTGTAGATTTAAGCAATATCAAATTCTATAATTTTGTAGTCGCCGATTTTGCGGGTATTGACAACGTGATAATCTCAGCAACGGGATATACGGGTTCTGGCGGATTTGAGATCTATTGCAAGAACAGCGAGGTAAAACAAGTGTGGGACAGGGTTTTTGAGGCCGGGGCAGATTTTGGTATCAAACCCATAGGCCTGGCCGCAAGGGATACACTTAGGTTGGAGATGGGCTATTGCCTATACGGAAATGATATTTCCGATGAAACCTCGCCTTTTGAGGCAAACTTGGGCTGGATCACCAAATTCTCCAAGGATTTTGTGAACAGTGAGGCATTGGCAAAGGAAAAAGCGCATGGCCCCAATAGAAAACTTGTTGGCTTTGAATTGGATGGACGTGGCATTCCCCGCCAAGGGTATGACATCGTCGATAGCCATGGGAAAACCATAGGTGTGGTAACATCGGGAACCATGTCCCCTTCTTTGGGAAAAGGAATCGGAATGGGTTATGTACCTGTCATATTTTCCAAAGTGGACAGCAAGATCAATATACAAATACGAAAAAACGCCGTACCGGCCACGGTGGTCAAGCTGCCTTTTTATAAAGGCTAGGTGTATTAGCAACCCAAGTAATCAATGTTGTTTGATGATAGAGGGAGGGAAAAAAATATTGATATTGGGTGCAAGTGGTTTTATAGGCAACGCCATTTACCGTGAGCTGTGCCCATATTTTGACACTTACGGAACCTATAATTCTGCCAGAAGGCCGTTTGAGGGCAACCGGCAATTTGTCAAATACGACCTACGGACCGATGATATTTTCCCGATCTTGGAAAAGATACGCCCACAAATCATCATTTCCGCCGTACGTGGAAACTTCGCCTCCCAAATACAGGCACACCGGCATTTAGTGGAATATGTTGCCGGGAACAGCTGTAAATTGATCTTTATATCATCGGCCAATGTATTTGACGCCTACAGCAAATACCCTTCCTACGAAAATGACAAAACACTTTCGGAAAGTATTTACGGTAGGCTCAAGATTAAAATCGAGAATATGGTGATGCGCCTGCCAAGCGAAAAAATGGCAATCCTTAGGGTTCCCATGGTCTTTGGGAACCCATCACCCCGTATAAAGGAAATAAAGAAGCTTATCCGGGGCAACGAGCCCATTGAGGTCTTTCCGAATTTGATCATTAATGTTACCCATGATGATAAATTGACCCAACAGATCCATTATTTGATCAACCAGGACAAAAGTGGCATTTATCATTTAGGAAGCAAGGACCTGGTACACCATGAGGATTTCATCAAGGACGTCGTGGAACGCATAGGCAAATTCAATCCCATTTTCAAAAGGGTCTACACGACCAATGACAATCGTTACCTTGCTGTTCTTTCCAAGACCAACAAACTTCCCAAGAACCTACAAACCACTTGCCAAGAAATCATAGACCACCATATTCCGGTATGATCTGGTACTGTCGGCACAAGGTTCCACAACCCTTAAACCCATATTTCCTGATGACACTACCGAAGAGTCCAGGATGGACATATTATTCTTGGATTGCTTTATATTCCATTACTTTGTGAATTTTATTAAATTTACAACCGTATTAATCAATATACACCACAAATTATGGGAAGAGCTTTTGAATTCAGGAAGGCACGTAAGATGAAACGATGGTCGGCGATGTCCAAGGCGTTCACACGTATTGGGAAAGACATTGTCATGGCCGTAAAGGAGGGTGGTCCCGATCCTGATTCCAATTCAAGGCTTAGGGCGGTTATACAGAATGCCAAATCCGTGAACATGCCCAAGGACAATATCGAAAGGGCCATAAAAAGGGCCACGGATAAAAGTCTGGGCAATTATAAGGAAGTACTTTTCGAGGGCTACGCCCCACATGGCATCGCTATATTGATCGAAACGGCAACGGACAACAATACAAGGACCGTGGCGAACATCCGCAGTTATTTCAATAAATGCAATGGTAGTCTGGGTACATCGGGCTCTGTTGAGTTCATGTTCGACCACACCTGTAATTTCAGGATAAATGCAGAAGGGATAGACCCTGAGGAACTGGAACTTGAAATGATCGATTTCGGGGCAGAAGAGGTTTTTGTCGACGATGACGGTATTTTGATCTACGCCCCTTTTGAAAATTTCGGGGCCATCCAAAAAGAATTGGAGCACAAGGGAATAGAGATACTATCCTCTGGATTTGAACGTATTCCACAAGTGACCAAAAAACTTGGTACGGAGGAAATCGCCGATGTTGAGAAATTACTGGAAAAGATAGAAGAGGACGATGATGTACAGAACGTGTACCATACCATGGAGGAGTAATTTCCCGGAACCCTACAAATATTTGTAAAAGCTTTTTTTGGTTGATTGTTTATAATGATCCATTTTTTATAGCTGAAAGTTCTTGTCTTAGTTCATCCGAAAAAATCCTGTATTAAATGAAAAGCGAACTGCTTGGCCATTGTTACCATGGGCAAGTTATTTTACTGAATTTCTTTTGGGAATGATGACCCTTCCAGTTTTATTCTATTCAACCTATTATCAAAAATATGTTACCCGTAGTGCATTTTAAACAATGCTGATTTTAATGTTGTTGATGTTCCTTCCGAATATAAACCTATTGATATACTGAACCGTTGTCAATGCGGTCACTTTTGCTATTATCCTTGTTTTAGACCCTTCGAAGGTCTTGGCGTAGTTCCTTCCTATCATGAACTGGTCGCATAGTTGAGAGAACAGGGTCTCTATCCGTTTCCTGCACTTCCTTAAGGAGAAAGGCTGTGGCCTATACCCTTTTTGGTTCGTTCTCATGGGTGTTTCGGGTTTAATGTTACAGGTGTCGGACAGGTCAAGTTGCCACCTTGCCGATAGATAGCCCTTGTCACCCAGAACGGTACAGTCGCTCATTTGCATTTTGATGTCCTTGAGGTAATTGATGTCGTGCACGGATGCCGGGCCCAGATCCATACTCTGAAAAACACCGTTGACGGAACAGACCGCATGCAGCTTGTAACCGTAATAGTGTGAGCCTTGCGCAGCACAATATCCCTTGTCCGGGGACGAATAGGCATTTTCCCTGCATACTTTTGAACGGGAACTGCGTGATAGCTTACATATTCCCAAGGGCATGCTGTCGACCACGAAGCAATCTTCGAATCCATTGAAACAGGAAGCCAATCTTAATCGGATCGCATTGAGGTGGCCGGCCAATCTGCGCCTTCTTTTATTGTAAACACTACGCTCTATTTTAAAGGATATGGTCTCGGGAAGTTTTCTGGACAGGTCATTCTCACTGTCCATACCTAGAAATTCCGCGGTCAGGCCCAAACTGAGCAGTTCGAGGTCACTTGGCTTTGGTTTACGCCGTTGATAGGGTAAAAGTTGTTCATCATTAATGTTTTATGGCTAAAACAAATTACTGGCCATCAGTAAGACGAACAACTTTTTTATATCAAATCATAATGCGCAACGGGTTATTCTAAAATCTTAATTATGAAAAATCAAGAAATTAAAATCGTTGTTCAAAATCAAGTGATTACCACAAACCTTGAAACCATCAATGCCAATTATGAACTAGAGACAGAAATAGCATCAGAATATGGAAAAACCGAAGAATTTCGGAATCATGAGTATTTCAAAACAATCAACACCTACACAACTGCTTTAATTTTAGGGAAGATTGAGAATTACGATAATGGGTTGGAACTAGAGCCGATTCATGATTCTGGAGATTGCCCCGATGGTTTCAGTCCAGAGCTTTACGACCTGTAAAGCACCGCAAACACCAGATTTAGTGTATTTTTAATTGTATATTGTTTGTATATTATAATGCAATACATTATTTTTGTTTAACAAAATTCGATAAACGTATTTACGATGGGAAGTAAAGCAATGAGTTTTAGGTTTGACGAGGACATGATTGAACTTGTCAAAGAAAAGGCTAAAGCACAAAAAAGAAGCCTCAATAATTATATCGAAATGTTGATGCACAAAGACGTAGGCGACATTCCGAACGAGGAAACTAAAAAAGCCATTGCGGAAGTGATGGAAGGAAAGAACCTAGAGGAAATAAAGGATGTAGATTCCTTTATGGACGCCCTATAACGGCAGTCGAATGTACAAGCTTGTAATATCGACCAAATTCAAAAAAGACCTAAAGAAGATTAAAAAGAAGCCCAAGGACGAGGCTCTTACGAGGTCGATTTTAAAGGTGTTGCAAGAAAAAGGCGTAGAAGGAATTGCCGATAGCATGAAGCCTCACAGATTAAGCGGAATGTACAAGAACAATTGGGAGTGCCACATTAAACCCGACCTATTGATTATTTGGATTCAAATTGAAGACCCGAAAACAATCAATCTGGTAAGAATCGGTTCCCATTCAGATTTGTTTAAGTAAACATCTACCAAACCACCATTGTCAAATACCAACTATTGCTTTCCAGTATCTCATTTCACATCAGATCAACAACCCGCTTCGTCTTTCGGTGAAAGCGAATTATTAATCTTTAAACAATTTGAAAATGGATTTATCGAACATTGACTATGAAGCTTCAAAATTTCAGAAAGATATTTTAGTATGATTCAATCATGGGGAGAAGCAGATGACCCAGAACAAAGAAAAGAAGCGGAACAAGCTGAAGGTTTGCTCAATCTTATAGATGGAATACAAGACAATGCAGTTTCCAATCTTGGATTCTCATACAATGAAGTTTTTAACTTACCAAATTCTTAACTATGGCCCTCAAAACTGTATTTGTTGTTTTTGAAAACGAATCTAATAATTATTATACATCGGTTAAATCGGTTAATGGTAAATTGGACAATAAGACAATTATTAATTATTTCAAAGACACCTACTTTGATGTTGGTACTTATCCTAATGAAAATTTCCAAAGATGCATTGGCGCCAAAATTGTCCAACATATTTAAATCTCAGGAGTACATTTAAACCACCCCTAACGGTGGTCAATATGCTTTGATACTTTTTCTGTAGTATAGTCTAATTAAAGGTGGGATTAATTGATTCATATTACTTCAGGCTGAAATTTCAAAAAACCTTCGTTTTATGAAACTATAAAAAAGAATAAAAACACTATGGTAAATACGCAACCCTATTTTATATTTTTCATCTTATAATTAACGTACGTAAAATCTTACATATTGATTTTTTTACTAAATTTATATTTATGAAAAAAGTAGCTTTTGCGTTACTGGTCTTTATGATAAGCATCTCCATCAGTAGTTGTTCAAGTGATGACGATAATACAAATAAATCAAAGATCATTGAAAATTTATCTGCAACTGTTAAAGGACAGATTTCATGCCAAACCATCAGCAACGGATTTGTTTATGAAATTGAACTTGATGAAGCAATCGAAGTTTCTGGGGGGTCAATGTTGAAGTCAATAGGTATTACAAATCTTCCGGAAAACCTAAAATCAAATGGAACAAGAATACGAATTAGTATAAGGCAAACCGAATTCCCGGACGGTCTGTGTGCTACGATATATTCTCCTGAATATTTCTTTGAAAATACACGAGTAAGTTCAACCCCTTAAATCATATTCTATGAAAAAAAATTACTTCAATCAATCTGTCTTTTGATTTTTTCTTTAAGTAACCCGTTGTGCATTTTAAATAATGCACAACGGGTTGTTCTATGACTTTTATTTTACTGTTCCGATCATTTATTTCCCACGATCATTGAACTATGGAGAGGGATACTTAATCCGGCAAGGCAACTTTGAAATACCCTCCGGATTTGGAAAGGCTATCCACATTTTTGAAAGCCATTTTACTAATCAAACTTACTGTTGGTTCATCTATTTCAATTAAATCAACCAGACTATCCCTATGTGAAAACCCATCAAAATCGTCAATAAGGTTTCCTTTTATCATTTTATTGAATTTTTTGCTTTTCTTTCCGGCAAGTGCGGAAAACAATACTGTTGCCGTAACAAACGATCCTAATGAGGTAGGGTGCAGATTATCTTCGCTATACAATTGCCAATCCCTTTTTGCATTCGAAACATCACTCCACGTATAACTAACGGGTACAATAATTGAATTTAATTCATTTGAAATCTTCATGTAGCAATAATTGAGCAATAACCCGTCTATTTCAGGTGCATTGCGCCTTGGGTATAAGGAGATGATAACGGTCCTTGCACCGTTTCTTTTAATTTTCGAATCGAACTTTCTAATTGATTTGTAAAAGGTGGCATTCTCTTTAACCCTAGGAATTCCATCAACTACGTATTTACTGCCAAGTGTACTTTGTTCATTCAGTACGACGAAATCCCATTTCACCGAATCCAGCACTTTATCAACAATTCCATCATATAAATGATCTTCTAGGGTATATCCGCCAAAAGCAATAAGTTTCGTTTTTATATCTATGCCATTTTCATGACCGATTGTTTCGAGCATGGCGGGCATATTATTAAAATAAATACTACTATTTCCAACTAGCAAAACCCTCATGGACTCATTTTTGGAAGAATAACAAGAGATACAGAGTAAAAGAAGCCCTAAAAAGAACCGATTTATTATGTTCATCCGACTTATATTGTTTTATTGAATAAGTAAAAAATATGGCATCTATCCCTATAATGGATAAATTTAGTAATTATATTGCTGATTTTCAGATACTTACCTGTTTTAAATATCCGTTATAGGGATACATCCGTAATTTATTACCATTTGGCAATTGAATAGACCAAATTCGCCCGTAGTGGTAAAAACATCAGATTCTTGCTTGAGAGGGGTAACCCTTATGTCAGTTCGGGCTTCTTCCCCACAACACCTTTAAAGAACCCTCTATAAAGCTTGAAATCAGCCTCAGTATTTTCCGTAGGTATATACGGTCGTGAGAATTTTATCGTCTTTCGGCCATAATCAAAGGCGACCAATACAATGGGCACATTGGCGGTTTTGGCAATATAATAGAACCCCGTTTTCCATTTATCGACTTTTTTCCGGGTACCTTCCGGCGAGAGTGCCAATCTAAAAACCTCATTTTCATCGAATATCCTGGCGATAGCCGTTACGGTATCATTACTCTTTGAGCGGTCTATGGGGGCTCCGCCCATCCATCTTAAATACCACCCAAAGGGAGGTCTGAAAAGACTTTTCTTTCCTATAAAGTTAATGTCCTTATCAACGACCCTTCGAATAAGGAGTCCCAAAAAAAAATCGACCCAACTGGTATGGGGCACAACAGCAAATACACATTTCCTCATGTCAGGGAACTCCCCTACGACTTTCCAACCGAGTAAATTGAAATAAATGAATTTTGCGAGCCTATGCATTATGGATATTTAGATCTTTTCGTATATCGATTTAAGCTTGGCAGGTGTAATGGTCTTCCGCCACTCTTTTCCCAATGCATTTTCCCATAAAGGCTCCATACCCATAGCGACAGAGATCATTTTATCGAATTCGCCATCGCTCAAATCGGCACATACCCCTTTAGGCAAATGGATTCCATGTTTTTCCTGCATGATCTTGAACAAGGCCACATCCTCCGGATAAAATTCCTCCAAATATTGAAAGACAAGACAATTACCGATCCCATGTTTTACCCCTAGCAGGTATGAGAGTCCGTAACTCATGGCATGGGCGACCCCGACTTGGGAATAGGCAATACTCATGCCCCCATGCCAAGAGGCCATCATCAATTTATCCCTGGAATCACCTTCGGACAATTCCCCAAGGAATACTTCCTTACAAAGCTGGGAGGCCTTTTCCCCGTAACTTTGGCTAAAGGCGTTCAAATAAGTGCCATTCAAGGATTCCGCACAATGGATAAAACAGTCCATACCCGTATAGAACCATTGCTCCTTTGAGACCCCTTTGGTCAGGTTGGGATCCAAGACCACTTGGTCAAAGGTCGTAAAATCGGAATTGATACCCAGTTTTTTTTCGGGCCCTAAAAGAACCGTGGTCCGTGATACCTCGGCCCCTGTCCCACTAATGGTAGGGATGCCCACGTGATACACCGCTGGTTTGCCCACTAGGTCCCACCCTTGGTATTTACACGCGCTTCCCTCATTATTCATCATTATGGCAACGGCCTTTGACAAATCCATTACGGTCCCACCCCCAATACCAACGATACCGGACGGGGTCTCCAAAAAATCATTTTTTATTTTTTGGACAAGGGCATCTACCTGAGCGGTCTTGGGCTCCTCATCTGCTGAAATAAAAATAATCCGATCGTTGAATATCGCAGGTATCCGGTGTGCCAACGCCTTACCTTCAAAAACATCATCGACCAAGAAAATGAATGGAGCCTCGGAATTCATCCGCCTAACCATCAAGATATCCCCCAATTGGTCAAAACAACCTTTGCCAAAAACCACACGGGATACCATAGGGAAGTTCCTATACTTCTTTTTTGACACCGGCAAGGCATCATTTATTACTATATTATTGTCCTTTACCCCCATAATTTTATTTCAAATACCCCAAAATATCACTTAAACTATTTATTTTCAAATATCCATATTCACCCTCTTCAATCGATACCTGTTCATGTTGCCATGTGGTATGAAAAGGGATATGCACCGCTTTTGCCCCGATATTCAGTATTGGCAATACATCCGATTTCAGGGAATTCCCGATCATTAAAAATTCACCAACCTCTATTTCAAGATGTTCCAAAAGGTTTTTGTAATTCACTTCTTTCTTATCGCTCAATACCTCAACATGGTGAAAATATTCGGAAAGACCGGATCTTTCGAGCTTTCTTTCCTGATCCAGCAAATCACCCTTGGTCAAAACGATCAATCGATATTTACCACTCAGTTCCCTTAGGACATCCTTAACACCATCCAACAACTCTACCGGATGGGCTATCATGGCCTTACCAAGATTCAGTATTTCATGAATCGTTGCTTGTGAAACCTTATTATTTGATAATTCCAAGGCAGATTCGATCATGGAGAGCATAAATCCCTTTATCCCATACCCATAGAGTTCCAGATTATCCATCTCCTTTTTAAAAAGTTCCTGATCGATTGTATTCTTGGTCTCAAAACCCTCCAACAAACCGGAAAATAGTTTTTCGGTATCCCGAAAGTATGTTTCATTCACCCATAATGTGTCATCGGCATCAAAGCCGACTACCTTTATGTTCTTGAAATCTATTTCCATGCGGCCTGGGCTTTTTTCAAATCTTCAGGAGTATCTATCTCGATTCCCGTGACCATGGTTTCCACCATTTTGATTTTTTTGCCGTATTCCAAATACCGTAAGGCCTCGATCTTCTCCTTGGCTTCCAAGGGCATCATTGGCAATCGGTGAAAATCCATTATAGCCCTTTTCCGAAAGGCATAGACCCCTTTGTGCTTATAATAGGTATCCTCTATTGTGGAATCCCGCGGATAAGGTATGGGCGATCTTGAAAAATAGATGGCAAAATTACGGTTGTCGACAATAACCTTTACCGTGTTCGGATTGTTGATCTCGTCCCAATCATCGATTTTCACCATAAGTGAGGCCAGATCGATCTCCTCATCGGTATCATCCTTAAACACCCGTAAGACACTTGCCAGACTTCCACTATCGGTAAAGGGTTCATCCCCCTGTACATTGACAATGATATCCACATCCATATCCTTTACGGCCTCTGCAATGCGATCACTACCACAATCATGCTCTTCCACACTCATGATCGCGTTCCCTCCGGCACCCGTTATCGTGTCATGAATGATCTCACTATCGGTAACGACATAAACCTCATCGAACAATTGCGTACTAATGGTTGCCTCATACGTTCGGAGTATGACCGGTTTACCTGATAGGTCCTGCATTAATTTGGCAGGAAATCTCGAAGCCGCATAACGTGCGGGGATCATGGCGATAATTTTCACTTTTTCTAGGTTTATTTGATTGATCATGATTTTTTCCTTAGCCTTATTTTTCGGTAAATCGTGAAAACGAATACAAAAATAGCCATAACCAGAAAAGCTGCCAATATGGGGGCGAATATCGAAGCCGTGGCAACGACTACCGCAGTCCCTGTCTCGACTGTTGAAACCAGCGGGTTTGCTATTCCGGCTGTCGTGGCCGTCGATGCCAAACGGGTAGTGGCACCTGCCCCTTTAATGGCCGTTGCGGTACCGCCCCCAGCGATTATCGCCAAAGACCAAGTTACCACGGGATCCAAATTGGCCACGGTCGATACCATTACCGTTGTACCGGCAACAGCGGCCAAAGGTACGGCGATACTATCCAATAAATTATCGACCCAAGGGATAAAATAGCCGAATATCTCGATCAATGTGGCTACCCCCAGGGTTATCAAGGCCGCAATGCTTCCTATCCATTGCCAATTATCATTCAATTCCCAGACTCCGAAATAAGAGGCCAAACTCAATGCGAACAACGGTAGGAAAATACGAAACCCCACAGAGGCGGCCAGTCCTACCCCCAAAAATATACTTATTATCGTTCCTGATTCCATTTTTATACTTTGTGTTAAAATTAAGTTACTCCATATCAAGGAAAAAATCGGGTTTAAACCCTATAAGATATAATTTTTTCTTGGCCCTGGTAACTGCGGTGTACAGCCAACGCAGATATTCCTTATCGACCCCATTGGGCAAATAGGGCTGTTCCACAAAAACGGTGTTCCATTGCCCACCTTGTGACTTATGGCAGGTTATGGCATAGGAAAACTTCACTTGCAAGGCATTGAAATACTTATTGTTCTTTACACCGAGAAACTTCCTGTACTTCGATTTTTCATGGGCATAGTCCTTCATTACCTCTTGGTACAACCGGTTCCCATCCTCATAGGATAGCGAAGGGGTTACCGCTTTGATGGTGTCGAGCAATAATACGGTCTCGAACGGTTGTTGTTTTGGATAATCTACCATTTTCACTTTAACCTCTGCAAATTTGAAGCCATAAAGTTCCTTGATCGCAAAAATCCCCAATACCTCGATAATATCACCATTGGCAATAAAACCAGCTTCCGAGGTAGGTTTCAACCAAAAGTAATTATTCTTCACCACCATCATATAATCCCCAACGGCCAGATCGTTTTCCAAATAAAGGATCCGGCTACGGATGTTCTCATTATATAGGTTGGCCCGCTTGTTGGAACGTACTATAATGGCTGTTTCCTCCTTTCCGTTTTCCGAATATGAAGTATCGATCGCCTCTTGTATCCCATAGCCGTCGACCAAACGCACAATATCGGTATAGCCATTGACGTCAAACTTGAAACCATCTAAAAAACTACCTGCCAGTTTTTCCCGCAAAAGTGTGGCATTGACCAGAATACCCGAATCCTCAGATTGACGGACCACCTCGTCCAACTCGAGCTTCGTAACCTCCTTGTTATAATTAAGCTCTAATTTCCCTTCATCCAGAGCCGGACTTAGATCAAGGTGGACAGGGGGTAACTGGGCCGTGTCCCCGATCAAAATCAATTTACAATTATGGCCCGAATAAACGAACATCATTAAATCGTCCAATAGGGACCCATTCTCAAAAAGTTTGGAGTCTGCCGGGGTATCGGGAATCATTGAGGCCTCATCGACAATAAAAATGGTGTCCCTATGCTTATTGGGTGCCAAAATAAACTGAACCCCTCCCCCCGATTGTTTTTTGGGGAAATATATCTTACGGTGAATCGTATAGGACTGTGTGTCGGAATAATTGGACATTACCTTGGCCGCCCTTCCCGTGGGGGCCATAAGTACGGCTTTCATGGTCGTGCGCCAAAGGTTGCCGACCAAAGTACCCACTATCGTTGTCTTACCCGTACCTGCGAATCCCTTTAACAAAAACAACTGTTCTTTCTCCTTGGAAAGCACATAACTTGCCAATTGCTGTAAGGCCATTGATTGTTTTGGGGTTGGCTCATGCGGGAATTTTTCCTTAAGGGTCGTGAAAAAAGAAGAAACAGTAGGAGCTTTCATAGAAAACAAAGATAAACATGATTATTGGCCAAATACACCTTTACCCCATTATTCTAACAATGAAAATCCCGGACACTGCTTTAGCCCCCTATCTCGGATAGCTGTTCCAAGTACCTGATCCGTTCCCTTTAGACCATTTATAAGTGCATTGTATTCAAATTGAAATTCATGAACAATTACGACAATAAAATATTAGGCAGTTTCTAAAAAAATTGTAGATTTGTGTTAACCTCTAAATAAAAACTAACACATAAGATAATGAAGACCATAATACAAATTGTACTTTGGATTGCCTGTATCGGATTTGCCTACCTTATTTACAACTCTGTGACAGGGCCTATCGAATTCAAAAAGGTGAAACGTGAACGTTTTGCCAAAGTTGTTTCCAAGTTAAAGGACATTCGCAATGCCCAGGAAGCCTATAAGACGGTGAATGGAAAATACGCAAATGACTTCAAGAGTCTTATTACCTTTGTAGACACGGCCAAATATACCATTACCCAACAAAGGGACTCTTCGTATATGGAAATGGACAAAACTTATGGTATTGAACTTTTAAAGGAAATAAAGATCATAGATACTTTAGGGTTTGCTTCCGTAAAGGATTCATTATTCGGAAAGGATGACCGTTATAAAAGCCTGATGGATGTACCTTATGCCGCCAATGGGGAGAAATTCGAGATGAAATCCGCAATTATAGACAAAGGTGGTTACAAGGCCCCTGTTTTTGAGGCCAAAGTCAAAAAAAGCGTCGTACTTTATGACCAACCCGAAGATCTATTGAACCGTGAAAATGCCCAAGTAAGTGTTGAGGAAGTAAATGGTGACGCAATAAAAGTAGGGTCATTGGAACAAGTAAGCACAAGTGGTAACTGGCCTCCAATCTATGACAAAAAAGACGATCTTTAATACTGGCGATATCCCATTGGAAGAATTCAACAAACTGTCCATTCAAGCTAGCTTGAATGGACTTTCTTTTTGTGTTTTGGACACTATCTCCAAGACGATAACCAAATCCGATAGGCAATTTTTCGAACGAACACAGACCCCCCATGAGCTTCAGGGAAACCTAAAAGCCTTATTGGAGAAACACGAAATCGACCGTGCATCCTTTTCCGAGGTGATCGTTGTTCATAGCAACGGCCTTTTCAGCTTTGTACCAAAACCCCTCTTCGATGAAAAGGAACTTGCCAACTATCTAAAGTTGAATGCCAAGATATTAGCTACGGACCATATGGCCTATGATGTATTGGAGAACTATGATATGGTAAATGTATATGTTCCTTTTATGAACATCAATAATTATATCTTCGGGTTGTTCGGGGAATTTGAATACAAGCACAATGGGACTGTCCTGGTAGAGGCTTTATTGAATAGTTCGGGAAATACCAAGGAACCTGTTTGCTATACCCATGTTGATGGCCGACAAATGAGTATTACCGTTATCTCCCAAAAAAAATTATTGCTCCACAATAGCTTTACCTTTACCTCAAAAGAAGATTTCATCTACTATCTGCTATTTACGATCGAACAATTAGGACTGGAAACGGAAACGACAAAACTTAAGCTTTTCGGCTCTATTGAAGAGGATGATGAAATTTTTGGACTGTGCTACAAATACATAAAGGACATTACTGTTTTCATACCCCCTGTAACCGCTTACCCCATGGCGGATACCACACAAGATAGGATAGATTTCACCGTAATCAGTGCCCTATAATGCGGATCATCTCTGGAACACATAAAGGAAGAAGGTTAACAGCCCCAAAAAAATTGCCGGTCCGCCCTACGACCGATATGGCAAAGGAAGCCCTTTTCAATATCCTGAACAACAACTACCATTTTGAAGACACTACCTTTATGGACCTATTTGCCGGAACCGGGAATATCAGTTTCGAATTTGCCTCAAGGGGGGCTACCGATATTGTTGCGGTAGATGCCGACCATAACTGTATAAAATACATTGGGAAAATATCGAAGGAGCTCGATTTCGGAATCTCCACGGTTAAAAGTGACGTTTTTCAATTTTTGGGCAGAACGCTCTTTAAGGCCGATATCATTTTCGCCGACCCACCTTACGATCACCCTATTGGGGAATTTGCCAAAATACCTGAACTGGTGTTCAAGAATAAACTCCTGAATGAGAATGGGGTATTGATCATCGAACATTCAAAACATACCGATCTTTCATCATTGGACCAATTCACCAACCAACGCAGGTACGGGGGAAGTACTTTCAGCTTTTTTGAAAATACCGCGGAAGGTTGACCCATCTACTGGATCCCTCATGGGACACACCACTATAAAAATTCGATTCCGTTAAAAAAAAGCAGGTCATAAGCCGGATTCTGTACATACTCGACTTAGTTAAAGATCACTCCTTACAAAAGCCGATATGTCCTTATCATTTATCTGGACCTTTGGTTGCCCAAAGGCTCTAACCGCCTACCCTTCAGCTCGGGCGTGCAGCCCTCGAACACTGATTTACATGACGTTTCACCGTATAGAGTTTACCTGGTTTCACTACAGCATTACCTGTACATTCTTTCTGTTGCACTTGTCCGTCCCCGTTTTTGGCGGGGAGACGGGTGTTACCCGCTATACTGCACTATGGTGTCCGGACTTTCCTATCTGGCGATAACCGCCAGATCGATAAGGTGACCTGCCAACCGCAAATTTACTCCAATTGTTGATAAAAAAGTGTTTAATCCATCTTAAATAAACCGCTATGATCCCCGCTATTTCTATATTTGTAGATACAGGGGCGTTAATACCTTTAAAGAGAAACAAATTGGAGCCATTTATTGTATCAGCACGTAAATACAGACCACAGACATTCAAGGATGTCGTTGGGCAGCAGGCAATAACCAATACCTTGCTCAATGCCATTGAAAACAACCATTTGGCCCAGGCCTTATTGTTCTGTGGACCCCGTGGGGTAGGCAAGACAACCTGTGCCCGTATCCTTGCAAAACAGGTCAACCAGAGCGGTGTGGAACGTGAGGATGAGGACTTTGCCTTCAATATATTCGAATTGGATGCCGCTTCGAACAATTCCGTGGATGATATTAGGAACCTTATCGACCAAGTCCGTATTCCTCCCCAAGTGGGCGAATACAAAGTATACATTATCGATGAGGTACACATGCTTTCCCAATCGGCCTTCAATGCATTCTTGAAGACCCTGGAAGAACCCCCCAAACATGCCATTTTCATTTTGGCAACGACTGAAAAGCACAAGATCATACCCACGATCCTTTCCCGATGCCAAATTTTCGACTTTAAACGTATTACGGTCAAGGATGCCGCATCCTATTTAAAATATATCGCAGAAAACCAAGGGATCGAGGCTGATGATGATGCGTTGCACATCATAGCCCAAAAGGCCGATGGCGCAATGCGTGATGCGCTTTCCATTTTTGACAGGGTAGTAAGTTTCTCAGGAAAAAGCCTGACCAGGAAAGCAGTCACCGAGAATCTGAATGTCCTTGATTATGACACGTATTTCACTGCTACCGATTATATCCTGAAACACGATATACCTGGCTTATTGCTCCTATTCAATAAAACATTGGCCCTAGGCTTTGATGGCCATCATTTTATATCGGGACTGGCCTCACATTTCAGGGACCTTATGGTGTGCAAGCATGAAGGGACCATTGAATTACTCGAAGTAGGGAAAACCGCCCAAAAGAATTACCTTGAACAATCCAAGCTGACTTCAAATGACTTTTTATTACAGGCCTTGGACATTGCCAATGACTGTGACCTAAAGTACAAGACCAGCAAAAACCAAAGACTCTTGGTGGAACTCTCACTTATGAAATTAGCGTCCATTGGCTTTGGGGCTGAAAAAAAAAAAGTGAATCCGGTGCTTTAGCCAATAGCTCCATTCCATTTATAGCACCTTCCGCATTTTACAGGAACAATCCTCCCGTACCGCCCACGAACACCCAACTGACCGGAAAGGAAAAAACCGACGGGCCTATAGGTAGGGAACATGTGGCAACACCCGAAAAAGAGACTGGTGCACAAGACCCCAACCCTGACCCAAAACCAGCAGTGGGGGCTGCCCGCTCCGGAAACAATCCTTTGAGCATGAACATTGGATCCCATAAAAAACGTGTTTCCGGACTCTCCATATCTAGCCTAAAAGCCAAGAAAGAGCATCAATTGAACAAAAAAGATGATTTAATCGATGAAAGCAAATTACCCCGGAATCCCTTCAGTGAAGAGGAAATGCAAAAGCATTGGATGGATTTTGTGGACAAAATGGAAAGTGACGGCAGAAAGATATTGGCATCCAACCTCCATACCGATGTACCCAAACTATTGAACGGGAATACCATTTGGATAGAGCTCCCCAACGGCACCATGAAGAAAGAGATAGAAAGGGAGCAGTCCGGCCTTATGGAATATTTACAGACGAACCTCAACAACCACTTTATAACCCTAAAGATCACGGTCAACGAAAAGGTGGCCAAAAAATTCGCATTTACCCCTGAGGAGAAATATGGGAAACTCAGGGAGAAGAACCCGGCCATAGACATACTTCGAAAAACGTTTGACCTAGACCTCTGATATTTCACAAAAACCTACCCGAAACAATGGCCAAAGGAATATACCGGGATAAATATGGCCGTCATATTTTGAAACGGATGACATTCCTGTTATTTTTGAAAAACAGAAACAGAAAATATGCTTGGCCTTAAACTACCCACAGACCCAAGATGGGTCAATATTGTCGAAAAGAACATTGATGAGATCCTTACCGACCATGCCTATTGTGAACAAAAGGCGGCAAGTACGGCCATCTCCCTGATCGTCTCCTTTCCCGAGTACCCTGAACTCGTTGAGGAAATGGTCGCCCTTTCACGGGAGGAAATGGGGCACTTTAAGATGGTCCATGACCGTATTATCGAAAGGGGGCAAACCTTGGGACGCTATAGAAAGGACCTATATGTGATCGAGTTGATGAAATTCTTTCCAAAAGGGGGAAGCCGTATCGACCAATTAACACATCGGTTACTGTATGCGGCCCTTATCGAAGCTAGAAGCTGTGAGCGCTTTCGATTGTTGTCCAAGGAATTAAAGGATAAGGAATTGGCGGAATTCTACCATAAACTCATGGTCAGCGAGGCCGGCCATTATACTATGTTCCTAAAATTCGCACGCCGATATGGGGACTTGGAAGAGGTAAACCGAAAATGGCAGGATCTTTTGGAGTACGAGGCCAAAATCATGAAAGATCTTGGCACCAAGGAAACCGTACACGGATAGGGAAACCCTACCTACCCGATTTTTGTGTTAATGTACTTTTGGACTGACCCCTTTACCAACACCCAGGGAAATGTAGAATTGCTTGAATTGAAATAACAAGCCAATTGTTCTTTTTCTTCCTTTGGGTACGTCTTGGCTTAGTCCAGAAAACAGTTTGGGTAAACCTAAAATGTAACCTTTAGTTTCAATTCCCTTGGATTTCATTTCTTTAACAATGTCCAAAGCTGACAATGCTGGATCCACATAACTTCCTGACATGTTATTGCTACTTGGCCAGAACACAATTTCTAGTCTAACATCTTTGTTTTTGAATGTGATTTCCGGTCTAGGACAAGCATACCTCCATCCTTGTTCTGTATAATGTTCTTCGATTTTATCACAAACGGCCTGAAAAATTTCTATACAAGGAGTATGTTCATTAAAAATTTTAAGAATACTATCGTGACCAATTTTCTTTCATGCTTAAATTGTATTACCGTTAACATAATCAAGAATCCAACTTTTCCGCATAATAATCATATATCGCAAATTGGGAACGTACTTTGGGCTTGTCGTCCCTTCTATATGCATTATCCTGTTTCTCGGAAAAAATACGCGCCTTCACATTGTCGCCCCAACAGATCCCAAAGGTGTCGATCAATTCCTGTTTTATATCCCCATCATAGATAGGGCAACCTACCTCTACCCTGTTCATTAGGTTACGGGTCATCCAATCGGCCGAGGATATGAAAACCTTGGGATCCCCTTCATTGGCGAAGATAAAAACCCTGGGGTGCTCCAAGAATTTATCCACCACACTTATGGCCTCGATATTCGCACTCATTCCCTTTACACCGGGAACAAGACAACAGACACCCCTTATGATCAACTGTATCCTTACTCCCGCATTACTCGCCTCGTACAGTTTGTCAACCATTTTATAGGAGGTTAGACTGTTCATCTTGATCTTGATATACGCTTCTTTCCCCGCTCTTGCATTCTCTATCTCATTATCGATCAATTTAACGAAATACGCCTTGGTATAATGGGGGGACACCACCAAATGCTTGTATTTGTTTATCTTATAAGGCATATCAAAGAAACCGAACACTTTGTTCAGCTCCCTTAAAATGGAGGCATTGGCCGTAAAAAGGGTATAATCGGTATAGATCCGGGCGGTAGCTTCATTGAAATTGCCGGTACTGATAAAGCCATACCTCTTTATCCTGTCCTCTTCTTCCCTTTCTATCACACATACTTTACTGTGTACCTTTAATCCCGGGACCCCAAAGATAAGTTTCACCCCTTCCGCCTGTAGCTGTTCGGCATATTCTATGTTCGCCTGTTCATCAAAACGCGCCCTGAGTTCGATCTGCATGGTTACCTGTTTGCCATTCTTAACGGCATTGACCAATGATGCCGCCACTTGGGAATCGGCCGCAAGGCGATATACCGTGATCTTTATACTTCGTACCTTGGGGTCCAAAGCGGCTTCCCTTAAAAATTTGATCACATAGGAGAAGGTATGGTAGGGCGTATACTGCAGATAATCCTTCTTGGCTATTCTTTCAAAAAGGCTACCTTCCGTATTAAGGCCTTTTACCAAAAGGGGAGTGATTTTTTTATACATCAGGTCCTCCCTGCCCAGACTTGGGAAGCCCATATAATCACGACGGTTATGATAGCGTCCGCCGGGAATCACACTGTCAATGTCCTCTATATCCATTTTTTCCTTAAGAAACTGTAAAGTGTCCTTCCCGATTCCATTATCATACACGAAACGAACGGGGTCACTTATTTTTCGGCCCTCGACACTGGATGATATTTTCTCTATAAAACTTTTACTGAGATCGCTATCGATATCCAACTCGGCATCCCGGGTAATCTTTATCATATGTGCCGTGATGGATTCATAGGAGAACATGGTAAAGATATTCCGTAGTGAATAGCGGATCAGGTCATCGAGAATAATGATATAGTCCTTATCATCGATTTTTGGCAGGACCACAAAACGGTCTATTCCCCTTGGTATTTCGATAAGGGCATATTTTACATTTTTTGGGTTCCTGGCCCCACCTTCTTCCGGAATCAGTACCATTTTCACCGCAAGGTATGCCGCAGTATCCTTCAAGGTAGGGAACTCGGTAAGATCGTTCAAGATGATCGTCATGAGCACCGGGCTCACCTTTTGGTCAAAATATGATTTTATGAATTCCTCATGTACCTTGTTCATGTGTACGTGGGCCTCATCTATCTGGAAGATATTTTGGGCCTCTAACTCTTTTCGTATCTGTCTTAGGATATTAAGGCTTTTTTCCTGCTGTTCTATAACAATATTGGTTATCTCTGCCAACAGGTTCTTAGCGGTCTCCCCACCCAATTCACTTTTGCCTGTTTTCCCCGCTTGGACAATGCGTTTTACGGTAGCATAGCGCACTTTGAAGAACTCATCCAGGTTGTTGGAAAAAATACCTACAAACCGAAGACGCTCTATTAGTGGCACGTTTTTGTCCGCACTTTCCTGTAACACCCTTTCATTAAAACCCAACCAGCTGATTTCCCGGTTTATATATTTGTTTTTGACCTTTATCATTATTTTAAGTGTTTAGGGAAAATAATATTCGATGTGATTCCCGATGTAATGTCGTTCCAGTTATCGATTTCAAAGGTCATATGGACCAAACCACTGGTGGGGACATTATCTATGTATTGGCTGCCCAAGCTATTTGCAAGATGGGTAAAAGCATGGTTATGGCCAAATAACATGACCGTATTAAGGGAATTATCCAATTTTTTAACAAACCGCAGTACGCAATCCCCCGAAAAATCATAAAGTCCATTCGCGATTTCAAATTGGCCAAATGGAAATTCAAGTTTTCTTAAAAAAATAAGACACGTATGCATGGCCCTAATGGCCGGACTCGAAAAAACCGCATTGGGCAATATGCCCTTTTCACCAAAGGCACCAACCACCAAATGGCCATCACCGACCCCCCTTTGCAACAAAGGACGGTCCTTGTCATTTACGGAATATTCCCAAGAGGATTTACCATGCCGTACCAAAATAAGCTGTTTCATCTACCTATTCGATTTAATTGGATCCAGTAAAATTAAAAAACCAACAAAAGTAACCCCTGAAAAATCAAGGCGATATAAGGATTATGGGGCCAGACGTTCGATCTTCCAATCAAAATCATCCTGCAACGAAAACCGGATCCTATCGTGCAACCGGTTAGGCCGGCCTTGCCAAAACTCCATGGATATGGGGCGTACCAGATACCCACCCCAATACTCGGGACGTGGAATATCCTTGCCTTCGTATTGTGCCTCCAACTTCTTTAGGTTTTCTTCCAAAACCTCCCTCGAAGCTATGACCCTACTTTGATCGGAAACAATGGCCCCCAACTTACTTCCATCGGGCCGGGATTCAAAATAACCATCGGATAAGTTCCCTGGGATTTTCTCGGCAGTCCCTTTGATAATCACTTGACGCTCCATGGAATGCCAAAAAAAGGAAAGGCAGACATGTGGGTCTTCGGCAATGGCCTTACCTTTTTCACTTTCATAGTTCGTATAGAAGATGAAACCCTCGTAAGTATACCGTTTTAAAAGAACGACCCGGCTTTTGGGATAACCGTCAAGTCCGATTGTCGAAAGAGTCATCGAATTGGCCTCCTCGACCGTATCGGAAGCCTCTACTTCATAAAACCATTTTTGGAACAACTCCATGGGGTTGTCGGATATGGCATCTTCTATAAGGGCACTTTTCCCGTAGGATTTTCTATAGTTGCTTAAATCTTTTTCCATTGTACTGTAATCTGAAACCAATATATACAAAGTTCTTTAAAAGATAGGCAAAAGGGAAGGTTTCCAATGTATTTATTACCAACAATGACAAAACACAGTGGGGTAAGGGAAATCGAAAAGAGCTTGGCCCACATAACAGGTTCTGCGGATAGGCCCTATTATCACAATCGTGCGATTACATCTCGAATACCTTCCCATCATCGGCCAAAGCCACGTTGGGGAAAACCCCCATAGCTTCTTCCCTAAAAAGGTCAATGGACTTATACCGTGTGGAATAGTGTCCCAAGATCAGCATACCCACATTGGCTTTCTTGGCGATCGTTGCAGCTTCCTTGGCCGTTGTATGCTTGGTTCTTTGCGATAAATGTGCCTCGGATTCCAAAAAGGTGGACTCGTGGTACAGAACGTCAACTTCCTGTATCTGCCCGATAATCTTGGGAAAGTAACTTGTATCACTACAGAATGCATAGCTTTTGGGCCTAGGGGGGTCAAATGTGAGTATATTATTAGGCAACTGCGTACCATCATCCAAGGTGATATCCATTCCGTTTTTTATGTTCTGAAAATAACACTTGTCTATTTTGTATTGGGCAACAGCCTCTACATCGAGCTTTCTTTCCCTCAACTTCTCCTTAAAGAGAAAGCCGTTGGTATACACCCTGTGGTTCAACGGAATGGTTTCAACCGTTATTTTATGGTCCTCAAAAAGGAGTTCGGGCTCTTTTGAAATCAATTCATGGAACAGTAAAGGGTAATTCGTCCATGAGTCGCCCAATTTCAACAGTAGTGTAATCGCTTCCTTGATTCCTTTAGGCCCATAGATATGCAACTCCTTGTCACGTCCCAAAAGTCGAAAAGTGGAAACCAACCCCGGCAACCCGAAAAAATGATCGCCGTGTAGGTGTGAAATGAAAATATGGTTGATCCTGGAGAATTTGATCTTATGCTTACGTAATTGCAGTTGTGTACCCTCCCCACAATCGACCAGGAACATATGGTTCCTGATCTCCAACACTTGTGAAGTCGGATTTGTCAACGTACGTGGGGTCGCTGCATAGCACCCCAGAATCTGTAGTTTCATGAAAACGGAAATTAAAAAATTAACGATCGGAAATGGCAAGACCCTATCCAGAAATCATTTTCCATCATGGGTTTTCAGAGACCAAGATCCCTTTCTATCTCTTCCATTTCAATAATATCCATGGCTTCCTGTATGGTGGGCACCACATATAACCTTTCGGGAACTTCATCGAAAGACACTTTCCCGGTTACCAACACAAATGATCTATGCATCTCCCTATGCCGGTTCGAAATAGGCAGGAATTCCAAGATATCACCAGAAGAAAGCTTTGGGAATGGGGACAGGTTAAGAATGATATTATCATTTTTTATCTTGTCATAACCCGATTCAAGGTTCTTTAAAAAATCCTGGATCGAGATGTTCTCTTGGAATACGATCGTAGTGGTGCCCTCTTTATCGAATATCATAGGTGTTGTTTTATTTTTGAGGCCAATAAATAAATCACGGCCATACGTATAGCAACCCCATTTTCGACCTGGTCCAGGATAATGGATTGTTTTGAATCAGCAACATCACTTGTAACCTCAACACCGCGATTTATGGGGCCAGGGTGCATGATAACGATTTCCTTGTCCAATGAATCGAGTAAGGCCTTATTCACCCCGAATTGTTGGGTGTACTCCCTTGTCGTTGGAAAATAGCTAATATCCAAACGTTCATTTTGTATACGAAGCATATTGGCGACATCGCACCAATTCAAGGCTTTGACCAAATCGGTCTCCACCTCAACACCTAAAGACCCTATATGCTTGGGCATCAATGTCCTTGGCCCACACACCTTTACCTGGGCCCCTTGCAGTTTCAGTGCGAATATATTGGAAAGAGCTACCCTGGAATGCAGGATATCACCAACGATGACTACTTTTTTCCCTGCTACATCCCCCAATCTTTCACGAATCGAAAAAGAATCCAACAAAGCCTGTGTAGGGTGTTCATGTGCCCCGTCACCAGCATTCACTATGGCCGCCTTGACATGTTTCGACAGGAATATGCCCGCCCCGGGATTGGGATGCCTCATGACCACCATATCCACTTTCATGGATAGGATATTGTTCACGGTATCGATCAAGGTCTCCCCCTTCTTTACAGAAGATTGGCCTGCGGAAAAGTTTATGACATCCGCGGAGAGTCGTTTTTCTGCCAGCTCGAACGATAATTTTGTCCTTGTACTATTTTCAAAAAATATATTGGCTATAGTAATGTCCCGTAGCGAAGGAACCTTCTTAATAGGTCGGTTGATTACCTCCTTGAATTGATCGGCGGTTTCAAAAATGAGCTGAATATCCTTTTCATTGATATATTTGATACCCAGTAAGTGATCTACACTCAGTTCGGCCATTGCTTATTTATTTATCAGATAAATTTCATCTTTACCATCGTTCCCTTCCCAGAGTACAACAACCCTTTCATTGTTTATGGCATCTACCTGCCGCCCCCTATAAGTTGGCTGTATGGGTAAGTGCCTACTGAACCGCCTATCTATCAGGGTCAATAGCTCTATTTCGGAAGGTCGCCCAAAAGACTGGATGGCGGTCAGGGCCGCCCGGATACTTCTGCCGGTATACAGCACATCATCGACCAAGACCACTTTCTTGCCCTCTACCAAAAAATCTATGTTGGTCTGGTTGGCCTCCAGGGGCTTATCCCCCCTCCTAAAGTCGTCCCTATAAAAGGTTATGTCCAGGAATCCGACATCAATATGTTTTACTTTATATTCCTCTTTAAGGATCTTGGTGAGCCTTTCGGCTACGAACCTTCCCCTAGGCTGCATCCCGATCAGTACCGTATCGGAAAAATCAAGGTGGTTTTCAAGCAATTGGCAAGCCAATCTATGTAAGATGATATTGATTTCTTTTGAGGAGAGTAGTACTTTTTGACTCATAATAGGCCAGCAACACTTTTGTTTGACAAAAATAGGGAATTATTACAAATATCCATTGACCATAGGGCAAACAAAAAAGCCCTGACCGGATAGTCAGGGCTTTTTGATTCCCATTTTATATAGGAAAACCTATTAAACAGAAGCTTATTTCTTCTTTGAATTAGCTTCCATCTTATCTTTCAACGCCTGTAATGCCTCATTAGCATCCCCTAAAGTAGGTTTAGCCTCATCGGCACTGGCCGCTGCCCTTTTGGCCGCGGATTTTACATTACGTTGCTCTTCTTCCCTAAAGATAGCGGTATGGCTGGCTACAACACGCTTAAAGTCTTTATTGAACTCAATGATCTTGAATTCCGCTTCTTCGCCCTTGCCTAATTTCTTACCATCCTCTTTTTCCAAATGACGCTGTGGGACAAATGCAGTGATATCCTCATTAAAGTCAATCGTTGCACCTTTATCTACGATATCGGTGATGGCCGCCTTATGGATGGTGCCAACAGCAAATTCGGTTTCATGTTTGTCCCATGGGTTCTCGGTAGTCTGTTTGTGACCTAAACTTAATTTACGTCCTTCAACATCCAATTCCAATACCTCCACTTCCAAAGTGTCGCCTACAGCCACAAATTCCGATGGGTGTTTGATCTTCTTGGTCCATGAAAGATCCGAAATATAGATCAAACCGTCGATTCCTTCTTCCAATTCCAGGAATACACCGAAATTGGTAAAGTTCCTAACGATTCCCTTATGCCTAGATCCTACAGGGTATTTGGTGGTAATATCGGTCCATGGGTCCGGGGTCAATTGTTTTATGCCCAAGGACATTTTACGATCTTCCCTATCCAATGTCAATACCACAGCCTCTACTTCATCACCGACTTTCACGAAGTCCTGTGCAGAACGTAAGTGGGTCGACCATGACATTTCGGAAACGTGGATCAATCCTTCCACACCTTCCACAACTTCGATGAATGCACCATAGTCGGCTATAACAACAACCTTACCTTTGACCTTGTCGCCAATTTTGATATCCTCGCTCAAGGCATCCCAAGGATGTTTTTCCAATTGCTTAAGACCCAACTGGATCCTTGATTTGTTCTCATCAAAATCCAAGATAACAACGTTCAGTTTCTGATCTAGTTCAACAACCTCGTTCGGATGGTTGATCCTGCTCCAGGAAAGGTCGGTAATATGTACCAGACCATCAACACCACCAAGATCGATAAAGACTCCGTAAGAAGTAATGTTCTTGACAACACCTTCAAGTACCTGTCCTTTTTCCAACTGGCTGATGATCTCTTTTTTCTGTTCTTCGATATCGGCCTCGATAAGTGCCTTATGCGAAACCACTACGTTTTTGAACTCGTGGTTGATCTTGACCACCTTGAATTCCATAGTTTTATTTACATACTGATCGTAATCCCTAATCGGTTTAACATCGATCTGCGAACCTGGCAAGAAAGCCTCTATACCGAATACATCGACGATCATACCACCTTTGGTCCTACATTTAACGAAACCACTGACAATTTCTTCCTTATCATGTGCGGCATTCACCCTGTCCCAAGCCATAATGGTCCTGGCCTTTCTGTGGGAAAGTACCAATTGGCCACTTTTATCCTCACGGATATCGATCAACACCTCTACCTTGTCACCTACTTTCAGGTCTGGGTTGTAACGGAATTCGTTCAAGGAGATAACACCTTCCGATTTTGCATTGATATCGATAATAGCCTCCCTATCGGTCAAGTACACTACGGTACCCTGTACAACATCTTCATCTGCCGTATCGACAAAGTTTTCGGCGACCAATGTCTCAAACTCCTGGAGTTTGGAGTCATCAACACGTTCAATACCTTGTTCGTACTTTTCCCAATCAAAATTTTCCAAAAATTCCTTTGGATCCTGTACAGGTGTCTCCACCTTTGTTTCTGTTCCCGGAGTAGCCTCTACCGCTTCCTCTACTGGTTTTGTTGTTTCTTCTTCAGCCATTTGCTGATTTAAATTTGTATTCCATAGTGCCACAAGAGTTAAACAATTACTACAGAAGATGTTAATACGATCTTTTATTTTACCCCCCTTTCCTCTTGATTCTCTGTAAAAAAGGAGTGCAAAACTACGATTTTATTATGTATTTACAAACAACTAGGGCACTATAATCGATTTACAATACAGTATTCCTTGTTTTCCCCTAATCCTGTCCTAAATAATTTTCAGGCACACCGATCCTATTCATTTTACTGGTTTCATCCTCTATGTAATCGTTTTTTCAAAAAAGAACCCTATGTATGTATTTATCTGGTGGTGGTTGCCCTTTTGTTTCAGCACCTATAGGCTTAATGACCTCACCTTCAGTACGTGTTGATGACGTTCTTCCGGGGGTTCCAATTCTTTTATGGTCCTAGGTCTTATATTGTCTTTGTGCCCAACGACAAAACAAACTTGGCTACTGTCCCGAATATTCAACATTGCAAGGCCCCTATCGGCAACAATAACGCTGCCTTTTGACAGAGGTATATCGTAAGTTCCTTTGTTATCCGCTGTTTTACCACCGGTTACATCCACACACATCATAATCAAGAAGGGTATGCATTTTCACGGCTACTTTCCTGGTTTTGTGTCCTGCCCGATCGAACAGGCCCAAACAAAGACTTATTGTTGTCGCATCCAACAAAAGTATTTTTGACTTGATTTTGAATTTAGTGCGTTTCATTTGAACTTGCTGTCCCATACCTTCCAACAGAAAGTAATAGCAATCCCTAAAAAGCCCCCGACCCCTGTTTTTGTTCCGATAAACTGAAGTAGGTCTTGAAGGTGCCCCAAGCATCCCAAAGGATCAGGGTTTACAGTGGCAGGGCGAAGACCATTACTTGTATCACGCAAGGACTGGCCATTGGCAAATTGACAAAAGAGCATCGAGACCAACTATCAGGTCCTTTTCGATGTTTGTTGCTTTGGTGCGGCTTAACCGATCTTTTGGATCTTGAGGTATCCGGGAAAGGTGTTTTTCGTGCTGCGCCACAAAGGTAACCTTGAGGGACAAAACCCCCTCTTTTTTAAACGTTTGGGTCGCTATTGGTTCCCCCCCCCGAAAATTAGGACAGAAATCGTTACCTTTACGCCAATAAATATTAACCGTAATCAAATTACAACTATGAGTGTTAAAGTAAAATACCAGCCCGTTTTGGACCTTGGCGAAGAATTATCGATCAAGGACGGTAAGGTTACCGAAGAGAATGGTGTATTAAAAATAAAAGGTACCGCAGGCACCCAATACGAGAAGAACCTTTTATGGGATAAAATCAAGGAAATAGGTGGGGAGCATCCTTCTGACATTAAAGCCAATATCATCGTTGCCGACGAATCGGTATTCCACAGACACACTGTGAAAAGTGGGGAATCTTTGAGCAAGATCGCCAAGAAGTACTATGGCGACCCCATGAAATACAAACAAATTTTCGAGGCGAACACCAATATCCTTAAGAACCCGGATGTAATCCATCCCGATCAGGTCTTGGTCATTCCAAATCTATAAGAATAAAATAGTATATATTGAAAAAGACGTTCTAATGAACGTCTTTTTTTTGTTTGTCGATTACCCTATTCGCAAAACCCAAGACCCTAGAGAACTGATCTTCGAGACCCATGTCGCTATTATCGAAAACAATGGCATCCCCTGCCCTTCTCAAAGGTGATACTTTACGGTGCGAATCAACATAATCGCGGTGTTCAACATTCTTAAGCACCTCACTGTATTCTACATCCTCCCCTTTGTCCAGCAATTCCCTATACCGTCTTGTAGCTCGTTTTTCGGGGGATGCTGTCATGAAAATCTTTAATTCCGCATCGGGGAACACAACGGTACCAATATCCCGTCCGTCCATTACAACACCTTTTTCCCCACCCATCTTTTGCTGAATGGACACCAACTTCCGCCGTACTCCCTCAATGGCAGCTATCTTGCTCACCAATTTCGAGACTTCCATAGCCCTGATCTCACGCTCTACATTCTCATCGCCCAAATACATTTCGGCAAAACCCAAGGCGTCATTATAGACAAACCGAAGTTCAATCCCATCCAGTGAAGCTAACAATGCATCGACATTACAGGTATTCCCATCCACAAAACCATTCCGCATGGCATGTAGGGTAACTGCCCTGTACATAGCCCCTGTATCTACATAAATATAGTTAAGGGCCTTTGCCAATTGTTTGGCAATGGTGCTTTTTCCAGTTGATGAATACCCGTCAATGGCAATCGTTATTTTTTCCATACACTAAAAATAGAAAGAAAAAAGGATGTCCTAAAATACTAGAGTTTTTTTGCGTTCTTTACTTTCTGTGTTGTAATCGCCAAGTCGATAACCTCGCTCATATCGGTGACATAATCAAAGGTAAGCCCCTTAAGGTACTCCTCCTTTATTTCCATAATGTCCTTTCTATTTTCCTCACATAGGATGATCTCCTTGATCCGCGCCCTTTTTGCCGCAAGGATCTTTTCCTTGATACCCCCTACAGGAAGCACTTTCCCCCTTAAGGTAATCTCACCTGTCATCGCCAAACTTTTCTTTACTTTTTTCTGGGTGAACAACGACACCAACGACGTAAGCATGGTAATACCGGCACTTGGCCCGTCTTTAGGTGTTGCCCCCTCGGGCACATGGATATGCACATTGTATTTGGCAAAAACCGATGGGTCGATACCAAAACTTTCGGCATTCGACTTTATATATTCCATGGCTATCGTAGCCGATTCCTTCATTACCTTACCCAAGTTCCCGGTAATGTTCAAGGTTCCTTTGCCTTTTGACAGGATCGATTCGATAAAAAGAATATCGCCGCCTACGCTGGTCCATGCCAATCCTGTCACCACACCGGCCACATCATTATTCTCATATTTATCCCTTTCCAATCGGGCCGGACCAAGAATTTCCCGAACATCGTTATTACTGATCTTTATATTGTATTCCTCCCCAATAGCAATTGATTTCGCGGCATAACGAACCATTTTTGCGATTTGTTTCTCCAAGGCACGTACCCCCGATTCCCTTGTATGGCCCTCAACGATTTTTTCCATTTGGGGCTTTCCTATCCTAAGGTCTTTCGAAGTAAGTCCATGTTCTTTCAATTGTTTGGGCAACAAGTGCCTTTTTGCTATCTCCACCTTTTCCTCAATGGTGTACCCTGTGACGTTGATGATTTCCATACGGTCCCTCAAAGCAGGTTGGATGCTCGACAAAGTATTAGCAGTGGCAATGAACATGACCTTTGAAAGATCATACCCCATTTCAAGGAAATTGTCGTGGAACGCACTATTCTGTTCTGGATCCAACACTTCGAGCATTGCCGAGGATGGATCCCCTTGATGGCTACTGGCCAATTTATCGATTTCATCGAGAATAAAGACAGGATTTGAAGTCCCTGCTTTTTTGATGCTTTGGATAATTCTACCGGGCATGGCACCTATATAGGTCTTACGATGGCCCCTGATCTCTGCCTCGTCGCGCAAACCTCCCAAAGACATTCTCACATATTCCCTACCCAAGGCCTCGGCTACCGATTTCCCCAATGAGGTCTTACCAACACCTGGAGGGCCATACAAACAAAGTATGGGCGACTTCATATCATTACGCAATTTCAAAACCGCCAAATATTCGATAATACGTTTCTTTACATCCTCTAGGCCGTAATGGTCCCGATCCAAAATCTTTTGGGCACGTTTCAAATCGAACTTATCATCTGAGTATTCATTCCAAGGCAGCTCCAAGAACAGGTCCAAATAATTCCGTTGTATGGAATATTCCGCAACCTGTGGATTCATACGTTGCAATTTTGCCAGTTCCTTCCCAAAATGTTCGCCCACCTTGGCATCCCATTTCTTCTCCATGGACCTTATACGCATTTCCTCGATTTCCTCATCATAGGAAACACCCCCCAATTCCTCTTGAATGGTCTTCATTTGTTGATGAAGGAAGTATTCCCGTTGTTGTTGGTCCATATCGCTCCTTACCTTGGACTGGATTACATTCTTCAATTCCAATTTCTGGAGTTCCAGATTCATATATTTCAATGTGGCCAATGCCCTATCCTGTAAGTTCCCTATTTCCAGCAATTCCTGTTTCTCTTTTACATCGAGATTAAGATTGGAGGAGACAAAATTTATCAAAAATGAATTGCTTTGGATATTCTTTATCGCAAAAGACGCCTCACTGGGAATGTTCGGGTTATCCTTAATGATATTCAGGGCAAGGTCCTTAATAGATTCTATAATGGCCAGGAATTCCTGTCCGTCCTTATCTGGGGATTCCTCAGCGGTCTCCCTGACGGTTGCCGTCATATACGGTTTATCGGTAAGGATCTCAGCCAGTTCAAATCGTTTTTTCCCCTGTATGATCACCGTTGTGTTCCCATCGGGCATTTGAAGCACCCTTAGGATACGGGCCGCCGTACCCAAGGTATGTATATCGTTCACCCCAGGGTTCTCTGTCTTTTCATCTTTCTGGGCAACCACACCGATAACCTTTGAACCGTTATTGGCATCCTTGATCAATTTTATGGATGCATCCCTCCCTGCGGTAATCGGGATGACCACGCCAGGAAACAATACCGTATTGCGCAAAGGCAATATGGGCAAAGTTTTGGGCAGGCCCTCATTGTTCATTTCCTCTTCATCCTCAGGCGTCAATAACGGTATCAGTTCCGCATCTTGGTCAATCCCTTGTAAGGACATATTGTCAAAATTTGAAAATTTAGAATCTCCCATAGCATATTTTCAGCCATTCTGTCATATATACAACAGTAATAGGCAATTTTTAATATTAAAAAAAGTTCCATATAGGCCTTGAGCCTTTGTTTTTAGGCATCAGCGCACTTTATAACAACCTATGTTCGGCAATTCCCGTGCCAACAGCCCCAATTATTTTACATAAACTGTAACATTGGGTAATTTAGGACATCTATTAGACAAACCAATGCCTTTTTGAGCCGAAAAAAAGAACATACTGATAAATTGATACAATTGTGTCTTGCAGGGGACCAAAGTGCACAAATGGAAGTTTACAACCGTTATTACAAAGCCATGTACAATACATCGCTGCGGATAGTAAAGGATAGTGCCGAAGCCGAAGATATAATGCAGGAATCGTTTTTAAGCGCATTTACGAAACTGCATACTTTTAGAGGCGGGGTTACTTTCGGGTCCTGGTTGAAACGCATTGTCATAAACAACAGTATCTATCATTACCGAAAGCAACAAAAGAAAAATGAGGTTGCGTTGGATGATATAATGTACAAGGTCGAAGATAATGATGGAGTTGCTTCGGACCATGTGTTCACCGAACTGAAGGCTCAAAAAGTAATGGAGACCATGGGACAATTAAAAGATAATTACAGAATTTCTTTGACCTTATATTTGATAGAGGGGTATGATTATGAGGAAATAAGCAAAATAATGGACTTAAGCTATGCCAATTGCCGCACAACAATATCCAGGGCAAAGGAAAGCCTACGTAAAAAAATGACAAACGCCTACTAATGGAAAAAGATAGACTAAAAGAACTGTTCGATGGCCTGGAAGGGGGTTTTGACACCAGGGAACCCAAAGCCGGGCATCAAGATCGGTTTCTTGAAAAACTGGAACAAGCCAATAGAACGATAACCTTACACAAAAAGAAAAGGAATTGGTGGAAACCGCTTTCGATCGCCGCCTCTGTGGCCATTATAAGCCTGCTGGCCATTGGGGGCTATATAGCCAGACCTTCCCTGGACGAGCAAGTGGCCCAGATTTCCCCCGAGGCAAGCAATACACAGGTCTATTTCACCAGTCTCGTCGAGGATCAGGTAAAACAGCTTGAAAATGAAAGCTCCCCTGAAACACAAGAAATCATCAATGCTACTATGTCCCAATTGGAAAAATTGGAAACCAATTACGAAAAACTGGAAACCGACTTGATCAATGGAGGAAACAACAAACTGATCTTGAGTGCCATGATAACCAACTTCCAAACACGGATAGATCTTTTACAGGATGTCATCAACCAAATCGAGGTCATTAAAAATCTAAAAAAACAAAACAATGCGAACTTCACTACATAGATATACTAGCATACTATTCCTCATAGCCCCTATGGTCCTTGCTGCCGGCAATGGTAGACTTAATGGAAGGTACACCAAGGAAAAATCCATTAAGAAAGAATACAGCGTGAGTTCGTCTGCCCTATTCAAAGTGAGCAATAGTTACGGCAACCTTAACATCACCTCTTGGGACGAAGACCGTATCTTGATCGAGGTACATATCAAGACCAGTGGCGACAATGAGGAAAAGGTTCAAAAGAAACTGGATAATATCACCATTGACATTGAAGCCTCGAGGGATATGGTCTCGGCAAAGACCATCTTCAATAAAAACAAAAGTAGTTGGGGGTGGAACTGGGGCAACAGCAATGTCGACATGCAAATCAACTATGTAATCAAATTACCCGTAAAAAACAGTGTCCACCTAAACAACGATTATGGAAACATCATCTTGGACAGGATCGATGGCCATGCCAGGATCAACTGTGATTATGGTCAATTGGAGATTGGCGAACTCCATGGCAAAAACAACTATTTGAATTTCGACTACACCTCTAGATCAAGCATTGGTTATATCAATAGCGGTGAAATAAAAGCCGATTATTCCGGATTTACCATAGAAAAAGCAGGAAATCTGGTTCTGAATGCCGATTACACCAATTCTACCATCAATCATATAGAGAACCTTCAATACTCCTGCGAATACGGGAGTATAAAAATCAGGGAAGCCAATAATGTGGATGGGAATGGGGATTACATCAATGTTAAATTGGGAACCATCCACGGCAATGTGGAGATAAATTCCGACTATGGTTCCCTAAGGATAAACAAAATGGCGGAAGATGCCGGTGACCTTTATATAAGTTCCGATTATACCGGAATCAAAATAGGCTACTCCCCACAGTATTACTTTGATTTTGAAATCCGGGCCGAATATGCCGGAGTACATGGCAAGGATGACCTTGAAGTGAATATCAGCACGGAAAAGTCGAGCAATCGTTATTACAAAGGATACCATGGAACCGCCAACAGTGGCAACCACGTAACCATAAACAGTGAATACGGAGGCATATCCTTCACAAAAGACCAACCCTAAAAATATATAAATGATGAAAAAAGCAACAACATTAAGTCTAGTGGTATTACTCACCATATCCTGTTCTGCCCAATGGGGCAAAAAAGTAAAAGGAAACGGCAACGTGGCCACCATGGAGCGTTCGACAGAAGAGTATGATGCAATAGCGGTGTCAGGATGGTTTAACGTGGACCTTGTCCCGGGCAATGAAGGGGATATTTCCTTAAAAGGCGAGGAGAACCTATTGGAATATATTGTTACCGAAGTCAAGGATGGGAAATTGGCGATCAAGGTAAGGGAAGGAATCAACCTGAAGCCATCGACCTGGAAAAACGGAATCCTTATCACCGTACCTATAGAAGATATCGATGCAATCTCACTTTCCGGGTCTGGGGATATTGTGGGCAGGACCACAATCGTGGGCAACGATCTTAAGACCTCACTATCTGGTTCTGGTGATATTACCCTTGATCTGGAAACCCGTTCAACCTACGCCTCAATGTCTGGTTCCGGGGACATTATATTAAGTGGGGCCACCACCGACCTTAAGGTCTCTGTTTCGGGTAGCGGTGACATCAAGGCCTATGACCTGGAAGCTGAAAATGTCGATGCATCCATTTCCGGATCAGCGGACATCAAGGTAACTGCGAACAAGAGTCTAAAAGCAAGGGTGTCCGGCTCAGGGGACATCCATTATAGGGGGAATCCCGAAAAAGTAAACACAATAACCTTGGGGTCCGGTGATATTACAAGGGCATGACCTATGCTCCTTATAGGCTTCGGAAAACCAACAACAATCATAAAAGCCCCCTTTTACAAAGGGGCCTTTTCCTTTGGCACCCGTAACAATAGAACAATACCGCCCAGAAAGAAAATAAGCAGGAACAAAATGGCGTGCCTCATGGTGCTTACCTGATCAACAAAAGCGAATATTGCCATACCGATTACAATACCTATCTTTTCGGCCACATCGTAAAAACTAAAATACGAAGTGGTATCCTCTGTCTCAGGCAGGAATTTCGAATAGGTAGACCGAGCCAAGGCCTGTATGCCCCCCATTACCAAACCTACCAAACCAGCAGCTATATAGAAATGCATGGGTGTGATCATAAAATAGGCATAGAAACATAGGCACAGCCAAATGAAGTTCACTGCGACCAAGGTTTTTATATTCCCATATTTATCCGACATCCTGGACGTAATGATCGCCCCTAGTACCGCAACTAACTGTATAACCAAAACACTGATGATGAGTCCTGTTGTTTTTTCGGAGGCCGTGGCCCAAGCAATCTCTTTCTCACCAAAATAAACAGCAATGAGCATAATGGTCTGAACAGCCATACTGAAAACAAAAAAGGCCCTTAAATACCGTTTTAACCTGACATTCTGTTTCAGTTGCCCCCAGACCGACCTTAATTCTCGGAATCCATCGAGAAATACCCTCCTGGTTATCTTGTGTTCACTGGAAACACCCTTGGGAAGTACATAAAAGGTATATTGGCTAAACAAGACCCACCATATACCTACCGTGACAAAGGAAACCTTCATGGCCTTGATCTTGGACAATCCCAACTCTTGCTCCGTGGTTCCGATATCAAAACCAAACCATTCGGGCCTCATGACCATGGCCAAATCAAACAGTAGAAGAAGTACGCTGCCAATATACCCAAGTGAAAAACCCTTGGCGCTAATATCGTCCTGTTGGTACCCATAGGCAATGTCGGGCAGGTACGAATTGTAAAACACCAAACTCCCCCAGTATCCGATAAGCCCCATAAAATAAAAAAGTAGGCTAATGTGGATATTCTCGAGACTGAACCAGAAGAGCCCTATACAACCCAGTCCCCCGACATAACAAAAGAATTTCATAAAGCTCTTCTTATTCCCTACATAATCGGCTATACCGGACAAGATAGGTGACAAGACCGCAACCATTAAAAAAGTGAATGCAGTAATCACCGATATCAGTACGGTCTGTTTCATCTCAAACCCAAAAGCAGACACAAGCTGTTCCTTGGATACGAAAAGTGACGAATAATAAATCGGGAATATCGAAGAGGTTATTGTTAAGGTATAAACTGAATTCGCCCAATCATAAAAGGCCCACGCATTCAATAGTTTTCTACTGCCCTTTTGGGCCAAAGTTATTGCCATATACAAAAATAAAAGCCGCTCTTTTGCAGAACGGCTTTCAATATACGATTATTAGCCAAACCATAATGGATTACTCAAAAGAAGTAACACCGAATTTCATGGCCTCTTTTTTGGCAGCAGGGGCCCATTCGGTCAAATTGGCGATCCTTGTATCGTTTGAAGGGTGTGTACTTAAAAACTCCGGTGGGGCCTGTCCCCCACTATTTGCCTTCATCCTTTTCCATAATTCGGCCGCTTCCGATGGGTCGTAGCCTGCAATGGCCATAATCTGAAGACCGATCCTATCCGCTTCGGTCTCGTGGCTTCTACTGAAAGGAAGCATCAATCCCACTGAAGAACCCAAGCCATATGCCTGATTGAATATATTTCTTTTACGCTCATCCTGGATAGTTATATTCCCTGCGACCGCACCCAATTGTTGCAAGGTACCCGCACTCATACGTTGTGCACCATGATCTGCCAATGCATGGGCCACCTCATGTCCCATGACCACTGCGATTCCTGCCTCTGTTTGGGTAATGGGCAATATTCCCGTATAAAAAACAATCTTGCCACCGGGCATGCACCAAGCGTTTACCGTCTTGTCGTCGACCAGGTTATATTCCCATTTGTAATCGTTCAGATAACCGGCATAACCATTGGCGGACAACCATCTTTCCGCTGCGGAAGAAATTCGCTGGCCTACCTTGGTGATCATTCGGGCCTCGGGTGAATCCTCAATAACCTTATTCTCTGTCAAAAATTGATCGTACTGGGCAAAAGCCGTCGGGAAAATTTGACTATTGGGATAAAAATTAAGTACCTTCTTACCTGTAAAGGGATTAACCTTACAAGCTGCCACCCCCATAAAAATGGCAATTATCAATAGAATTTTTTTCATCTTATCATAGTATTTATTAGCATAGTCAACATACAAAAAAAAATCATTCCCCCCTAATGATTACCTGGGTAAAATCCTTGCCAATCCGGATAACATCATCCCCATTTGGTTTCACCCCTGTCAATGGGACTTCCTCATTATCCACCTCAACCGATTCAATCGTAAAGGGCAATCCATGCAACTTGATCAGGAAGGCATCATAAGAAGTGATGAATGCACCATCCTTGAACTGTTGTATGGTAAGACTATTCTTTTTCCCATTCAACTTGAAGTTCCTAAGACTGTAATTTCCTTTGGTGTAATCATAACCATCCTGGTCATCCTCGTACACTGTGGAATTATCGACCCCCAGTTTATAGTACACATCCAAATCCAATTCCTTTATGACCAGCTCCCCAACATACTGCTGCACTGGATACTTAGGGATTATGGCACCTTCCTTGACAAATAGGGGCATACTATCGATATCCGCAGCTACCCATTGCTCTTTCCCCCCTGTCACAATTGAGTTATCCCAATAATTGTACCAATTTCCCCTTGGGATATACATTCGCCTTCCTTGGGCATTTGGTTCTTGGATCGGACAGACCAAAATATGGTTGCCAAAAATGAACTCATCGGTCCTGAAATGTGTTTGTGGATCTTCTTGGTCAAAATAGACCAAAGGTTTCAACATAGGCTCCCCGAATTTTGAATATTTCCAGAACATGGTATAGATATAGGGAAGATGTTGGTAACGAAGTTCAATGAACTTACGTACAATATCGGTTACGTCGGTATCAAAGGACCAAGGTTCTTGGTCACCGTGGTCACCGCTTGAATGTACCCGGCAGAAAGGATGGAAAACCCCTAATTGGATCCATCGGGCAAAAAGTTCCCCATTGGGCTGTTCCGCAAATCCACCAATATCGGAACCGACGAACGACATTCCGCTCATACACATACGTTGTACCTGGACATTGGCCAACCATAAATGCTCCCAAGTTGCTACGTTATCCCCTGTCCATGTAGAAGAATACCGCTGTGTACCGGCATAAGCTGCCCTTGTTATTACAAAAGGCCTTTTCGGGTATACATATTTCTTGATTCCCTCATAGGTGGCCCTCACCATTTGCATTCCATAGATATTGTGTGCCTTACGATGGGTACATGGATGTCCATCGTAATCGTGCCTAGTGTCCAAAGGTGCCGTTTTCGTAGGTACCTCCATGACCGCTGGTTCATTCATATCGTTCCAAACCGCATGAACGCCCAATTCCAACATAAACTCTTTATAAAGCTCGGCCCACCATTCTCGAACTTCTGGATTGGTGAAATCGGGGAAATGGCATTCCCCGGGCCAGACCTTACCTTTCATATAAGGACCATCACCCCGTTTACAGAAATAATCATTCTCCATGGCCTTCTGGAATACCCGATAATCCTTATCGATCTTGATTCCCGGATCGATCATTACGACCGTTTTAAAGCCATCCTCGTTCAATTCGGATATCATTCGTTTCGGATCAGGGAACTTTTCCTTGTCCCAAGTGAAACACCTAAACCCATCCATATAATCAATATCGAGGTACAACGCATCACAAGGTATCCTCAATTCCCGAAACTTATGGGCCAATTCCTTTACATTATTTTCAGGGAAATAACTCCATTTTGACTGATGGTACCCCATAGCCCACATAGGCGGTAATTCCGGTGTGCCCGTTAGATTGGTGTAGGCTTTTACTACCTTGGACATTTCCGGGCCATAGAAAAAATAGTAGTTCATTTCACCACCATCGGCCCAAAAACTGGTTACGTTCCTTCGTTCATGGGCAAAATCGAAGTAGGTCCTGAAGGTATTGTCAAAGAAAATGCCATAGGCCTTGTTCTTATGAAGCCCCACATAAAAAGGGATGGCCTTATATAATGGATCCTGATCCTTACTGTAGGCATATTGGTCCATACACCAATTCTCGATCCTTTTCCCTTTGAGGTTGGAATGCGTTGCCTTATCACCCATACCGAAATAACTTTCCGCACTTTGGGTGATCTTGCTCATTTTCACCGTATTGCCCCCATATTCATAATTTTCTTCCCAATGGAAACCGATCTCATCCTCATTGATGATGTTCCCCTCCATATCGGAAATCTGGATACGCAATGTTGCCTTATCCACCAACACCCGAAGTTTTGAAGTGGATATCAGGTAGTACTCTTTTTTTTCCTCAACATCCAAGCTACTATAGCCCCTATTGACATCTTCACTGATCGCATAGGAAAAGTCGGGTTCAAATACATTCTCTGTAGCATATCTAAAACGCAAGGCACTATTGCGCAAAACGGTAATCTGTAGGATAACCGCATTTTCAGTAGTGAAATAGAACTTGTCCGCATCACGCTTAAAATCCACTATTTGATTAGGGTACAGGTTACCCTTATATTCCAGTTCTGTATTAGTTATCATATATGATCAATTTAAAAGCGACGCAAAGTACGCACATTACCATTAATTAAGAAATGATAGGCGACCAATTACCAACAATTGCGATATAATCGAAGGTTCACTGAAAAATTACGATTCCCAATGGTGGGATCGTGATTTCCATGGAATCATCAAAACCCTGCCATGGTTGTTTTTCTGTTCTCACTGAGGACTTCCTGGACCCAGATCCCCCATATTTTTTGGCATCACTATTGAATATTTGTTTCAATGTACCACTTTTAGGGGTCCCTATACGGTATTTCTCCCTTGGCACTGGGGTAAAGTTAGCTGCAATGACCAGGTCATCTTCCTGCTTATGCCCTTTTCTAATATAGGTCAGGACCGAGTTTGCCGCATCACCATAATCGATCCATTGAAAACCTTCCTGACTGAATTGTTTTTCATACAAGGCAGGATATGACCTGTATATCTTATTAAGGTCCTTGACCAATTCCTGAATACCAGAATGAAAATCGTACTGGGTCAGATGCCAGTCCAGACTCTGGTTGTAATTCCATTCGGATGACTGCCCGAACTCACCTCCCTGAAAAATCAGATTGGTACCGGGATGGGTAAACATATAGCTGTACAATAAGCGTAGATTGGCAAATTTCTGCCATTCATCACCGGGCATTTTGTATAAAAGTGATTTTTTACCATAAACAACCTCATCATGTGAAAATGGCAACATAAAGTTTTCCGTAAAGGCATAGGTCATACCAAAGGTAAGGTCGTTCTGGTGGTGCCTTCTATAAATAGGTTCCTTTTTAAAATACTCCAAGGTATCGTGCATCCAACCCATCATCCATTTCATCCCAAAGCCCAATCCTCCCATATTCACGGGTTTGGACACCATAGAAAATGAAGTCGATTCCTCGGCAATGGTCTGTACATCGGGAAAATTCCCATAAACGGTCTCGTTCAATTCCCGAATAAAGGAAATAGCTTCCAGATTCTCGTTATTGCCATAAATATTGGGTTCCCACTCACCTTCTTCCCTGGAATAATCCAAATAGAGCATTGAGGCCACGGCATCTACCCGTAAACCATCAACATGGTATTGGTCTAACCAAAACAGTGCATTACTGATCAAAAACGCCCTTACCTCATTTCTGCCATAATTGAAAATGAGACTCTTCCAGTCGGGGTGATATCCCTTTCTACGGTCTGGATGTTCATATAAATGGGATCCATCGAAGAATCCAAGTCCGTGGGGATCTTCCGGAAAATGGGAAGGCACCCAATCGAGAATTACCCCTATACCGGCCTGATGCAATCTATCCACTAAAAATTTAAACTCCTCCGGATTCCCAAAACGTGATGTAGGGGCAAAATACCCCGTTAATTGATACCCCCAGGATGGGTCGAAAGGAAACTCCATTATAGGCATGAACTCAACATGGGTAAAACCCATATCCTTAACGTATTTGACCAAATCCTCCGCCAGTTCCCCATAAGTGAGAAAATCATTGTTCCCTTTTCGCTTCCAGGAACCTAAATGCACCTCATAAATAGAATAGGGCCTATCCAAGGAGTTTTTCTCCCCCCGGACACCCATCCATTTTTCATCCTTCCATGTATAATCCCCGTCCCAGACCACAGAGGCCGTTTTTGGTGGGTGCTCACAATATTTGGCGAAAGGATCTGCCTTTTCGGTGACTATCCCAAAATTATTGGAGCGTATATTATATTTATAAAGGGTTCCCGTCCCAATCCCTGGTATGAACCCCTCCCAGATACCGCTTCCGTCCCAACGTACGTTAAGAGGATGTTCCGAATTCCTCCAACCATTGAAATCCCCTACTACGGAGACCCCATTGGCCGTAGGTGCCCATACGGCAAAATACGTTCCTTGTACCCCATTCAGTTCTATGGGGTGTGACCCCAATTTCTCATAGAGTTTAAAATGCTTGCCCGACTTGAATAGATCAATATCAAATTCGGAAAAAAGAGAATGTACGATAACTTTGGACATAACTAGGTCATATTTTGGGACAAAGCTAATCAACTTTGTATAAAGTGCACGGGATTAAAATATTTACTTTAACCCTGTACTGGTTCGCAGACATAAAAATAAGAAGGTCTGAAAAAGTGGAACGCTTTTTGAAGAAGTACTCTAAAGAACTATTGAAACAAACAATTAAAACCATAATTTATGAAAAAGATCAGCTTAATATTCGGAGCCTTTTTGGCTCTGTTCATTGTTGCCTGTGAAGGTCCTGCCGGACCTCCCGGATATGATGGACTCAATGGATTGGATGGACGAGACGGACGAGACGGACTTGATGGGAAACCCGGGATCCAGGGACAGGTTTTACAGATTGATGGGGTTGATTTCGAATATGACCCAAACACGAACTTATATTCGAGCCTTTTGACCTTTGAAGATTATACCGATTTCGAAATTTTCGAATCGGATGCGGTCCTGGTCTATAGGTTCGATGGTGTTGTCGGTTTTGAAGATGGAAGTGATGCCAATACGTGGAGCCTGATACCCCAAAACTTCTTTTTGCCAGAAGGGATAATACAGTATACGGCGGCACACACTTTTATTGACCTGGAATTGTTCATTGATGGTGATTTCAATTTGGCCAATTTAGACCAGGATTTCACCCAGAACCAGTTTTTCAGGATTGTTGTTGTCCCAAGTGTATTACTTGATGGTTCCAATGTGGACCGATCGGACTTTGGGGCAATAATGAACTCCCTTCAGATTTCAGATAAAGAGATAAAGGAGATCAGCATTGATTAACCATCTTGTACCACTAAAAAAAACCTGCTTTTCCAAAGCAGGTTTTTTTTATTCCCATAGCCCGTTAACAAAACATTAATGTCCCAATACCCCCTATTTCGCTATATTTGAAATAACGGTCACATACCGTGAACGAAAAAGACAAAAAGATGATCAAGAAAATAATTTTTGGATCGTACCTCATCCTAGTGGGCTGTAAAAGTAATTCCCAGGACCAGCTAAACAATGAAGAACCCCATTCTTCAGGGGAAACTGCCTACCAAGTCACCAAAAGCGATGCGGAATGGCACAAGGAACTTTCGGACCTACAGTATTATGTTTTACGAAGGGCGGGTACCGAACCTGCAGGAACCAGCAAGATCCTAAACAACAAGGAAAAAGGAATCTATGTCTGTGCCGCATGCGATACCGAGCTTTTCAAGAGTGAACACAAATATGATTCCGGTTCGGGCTGGCCAAGTTTTGACCGTGAGATCAAGGGCAATGTTGCCTTTGACGTCGACAACAAAATCGGTTATGAACGTATCGAGGAACACTGTGCCGTCTGTGGAGGGCACTTGGGCCATGTCTTTAATGATGGGCCACGGGAGACCACGGGAAAAAGACATTGTATCAATGGGGCCGCACTCAGATTCATCCCCTCACCAACGACCCCTAATAAGTAAAAAACCTATCGTTAACCACTTTAGGCCAAAATTCCACTTATCTAGCGGTCACACTCCATTATTGATTAAGCCCGTTTAAGCGAAAATCAGTGGTCTTTTGTTCTGTTGAAAAGTTGCATGGCAGGGCCACGGAAGTAAAAAAAGACAAGAACAGGGCGGAAAATGGCAATTTTCCGGCAATCCGGAAAAGTTCAGACGAGTCCATAATTTTAAAATGCAATTTTCAAATACCTCGATTTGGTTTTGTACTTTTGCAGCTGCTTGCCGGCAGGCAAGTCTCTAATTAAAAAATCAAAGACTATAAAATATGGACAATTTTGATGTTATTGTTTTAGGGAGTGGCCCAGGAGGATATGTTACTGCGATACGTGCGTCACAACTTGGATTAAAAACCGCAATTATCGAAAAGGAGAAATTAGGTGGTATTTGTTTAAATTGGGGTTGTATACCTACAAAAGCATTGTTGAAATCGGCCCAGGTCTTTGAATACTTGCAACATGCCAGTGATTATGGACTTTCCGCTGAAGGCGTGGACAAGGATTTCGATGCCGTAGTGAAGAGAAGTCGCAGTGTTGCCGAGGGCATGAGCAAAGGGGTCCAGTTCCTGATGAAGAAAAACAAGATAGAGGTCATCAACGGGTACGGCACCCTTAAACCAGGGAAAAAAGTGACCGTTAAGGATACCGAAGGTAAGGAAACCGAGTATAGTGCCGATCATATTGTCATTGCGACCGGGGCCCGTAGTAGGGAACTTCCAAGTTTGCCCCAAGACGGCAAAAAAATAATCGGATACAGAGAAGCCATGACCTTGGGGAAACAACCCAAGAAAATGATCGTTGTGGGTAGTGGTGCCATTGGTATCGAATTCGCATATTTCTACAACGCCATGGGCACAGAGGTAACCGTAGTCGAATATCTGCCAAAAATCGTTCCTGTTGAGGATATCGATGTCTCAAAACAATTGGAACGCAGCTTTAAGAAGATAGGGGTCAAAATAAAAACCTCTGCGGAGGTTACTGGGGTAGATACTTCCGGAGAGGGAGTAAAGGCCACGGTAAAGACCGCTAAAGGGGAAGAGGTTTTGGAAGCCGATATTGTACTTTCCGCAGTAGGCATCAAGACCAATATCGAGAACATCGGTCTTGAAGATGTGGGTATCGCCACCGATCGTGAAAAAATATTGGTCAACGATTACTACCAGACCAACATTCCCGGTTATTATGCCATTGGTGATGTGACCCCTGGGCAGGCCTTGGCACATGTTGCATCTGCAGAAGGTATTCTTTGCGTTGAAAAAATCGCAGGAATGCATGTTGAACCATTGGATTACGGCAATATACCAGGCTGTACCTATTGTACGCCGGAAATCGCCTCTGTCGGCCTTACCGAACAACAGGCCATAGATGCCGGACACGAGATCAAAGTGGGTAAATTCCCTTTTTCCGCAAGTGGTAAAGCCAAGGCATCCGGTAATTCGGATGGATTCGTAAAAGTAATCTTCGATGCAAAATATGGGGAATGGTTAGGTTGCCATATGATCGGTGCCGGTGTAACCGACATGATCGCGGAGGCTGTAGTGGCCCGTAAATTGGAAACCACAGGACACGAGATCCTAAAAGCCGTTCACCCCCACCCAACTATGAGCGAAGCGGTTATGGAAGCTGTTGCCGATGCCTATGATGAAGTCATCCATCTATAAACAATACCATCAGCGTAGATCCCAAATGATTTGGGTGGCAGATCCATCTTTTTCACAAAATGGACGGATAGCCTCAAATCATTTGGGAAAACGTTGGCCCTAAGACCCAAAACCAACAAAATCCCAATTGAATACAATCTAAACTATGCTGAAAACCTTTAGATATACCGCCATTTTAGAGGGCATTTCATACCTGTCCCTATTTGCCGTAAGCATGCCCTTGAAATATTTGGCAGGACTTGGGGAACCGAACAAATACATAGGGTACGCCCATGGTTTCCTGTTCATCACCTATATTATCCTGGCTGTGGTATTGACCCGGTCGCAAAAATGGGGACTTAAAAGATTGGCGATTCTTTTTGTGGCTTCACTCCTACCCTTTGCCACTTTCTATATCGACAAAAAATATCTCCGGGATTAAGGGACAATACCCTATCCCCATATTTATTTCCACATCCTTTATACTCTATATGGGGTATATTATGGACCCGTCAAACTTTTTGGGTTTAAGCGAAAATCAGTGGTTTTTATTCTGTTGAAGACTCTTTTAATACCAAATGAATTTTAAAATGCCACTTAAAAATCTGGAATATATTTTACATAGGCGAAAAAGAAAATCCAAGCATAACCTTGGCCATGGTCCTATTTTATTTTGGAGTATATGTGAAATGGAAACTGATTATTTGTCGTGTTCCAAGGTTTATTTGGTATAAGTTACATAGCAGGGGGTATATGCATTCCACCTCTCGATTTTTATATTCTTTTTTGTTAAAAAAACTAAGGTATTTCCAATTGAAAATCTTACTTTTTCAGAGTATCATACAACTCTTTATAAATAAACCGATGCCTATTTTTTATAAGGCTTCAACTCCTCAAAAAAGAAATCATCATTGGGTACGTCAAAATCAAAACCGAGGACCTTCAAATTATTGTCGGTCTTCAGTTTCAGGGTTCCAAAACCAAACCAAGCCTGTGGATGGTCCCAGTGTATTTCCCAGACATCATAATGCCAATGGGTGAGTCTTGCGGATAGTAATGGATGGTTTTCAAATATCAATTTCAATCCACCATTGTTCTCCTCGATGGTTATCGTACCGCATAGATCGGACGTATATTCCCCTACCATTTTATCAATAGCTATTGAAGGTTTCGTGCCAAGGACCCTTTTTCCCTTTCGATCGGCAATGCGGGTATCCGACGCTGCATACTTATCGGTTCTCCCCAACAAGTAGGAAGACCAATCCTTGCCATCGATCCCTAAAAATTTATCCAAGGCATAATAGGATGCTGCCATGATAGGGCTTTTGACCCCGTTCGTTAAAACCACCACACCCAAATCCTCTTCAGGAATCAAATTAATGGCGGTGATAAACCCATCGTACCCCCCGGTATCCGGTATGGCCTACACGCATTCTACCGTGATAATCGCTGAGTCCCCAGCCCAATCCGTAAGCCCTGAAATGCCTGCCAAAGTCATTTTCGGAAGTATGGTCTACCTTGAAATTATTATGGGGTGTCCACACCATATTACGGGTAGCCTTCGTCAAAAGGGTATCGCCGTTATGAATACCGTTGTTCAAATTAAGAATCATCCATTTGGAAATATCCTCCACGCTGGAAATAAGTCCGCCAGTAGCCCCTACCTGTTCCCAATCCACCCAAGGAACAACATAATTCCTTTCATCCTTTCGGGCATGTGGCTGGGCATAGTTGCCCTTACTTTCCAGGTCCTTCAAGGAATAGATACTGCGATCCATACCCAATGGTTCCAATATACGGGTCTTGACATTCTCCCCCCAACTTTTACCCGTGACCTCCTTTATAATCTCACCGGCGGTAATGTACATAAGGTTCGAATACCCATAACCTGCCCTAAATTCGTAGGCCTGTGGCACATATCGGATCCGTTCGATAATCTGTTTGGAAGTAAGGGTGGACTTGTACCAGATATTGTCTCCACTGAAAGTACCTAAGCCTACACGGTGGCTTAGAATATCGCGAATAGTGATATGCTCGCCCACCCAAGGATCGTACATGGCGAAATAAGGCAAGTACTTCTTTACCTTATCGTTCCAATCCAATTTCCCCTCCTGTACCAACATCCCTATTATGGCCGAAGTAAACGCCTTGGAATTTGAAGCGATGGCATAGAGGCTTTCCGCATTCGGCCTTCGTTTTTTCCCTTGCTCCAAAACACCGTAGTTCCCCGTAAAGACAAGTTCCCCATCTTTTACAATACCAATCGATGCCCCAGGCACGTCCCAATCCTTTACCATTTTGGCAAAATAGTTGTCCATAGCCTTAAGGTCTACTTCCTTCCCGACCTGTCCTTGGATATTTACAGAAAAGAACAGGGGAAAGACAAAGAGGTACAAAATATTTTTCATGGTTATATATTTTAGGCAATGAATGTATGTATTCTTGTGGTGATTATGATCCACCATTCCCGGTAAAGATAACCCTATACTTTAAAACCCCCTTTTTATAATGGATTTATATACCCAACATAAAAATCCATACATAACAGGACGACCAATTACGATAGTCCAAGTAACCGGATTCACACACAAAGTCACCCCAAAGCATTTTTACACTTATAAAACATGGCACAGGAATCACTGAACATATTCTGGCCATTGGCCCCTGTGCCTTTACACACCTATGGAGACTGGGAAACAAAGCCCCTAAAGTCGAAAACCTATAAAGAAGAGGGATACTGAATTCGTTTTGGCGAATGGATACCTGAATCATTCCCAAGTCAAGGGAAGCTTCGATCATGGAAAAGACAAGGCCCCGAAGGTCAACCTTTACCTTGTAGTGCATGGCGTCGAACCATACTAACGACACCTGCTTTTTACCATACTTACCAATCTATATTCCCTTCAATAAATTGGATAAGACTTCGGGACAACTCTTTCTGTTCAGCTATATTCGGGTGTCCAGGGGTATCTTTATATAATGCAAAATGGGTATACACCCTTGGGTCATTTATACTGCCAACAGCCCGTTCAACATACCCTGGCCATTTAGAGCCTTGTCTGGTAACATCCATATTGCCCAACATACAAATAATATGTGCCTTGGGATATTCTTTCCTGATTTTACGTACAAACTGCGCATACGCATCTACTATAAACTCCTCGGTAGGAGGTTGGTCACCAAATTTAGCCTTGAATTCCCCATGGCCTGTATCCTTGACCAACCAAGAATCATTCTGCATCAAATTGACTACTACAATATCGGGGGTATATCTTGAGAAATCCCATATACTGGTCGGATCTTCCGGGTCAAGCCTGTTGTACAGTTCTGGCATTGTCAAGGGAAACCAACTGATGGTAATCCCGATTCCACTTTTACAGATACACCGATATTCGGCATCAAAATGTTTTGCTGTCAATCGTGCATAACTACGATAGTTGTTGGTATAAGTGCTATCTGGCGAATCCGCCCCCGAGGTATCCTCAACGGCATAACCTGCGGTAATGGAATTTCCATAAAACTCGATTTTTCTTTTATTGGGTGACGGTTTGGGCAATACCATTGCATTTCCCTCTATACGAAAACCATAAAACAAGGTCTTTCCCCTGTCCCATTCGGTCCTTTTGAAAATTTCCACGGTATGTTCTCCTTTTGACAACCCAGATGCAAGTGGGTAGGACTTTTTAATCGTATCAGGACGTAAAATAAAAGGCTCTTCATTATCAATGACCACATTGTAATAATTATCCCCTTTTTCATCTTGCATAATCACTGCGATTGATTCGCCCTCAAAATCCATTTTAACGGAAGTTCCCGACCAATACAATATCGCAGCCTCTTTTTTTGTCGTATCGACCCTCCCTTCGTACCGTACTTTTGAATGGGGGCCAACAACCTTGACTTTCCTTGTGCCTGCACAAGCCGCCATGACCAATACTACCGATAAAACGAAAACACTCCTTTTATTTGCCAACATCCTTTTGCCTTTGAATATAATTTAACGATCAAACTTTAAAAATTCCCTGTAACCCAACAGGTAAGTTACTCCAAAGAAACCATTTGTCCAATTGATTTTGGAATATATGATAAAGAGACCGGAACGAACTTCAATAGACAACAAATACCCGTTTAAAAAAAAGTGACTTCCCAACAGATACGTCCTACTATTCAAAACAAGCTAACCGCTGATCGTACCCTAGCTATTTTTTTCGAAGGGTCCCAAAGTGTTGTTGTCGACACAGGAATACCCACATCCAAGGACTTAAGGGTCTTGAGAATGTTAGCCCCACATCGACCATATCAAAGTTGACCTATATTCCCATGAAGGTTTGTCCTACATCAACATTGAAATCCATAGGCTGTCTTTTTATTCACTTTCCCAGACCCTATCGAAAACCCTAAGAACACCACTATTGTTCTTGTCATTGTATTATTCCACATTACAAAGCCATAAACAGCAAGGCTGCGATTACACCGCCGATGACAGGACCTACCACAGGAATCCAAGCATAGCCCCAATCACTTTTGCCTTTTACGGGTAAAACGGAGTGCATGATCCTGGGCCCTAGATCCCTCGCCGGATTAATGGCATAACCCGTTGTACCTCCTAAGGACAAACCGATTACCCAAACAACAAAGGCTACAGGTACTGCCCCGATAGAGCCCAATCCCATAATAGCGTGGGCATCCATATCGCCTACTATATCCAATTTCGGACCTGCCAAATAAAATATTACAAAGACCAAAACGAAAGTTCCTATAATCTCGCTCATTAAGTTCGAAAAGGTGTTCTTAATGGCTGGCCCCGTACTAAAACAGGCTAATTTACCCCCTTCATCATCTGTTATCTTGAAATGGTCCTTATAGAATAACCATACTAAAAATGCACCCAACATGGCCCCGATCATTTCACCTGCAATATATTCCGGGACAACATCCCAAGAAATCTTGGCCGCTGTGGCCAAGCCGATGGTTACCGCCGGATTCAAGTGCGCACCACTATAAGGGCCCGCTACGACCACACCTACAAATACGGCCAACGCCCAAGCTGTGGTAATCCCGATCCATCCGGAACCATTGCCCTTCGTGCCATTTAAGACCACATTGGCCACCACCCCGTTCCCCAATAGGATCAATAACATTGTCCCCAATATTTCCGCTACTAAAATTGACATGTTCTTCTATTTTATAATTATTAACCAGTGTTTATTCCTCAATCCAATGCTGTGCACATTCAACGGCTTTATGCCAATAATGCAACATACTGTCCACTTTCCCTTTAGGGGTCTTTGGATGGAATTCCCTATCAATGACCCATTGCGACTGAATATCATCCACACTGTCCCAGTAACCTACCGCCAAACCGGCCAAATAAGCAGCTCCCATTGCGGTTGTCTCCAACGTTTCAGGTCTTATGATCTTAAATCGGAACAGATCGGATTGGATCTGCATTAATAGGTCACTGGCAGCAGCGCCACCATCGACACGAAGCTCAATACTCTCTTTCCCTGCATCGGCCTCCATTGCTTTTACGATATCGTACACTTGAAAGGCTATACCCTCCAATGTTGCACGTGCAATATGTGCATCGGTAGTACCACGGGTAACCCCAAGCATTGCGCCACGGGCGTATTGATCCCAGTAAGGGGCCCCCAATCCTGTTAGGGCAGGTACGAAATATACCCCTCCATTATCTTCAACCGTCTCGGCCAAATAGTTGATGCCCGGCGCTGTTTTCACCATTTTCACCCCATCTCGTAACCATTGGATAGCGGCCCCACCGACAAAGACACTTCCTTCCAAGGCATAGGTTGTTTTTCCATTGATTTTCCAACCAACGGTTGTCAATAGGTTGTTTTTGGAATACACTGCTTCCTCCCCAGTGTTCATTAATAGGAAACATCCTGTTCCGTAGGTGTTTTTAACCATTCCCGGTTTTGTACACATTTGACCAAACAAGGCTGCCTGTTGGTCCCCTGCAACACCTGCAATCGGAATCTTGGTTGAGAACAAAGTGGTCGCCGTACTTCCGTAGATTTCACTACTTTCCCTGACTTCTGGTAAGATGGCCCTTGGAATATTGAACAATGTCAATAGTTCTTCATCCCACTCCAACGTATGGATGTTCAACAACATGGTCCTACTTGCATTGGACACATCCGTAATGAACATTTTTCCCCGGGTAAGTTTCCAGATAAGCCATGTATCTACTGTACCAAAGCATAGTTTTCCTGCTTCGGCTTTCTCCCTGGCCCCCTCTACATTATCAAGGATCCATTTTAGTTTCGTTGCGGAAAAATAGGCATCTATGACCAAACCTGTTTTCTTTTTTATCATATCGATATGGCCGGCGTCCTTTAATTCATCACAATATCTTGATGTTCTTCTATCTTGCCAGACAATGGCGTTATATATAGGTTCACTGGTTTCACGGTCCCAAACGATGACAGTTTCCCTTTGGTTGGTAATACCTATAGCGGCAATACCATCTCCGGAAATACCTTGTTGGGCAACTACCTCGGCAGCTACCGATATTTGGGAAGACCATATTTCATTGGGGGCATGCTCTACCCATCCTGGTTTAGGGAAGATCTGTTCAAACGGTTTCTGGGAAACTTTTACAATTTCCCCATCATGATCGAATAAAATCGCACGGGAGGACGTTGTTCCTTGATCAAGCGCTAAAATCAGTTTATCTTTCATTTCTCACTAATTAAGTCATTTCAATTGTTTCTAGGGACAATCAAAACTACTGTTTATAGAATATAGTTAGAGGTTACTGCTGTGTAATCCGCTACTTGTTTGGTCTGCCAATCTTTATCCTCTCCCAATTCCCCTGCCATGATCTTCGCTACTTCAGGTGCCATTCTAATACTTTCCTTGGCGTCCAGGATTTGGCAACGGGTCCTACGGGCGAGAAAATCCTCCACGGTACGGGCCATTTCATTTCTTATTGCCCAAACTACCTGTACCCCTATGACACCCAAAGAATCACTTATGGATTTGTTCCATCCGTTTTGTTTGGATAACTTGAGTAGCGGTTCTTCATCACTACCGTAGAAATACAGGGGATCATCATAACTTACATTCTCTTTGTAGCCATGTATCCTTAGATGGGTGGTCTTTGTGGGAATATGTCTCCATTTATTGTTCTTTTCTGCCTTATCAACCAAATCCTCGCCCATTTTTCTAAAAGTAGTCCATTTACCGCCTACGATAGTCAATAGTCCTGATTCGGAAGTATATATCTTATGGCTTCGGGAAATCTCTTTCGTTTTGTTCACTTTTCCATTTGTAGCGGCCAAAGGACGCAAACCGGCAAAGACACTTAGCACATCGCTTCTTTTAGGTTTTTTTGTCAAATACCTACTTGCGGTATTCAAAATAAACCCTATCTCTTCCTCAAGGGCCACAGGCTCCAATGATTCCTTTTCGACAGGGGTATCCGTAGTCCCGACGATAACCTTATTATGCCATGGCACCAAAAACAAGACCCGACCATCATCCGTTTTAGGAATTGTGATCGCATCGTCACCAGGCAAAAAGGAGTTATCCAATACTAAATGGACACCTTGACTGGGAGCAATGGTTTTTTTGGCCCCTGGGGAATCCATTTGCAATATATCATCGGCGAACACTCCAGTAGCATTCACAATTTGCCTTCCTTTTATTTCGAATGATTCATCCCCTTCCTCATCATGTACCTTAACACCTGTAAGTTTCCCGTCCGCACCTTTGACCAAACTACCAACGGAACAATAGTTGGCTACGACTGCCCCCATCTCAACGGAACTCTGTAAAGCGTTTATGGCCATACGTGAATCATCGAATTGACCATCATAATAAACGACACCTGCTGAGATCTTATCCGGATTGATCAGCGAAATGCGTTTCAAGGTCTTTGCCTTCGAAATACGCCTAGACTTCCCAAGGCTTAATTTTCCTGCCAACAAGTCATAGAAAGTCAAACCAACAGTGTACAATATCTCATCGTACAAGCCATGTGTAGGAATAATAAATGATTGAACCTTAGTAATATGGGGGGCATTCTGCAGCATCAAGCCCCTTTCGACAACCGCTTCCCGCACCAAACCTATATCACCTTGGGCCAAATACCTTACACCACCATGCAGCAATTTTGTCGCCTTACTTGATGTGGATTTTGTAAAATCGGATTTCTCTAACAAAACGACAGAGTACCCTCTCGCAGATGCCTCAAGTGCAATGCCTATACCTGTTGAACCACCTCCTATAACTATGAAATCGTACGTTTCGGATTCCTCTTTCAACCTACTGGTCATTGCTTTTCTGTTCATCATTCCTTGATTTTGTCTTGATGTAACTTTTAAAGTACAACACAAATATATGACAAAACAAGAGCATGGAATTATTGTTCAGGCCACATGGGAAAGCCATTCCCGTAAATACATATATCACCGGGAATCCTGTGAATATAAAAAGGAAGATACACACTAAGGAAAAAACAAGATCGCGATAGCCACCACCGCTTTAGAGACCCATGACCGTATTATTGCTTCCGGAACCTCCATAACCGAATTGGGCGTAGAACTTATTATTGTCTAAAACAAGGATCATCCCTACATCTGGACAACTATTAGGGGGGCAAGTACACTTGCCCATAATATTCTGAAAGGATTTCCACAACGACAAAAGCATTGGGCGACCAATATAATCCATTTCCCAAAAACAACATAGCCCCCTTAAAAAGGGTGCACGAACCAATCTGGTCACTGAACGATGGTCCCACAGAACAATGTAATTGAAGACACCCCTTACTTCCTCACAAAAAACTCTGTATGGCCAAATCATAACCCCGTAAGCCAAACCCTAAAACAACACCCTTTGCCACTGGCGAAATATAAGAAACATGGCGAAAATCTTCCCGCCCGAACGTATTTGAGATATGCACCTCGATTACCGGGGTGGTAATACCACGGATAGCATCACCAATAGCGATTGAAGTATGGGTATAGGCCCCGGCATTTAGAATGATCCCATCATACGAAAACCCCACTTCCTGGATCTTATCTATAAGTTCCCCCTCAATATTCGATTGGTAATACTCCAGCCCCACCGTTTTGAACTTGGCCTGCAACTGACCAAAATACTCCTCAAAAGTAGTGCTCCCATATACTTCGGGTTCACGTTTGCCCAAAAGGTTCAAATTGGGTCCGTTGATAATCAGTAATCTCATTATTTTTGGTTTTATGTATTGATGGCCTGCTATGTAGGGTTCCCACTTTTTTCACATTAGGGTACAACCGCCTTGGTGGGTGTTTTCAGAAACCCACTTCGGCTTTGACCGCATAAATGTATCGATTTATAGGAAATAAAAAAAGGAAGCACAACGCTTCCCTTAAAGTCTTACACCTACCGGTGCATTATTACAGTTGAGATATGCCTCCCGCCCTATAGGGTAATAGTGGGAACCCATATGTGCCGAAGTGGACAAGGCAAAACCGCATGTCGGGAGAATCGGACCCAACACCCTTGAACCGAAACTTTACGAAAACCATGGATAAAGCCCACGGTAATATCCACATCGATCGTTTCGGATGGCACATATGGCCGATACCGAACCACCAAGGTCGGAAATCCCCTGTCAGGAAAAAGGAAAATAAGACCGGTGTCTATCTTAAAACATAAAGGCCACAACAACTTGCAATGCGGATCCTAAATTGGCCCCTGGTATGGATATTCATCTTGGGCGTTCATCAAAGATTCAATTAGTGCCAAAACCACTACTACTACTTTTGTCACAATTGATTTTTTTATTTTTGTGGTGCGAACATGGATCGATCTGGATTATTCGACTAGTTCTTGTTGTATAATATTATTTTTCAGGTCTTTGTAATCGTTTGACCCATATAAATCGAATCTTTGTATCATGAAATGGAAACAGGCCTTGGAAGATTACGGGCACTACCTCAAGCTTGAGCGTGGCCTGTCTGTAAATTCCATTGAGAACTACCTTCTGGATGTTGCAAAACTAATCGGTTTTCTTGAGGCCAATTCCCTTACTGTAAACCCCTTACAAATCGACAAGGAAACCATACAACGTTTTATCCATGAAATCGCAAAGGCTGTCAACCCACGGTCACAGGCCCGTATCATCTCGGGTTTGAAGAGTTTTTTCAATTATCTGAACTTTGAGGATTACCGTACGGACAACCCTATGGACCTGCTAGAATCCCCCAAGATCGGAAGGAAATTACCCGACACCCTATCCGAGGATGAAATCGATAAGATTATCGGTGCCATTGACCTCTCAAAACCAGAGGGTGAACGTAACCGCGCTATGCTAGAGACCTTATATGGTTGTGGACTGCGGGTGTCGGAACTCGTAAACCTACGCATATCGGACCTGTTCCTTGGGGAGGGCTTTATAAAGGTAACGGGCAAAGGGGATAAACAACGCTTTGTACCCATTAGCGATTTTAACAAAAAATACATCAATATATACAGGAACGGGATACGGGCACACCAGACCATACAAAAAGGATTTGAAGATATCCTATTCCTGAACCGTAGGGGCAGGCAACTTACCCGCGCCATGATCTTTACGATCATAAAACAACTTGCTACCAAGATCGAACTGGGCAAAAGCATAAGTCCACATACTTTTCGACATTCCTTTGCCACCCATTTATTGAAAAACGGGGCCGACCTTAGGGCCATTCAGCAAATGCTGGGCCATGAGAGCATTACGACCACTGAAGTGTATGTACATGTAGACCGCTCCCATTTGACCAAGGTTATGGACAAGTACCATCCAAGAAAATAATCGTTTTATTATTTTTTTGATTGGATCGGCCTTGGACTTTTGAATAAAAATTGTTTCTTGGACCAAAGTGTAACATTTTTACAAAACATACTACTTATTAAACAACAACCACCAAACTAAGGCGTGAATAAAGAACTGGAGCATCAATTTGTGACGGAACTTGGGGACAATCAGAATATTGTCCATAAGGTCTGTGCCCTGTACACCAATGACAGGCACTCCCATAATGATCTATTCCAAGAAATAACGATACAGCTATGGAAGGCATACCCAAAATTCCGGGGAGAATCAAAATTCAGCACTTGGATGTACCGGGTCGCACTGAATACGGCGATCACACTGTACCGAAAATCCAAACGAAGCATACAGACACAGGATTATGACTCGGTCATCTACAAGATCACTGCCAATGAGTATAACCCCCAGGAGGAAGAACAACTGAAACTCATGTATGCCGCCGTAAAGCAGTTGGGAGATATAGAAAAAGCATTGGTTTTTCTATACCTGGAAGACAAGGGTTATCGGGAAATTGCAGAAACACTGGGCATCACCGAAGTAAATGCAAGAGTGAAGATGAACCGGATAAAAAGGAAATTAAGAGCTATATTGAATCCATGATAATAAATATATGATTGACGAACTCGATTTATTAAAAAAGGACTGGCAAAAAAAGGGGGAACACCTTCCTAAATTGTCCTTCAACGAAATCCATAATATGATCTGGAAGAAATCTTCCTCTATCGTACGATGGATTTTGATCATCAGTATCCTGGAATTTACACTGCCCCATTTATTATATCTCATCCCCTCCTTCAATAAAAGCATCGGGATATATGATAAACTGGGATTACATAACAGTATCATGGCGACCTACCTATTTTCATATGGCATGGCATTTTATTTTATTTTCCAGTTCTATCGTCGATATAAGGAAATATCGGTCCTTGATAACGCCAAGAGCCTAATGGGGAAAATCATCAAAACCCGAAAAACCGTGAAATATTATATCATTTACTCCTTGTCCATGATCATGGTCACCATAATCATTGTATGTATCGGGGTTTATTTGAACGATGATGTTTTTTCGGTATTCAGTGGACTCCAGAGTAAAGCCGATACCCTCTCGGCCGAGAAGATAAAAACAAACATAATAATCGCCATAGGGATTATGGGTATTGTGTCAACAGCTGTTATGGGCGGAATCTACTTTTTGCTCTACGGCCTACTATTGAGAAAACTTAAAAAAAACTACACCGAGCTAGGACAATTGGAGGTCTAGATTTTCTTGCTATTTCGAAACCTACGAAGCTCATTCTCTTCTTCCATGTCCATAAGGTCCTTTTGGGAAATCACTTTTAGGAATGATGGGTGTTGCTCTATGGCGTATTCGAGCTTCTCTATGATCGAATCAAAGGATTCGTTCTCATAATCGATATCCAAAGGCTCTTTAATGATCATATGCTGAAGAATGCCCTTTTTCTTGATCCTTAGTCCTTTCTTATCAAAAGATCGCCTAAAACCATCAATAACCACAGGTACGACTATCGGTCTGTATTTTTTAATGATATGGGCAGTACCTTTCCGCAGTGGTTTCCAAGGTGTTGTAGTCCCTTGGGGGAAAGTAATGACCCAGCCGTCACCCAGTGCTTTCCCAATATTGGAGATATCGCTCATCTTCACTTGCCGGTTCACATCCTTGCCCCCGGCCCTCCAGGTACGCTCTACGCTTATAGATCCCGCATAGGCGAAAATCTTCGTTAACAGGCTTTTTTTCATGGTCTCCGCTGCCGCCACATAATAAACGTTCAATTTCGGGTTCCACAGGTAACCTACATTCTTTAAGGTATTGTTCCTGCCATTTAAACTGGCGTTGAACACATGGAACATGGCAACGACATCGGCGAAATATGTCTGGTGGTTACTGACAAAAAGCACATTTGTATCGGGCAGGCTCCGGATTATTGCAGAACCCTCTATCTCCAAAGTGTTGAAACCTTTATAACGTTGATGGGAGAATACACCCAAAATACGGATTAACCATCTTTTAATGAAAAGAATGTGACCAAAAGGATTTCTTTTGAATATACCCATAGGGACAAAATTACGAAATAAGCATTATAAAACCTGCTTCAAAAGTTCTTTGATCTCATTTAACATCATGGCCGTTGCCCCCCAAACCGTATAACCATTTAATTTAAAGGCAGGTACTTCCATATTTTCCACATATGAAGTCGACAAATGTTGTGTGGAAACATTGGAATCATCCATAAAATCAGCAAGAGATACCTCAATCAACCTTTCCACTTCGGATTTCTGGGGCACAAAAGGGACAGGACTCTCCATGAGCCCCATAAACGGCTTAACCTCAAAATTACTGGCCGGGATATAGATTTCACTCAATGGCCGGACTATGGAGACACGTTCGGGAGGCACACCAACCTCTTCATGGGTCTCTCGCAATGCCGTATGCATGATATCCAAGTCTTCCTTCTCCTGCTTGCCCCCAGGAAACCCTATTTGATTGGAATGTACCCCCTCATAGGTTTTGCGCAATATCAAAAGCAAATTGGTCATGCTTTGCCCATTGGGGTAAAAAAGGGCCAGGACCCCAGCCTTCCTAGGGTTCTTTTTTAGGGTTCGACCGGCCTCTAACTGCTTTAATCGTATCAAGGGTACCATTTTATTGTGGGAAGCACTACCCGGTAAGGGCAGATTTTTTATTTTTGAAACCCGTAAGCCAAAATCTTCAAAATCCATGATATCCAAGAAAAAAAATTACACTACAATATTACTATTTATATTTTTAGTTGGCTGTAAGGGGAAGCCCGACCCAGCCGAATCCAATGGGGAACAGACCATTGTTGCAAAAGACACGGTAACGGTCGGGGAGGAACAACAACAAGGGGAAGCACCCGAGGAGAAGGAGGGGGAACCTTTTGTGTTGACGGAGGAAAATGCCATAGATTTCTTTTACAACTACAATAAGACCCTTAAAGATGATAAGGTAAGGATCTCGACCAGCTTGGGCAGTTTCACAGTGCGGTTATATGATAATGTGCCCTACCATAAAGCGAATTTCATCTACCTGACCACAAAAGGCTATTTCGACAACACCCAATTTCATCGTGTAGTTAAGAATTTCATCATACAAGGTGGAAATTCCGATGATAGGGCCACTTCCAAAAAACGCAGGGCGATAGGCAGGTACTTATTGCCACCGGATACCAAGAAAGGGCACAAACATCATCGGGGCACTATTTCAATGCCGAGTAGTGAAGTAAACAATCCGCATATGTTGGCATCACCCTATGAATTCTTCATTGTGGTCACCAAACCTGGATCCTATCATTTGGATGGGGAGTATACACCCTTTGGGAAAGTCATTAAAGGAATGGATGTTGTGGACAAGATCAATGCACAACCTGTCGGAAAAGGTGATTGGCCCTCAAGGAATATCTATATTACCAAGGCCGAAGTGGTGAAATAGGTTTTTGTTTTTGTGCAGGAGTGGGGTTGGGAATAAACCATTAGTGCCAAACAGACCGAACAGGCTTTTGACACTTGATACTCCCCCAATAGCTTATTTCCGTATCTTATATATATTCGGTAAGGCAATATGGAACCTAACAGCCAAAAGCCGCAATACGATCACCACAAAAATCGCAGTGATATTGGCATAAGTCGGATCAATGGGCAACAAGGCCAATAGAAAATAAGATATCCCCCCAAAAATACAGGCAGTTGCATAGATTTCCTTTTGGAATATCACCGGAATCTCATTGCAGAGGGTATCCCTTATAACCCCACCAAAGGAAGCTGTAATGGTTCCAAGGATAATGCATATTACAGGTGTCAATTCCACGGATAGCCCCTTTTCTATACCGACCATAGTAAACAACCCTATACCAATGGTATCGAACAAAAAAAGTGTTTTTCTCAAATATTCCAATTGGTTCACGAACAATATGGCCAAAATAACCGACCCTAAAATCGTGAACAGGTAAATGGGTTCGGTCATCCAAAATACAGGTGTATTCCCGATAAGCACATCACGAAGGGTGCCACCGCCAATAGCAGTCACAAAGGCAATGATAAGCACCCCGAACAAATCAAGCTTCTTCTCCATGGCCACCAATACCCCGGAAATGGCAAAGGCTGCTGTACCTAAAATATCAATGGTCAAATAGAGCATATATCCAACGTTTGGAAACCAAAAATAAGGAATTGCGGTATGCCCGACCCTAAAAGCCTCTGGACCGCTACCCCGACCACACATCTAGATCCTACCATATAAATGGGAAACATCATTGGGAATCAACGACCCCTACCCAAGGATACGAGGTGTGCTTTCGAAAAACCTTTCCCTTCCCGAGGCGGGACCAAGCCCTTTACGGCTATCGCCCTGCGATTAAAGTTGTTGGGTATAATAGCTATAATCCTTAATGACCGTATCGACAAAATGAAAAGGTTCTTCCTCCGTGGTAATCTGGGCTACTTTCCTGATCTGATCGCTCAAGAGTAGAATAACCTGATGATCCCCATTCCTTCTTGCCCGACCATACAATTCCTTGATCGTCTGCATCCCCCTATCATCAAAGACCGTAACCTGGGGATATTTAGGCACATAATCCTCGGGGAGCTCGCTCAACAAGGTATCTTTCAAACCTACCCGTCTCTTTTCGCTTATGACCGTTGTACCAGCCGCAACATCACCGATACGTTGACCGTTTCCACGTATCAAGATCATTAAGACCGCCAAGCCCCCCGAGGTTAGGGAAACGTCTATAACACGAAGGATCCAACGAACGAAATAACTGGAAAATCCCGGTTTGGAACCATCCAGTTTTACCACCCGGATCTTCATTAACCCCTTACCAATGGTTTTCCCATCCATAAAGGTTTCCAATAAGAGATAGTATAGGAACGCTGGCAAGCCCATGAGCATATACAAGGCCCACATATCCCCAAAATCGATGTCCATGGCCACAAGCATCACAATCATCAATATCGTATAGGCCAATATGACGAAACTATCGATCAAGTAGGCCAACATACGGTCCCCCAAATGGGCGGTATTTTGATTTATACCTATATTTTGGGCCGTTTCTATTTGAAATTGTTCCATATTTTAGTTCCTTTGGGCAAAATCCGATGTTAAATGCGAGAGGCTGCTTTTGTTAAACAAAATAAAGACAAATGGACAACTTTTGAAAATGCCTTGTCAAACAAAACGAGAATAGCACCCGATGTATTGTCCGATCTGTACATTGAAATAACAGACCATTTGAGTTACGCCAAAACATTTTATGCCGGCAGCAATACGGAACTCTACCTCAATACACTTGCATCCCAGGCCCACCAAAAAATATACAAGACCAAGAAAGAACCCAAGAACCGCATAATCTCATTTTGGAAAACCGAATTCCCAACCTTATTTTATTATCATCAAAGAGAGCTTTTGATAGCCTTCCTTACCTTCACTTTCTTTACACTGGTCGGGGCTTTTTCCGCAGCCAACGAGGATGATTTTGTACGTTCTATCCTAGGGGATGGGTATGTGAACATGACCTTGGACAATATTGGGAAAGGAGACCCTATGGCCGTGTATAAGGAAATGGGGGAGTTCAATATGTTCATGGGCATTACCATCAATAATATTCGGGTAGCCATGATGGCCTTTATATATGGGATCTTGCTAGGAATCGGAACATTATGGATCATGATGCAGAATGGAATCATGCTGGGTAGTTTCCAATATTTCTTTTATGAAAAAGAATTGATGTGGGAATCCGCACGTACCATTTGGATCCATGGGACCATTGAGATCTCGGTCATTATCATAGCGGGCTGTGCTGGACTGGTCCTTGCCAACGGTATGCTTTTCCCAGGCACCTACACCCGATTGGAATCCTTTAAGAGAGGGGTCAACAATGGACTTAAGATCATGTTGAGTACCGTGCCCTTCTTTATTGTTGCGGGGTTTTTGGAGGGTTTTGTCACCCGACATACCGAAATGCCCGATTGGCTGGCCATATTGATTATCTTAACCTCATTGACACTAATTTTATTTTATTACGTTATATATCCATACCAACTACATTCTAAACCCAACCATAATGAGTGATTATATACATTTTAAGAAACAGCGGGAATTAGGTGAGATTCTCTCGGATACCTTTGCTTTTCTTAGGACCCAGTTCAAGCCTTTTGCCACTACCTATTTAAAGATCGTTGCACCCTATCTACTGATCATGCTGATTGCCGTAGGGTTTTATCTTTATTCCTTCAGCTCGGTATTGGGTCTTGGCCCCAGTACCGGCTCAATTGTAAGCGGTGTTACCATGCTGATCAGTGGTCTCGTTTTTTTGGTAGCCATAATCTTGGTATATGCCGTATCACAATCTACCGTATTGCACTATATAAAATCCTATATAGAGCTTCAAGGACAGACTGACTTTGAGAAAATCAAAAAGGAGGTCTATGGTTCGTTATGGAGCTTTATCGGCTTGGGGATTATTGCCGCATTAGCTATTGCAATAGGCCTTCTCTTTTGTTTTATTCCCGGAATCTACTTGTTCGTACCCCTTTCCCTATCCTTTAGTATAATGATCTTTATGAACAAGGATGTCGGGGACTCTTTCGGCTATAGCTTCACCTTGGTAAAGAACGAGTGGTGGATTACCTTTGTCACACTGTTGGTTGTGGGTATTATCGTAGGGGTCGCTGGTTATGCCTTTAGCCTACCTGCCCAAATATACCAAATTGCAAGCATGGGTATTTTTTCCGGCGAGACGGATGCCTTGGACATGAACTCCGGTTTCATGGATCCCGTGTATGTAGGCCTGTACATGATAAGCACCTTGGCCCAGATGCTTCTGAACACTATATCCATTATTGCCAATGCCTTTATATTCTTTAATCTTAATGAAAAGAAAAATTTTACCGGTACTTTTGAGCGTATTCAGAACTTAGGGAGGAACATCGAAAAATAATCAATGGTAAGGACAAATTAAAAAACACCTGTGGATAGACCCCGTTCAAGTTTACTTCCCGGAACAACACCTTGCTACTTTGAAAGGTTCCCCCCCATTGTTCTTATCGTACTAATGGCCTTTCCTATTTGGGGCCAGCAGGATTCGACCTTGGTACAATACGACAATGGGAAATTACAGGTACAACAGATTACCCTAACAGATCTTGGGCCCTACTTGGACAATCCCGATTTTGATTATGAGGTCGTCGGGACCGACCTAACTTGGTGGAACAATTTCACAACTTGGGCAGGCAATCTCTTCATACGTTTTTTAGAATGGCTGTTCGGAGCTGAAAAGGCCACTGGCTATTTTTCATTGTTGTTACGGTTGATCCCCTATTTTCTTATAGGTATTCTTCTTTTCCTCTTGATCAAGTTCTTCCTGAGCGTGAATTCAAATGCGTTATTCTATTCCAAGTCCAATGAGGCCGTAGTATCCCTATCCGAAGAGGAGCATATTATCAGGAATGAGGATATAGACCAACTTATACACAAAGCATTGAACGAAAAGAATTACCGATTGGCCATTCGTTTCTACTATTTGTCCATTCTTAAGCAAATGAGTGAAAAAGAACTGATCACTTGGGAAATCCAGAAAACCAATGATGACTATATAAGTGAATTGGAAAGGGAAGAACTGAGAGCGCCTTTCAGTGTCATCACATGGCTATACGATTATATCTGGTATGGGGACTTCCCTATAGATGGGGCCAAATACCAAAAGGCCGAAAATAAATTCATGGCCCTTCGTAAAACCTTGGAGACCTATGCGTAAAAAAAACTCCATATACTTGATTATCGGAGTGGTTACTTTGGTCGCCCTTATACTATTCCAATATAACACACCCAAGAAAATCAATTGGTTCAATTCCTTTGTGGCCCAACATAAGATCCCTTACGGAACCTATGTCCTGAACGACCTTATGGAGAAAAAATACAAGACCAACCTTAAACAGGCCAACAGACCTCCATTCGAAATACTTCGATCAACGGATACGCTCCAAGGTACTTATGTCTTTATAAACGATGATGTTTCTTTTGGAGAGGCCGAACTCAATAGCTTACTGGATTGGACATCAAAAGGAAATACACTTCTTATAGCTTCCGGCAGTTTTGATGAACAATTACGGGACACCTTGAATTTTGATACCGCAGGGTTATATCCGGATTTTGGTGAGAACCCGAAGCAATTGCATAAACTACTGAATCCAAACCTAAGGAACGACACCACCTATACCTTTGACAAGGATGACTATGCCATTTATTTTAGTGGGATAGATACCTTGAACACCACGGTAATAGCCCAAGTCGATTATGGCACAAAAGATAGTTCCGGCCCACAAAGACACTTCAACACCATTAAGCAGGGGTTTGGGGAAGGAACGATAGTCCTCAGTGCCTTTCCGAAAGCCTTTACGAACTATTTCATCCTAAAGGACGACAATAGGGGTTATACCGCTGGGCTCCTTTCCTATATCGACGGTAATCGACCCATTTATATGGACAATTACCATAAATCGGGAAAAGCATTCTATAGTTCGCCCATGCATGTCTTCTTGAACAACAAAGAATTCAAATGGGCGTACTATATTGTGTTGATCGGCACCCTTGTCTATATAATTTTCGAGGGCAAGCGCAAGCAAAGGGCCATTCCTGTTATCTTACCCTTAAAAAACCAAACCCTTGCCTTTACCCGTACCATTGCCGATATGTATTTTGAAAAAGGCGACCAAAAATCGATTGCCGAACATAAAATAGCCTATTTCCTAGAATACATACGCTCCCATTTATACATGGACACCATTAAACAAGATGATATGTTCTTCCATAATTTGGCTGCCCGGAGCAACCATTCCCATGGGGAGGTGAAAGATCTGTTCATGTATTTGGGGAAATTGAAAAAAAGTTCGGTAATCACCAATACCGATTTAATAAAATTGAATACAGAAATTGAAAAATTCAAAGTGAAAGCCCATGGAAAATAACGAACAAACCAGCAACGACCTGAACTTCGACAATAGAATCCCCCTTGAAGAACTTAAAAATGCGGTGGCCAACATCAAAACCGAACTGGCAAAGGTCATTATCGGGCAAGAAAATTTCATTGAGCTACTTATCGTCGCCCTTTTGGTTGATGGCCATGTACTGATCGAAGGGGTTCCCGGCATCGCCAAGACGATTACGGCCAAACTTTTCGCGAAAACCCTTAAAACCGATTTCACCCGTATACAGTTTACCCCGGATCTAATGCCCAGTGATATTTTAGGCACCTCCGTATTCAATGTTAAATTGTCGGAATTCGAATTCAAGAAAGGTCCTATTTTCTCCAATATCATCTTAATCGATGAAATCAACCGAGCACCCGCAAAAACCCAAGCGGCCATGTTCGAAACGATGGAAGAACGACAAGTGACCATGGATGGCACCACCTATACCATGGGCGCCCCTTTTATGATTCTTGCCACCCAAAACCCTATTGAACAGGAAGGCACCTATGTTCTGCCCGAAGCACAATTGGACCGGTTTCTCTTTAAGATCAAAGTGGACTACCCTTCAGTCGAAGAGGAAATCAGGATTATCCAGACACACCACGAACGGAAAGGAAAAAATCCACAGGAGAAAATTTCAGGGGTACTGACCCCAAAACAACTGGCCGATTTTAAATCGAAGATCCAAGATGTTGTGGTCGAAGAAAAGTTGATCAAGTACATTGCCGATATCACGACCAAAACCAGGAACCATCCCCATTTATTTTTAGGTGGGTCCCCAAGGGCATCCATAGCCACCCTTAATACCGCTAAAGCTTTTGCGGCCATAAAGGGAAGGGACTTTGTGATACCGGAAGATGTGAAAAAGGCATTGGTACCTATTTTCAACCATAGGATAATACTAACCCCTGAACGGGAAATGGAAGGTATGACGACCGATAGCGTAATGAACATGATCATAGAATCCGTGGAAATACCTAGATAGTATTATGCGGTTTCTAAGATCACTCTACATACACAATACCTTTTTCAGGTATATCGCGATCCTCTCGGGCTGTTTCATACTCTCTTTCTGGGTACCCGTCCTCTATCCCATTGTCTGGGTATTGACCATGGTATTGCTGGGCCTACTCTTATTTGACATATATTTACTCTATACCCATCCAAAAGGGATCGATGCCAAACGGGTTTTACCCAAAAAATTATCGAACAGTGACCTTAACCCTATCACCATCGTCTTTGAATCGTTCTTTCGGTTCAAGACATACATCTCATTGATCGATGAATTGCCCGAACAGTTCCAGAAGCGCGACTTTGAACATAGGACCAGTATGCTGAAGAACGGGAAAAAGGAATTTGAATATACCGTACGCCCTGTGGAACGTGGAGAGTATGTTTTTGGGAACTTGAATATTTATGCATCCTCTCCCTTGAAGATCATTAAAAGACGTTTTATATTCCAAAAAGACCAAATGGTCCCTGTTTACCCAAGTGTCATTCAAATGCAGCAGTACGACTTTCTGGCCATAAGCAACAACCTAACCCAACTTGGCCTTAAGAAAATACGCCGTATTGGACATACCCAGGAGTTTGAACAAATAAAGGAATACGTCGCGGGAGACGACATCCGTACCGTGAACTGGAAAGCCACTGCAAAACAAAACCAGTTGATGGTAAACCAGTACCAAGATGAAAAATCACAACCCATCTATTCCATCATCGACACGGGCAGGGTGATGAAGATGCCCTTCAATGGTCTTAAGTTGCTGGATTATGCGATAAATGCCACCCTTGCGTTTTCGAACGTAACCCTTAAAAAAAATGACAGGACAGGAATGGTCTCCTTTTCAAAAAAAATAGAAACCTTTGTGCCTGCAGTTGGGAAAACAACCCATTTGAACACAATCCTAGAAAAACTTTACAACATTACCACCGAATATACAGACTCCGATTTTGGATTGCTCTACGCACATGTAAAACGAAAGGTAACACACCGGAGCCTATTGCTTTTATACACCAATTTCGAACATATCTCGGCATTGAAAAGACAATTGCCCTATCTAATGGGCATGGCCAAAAAACATGTCTTGGTGGTTATTTTCTTTGAGAATACCGAGTTGGAAGAACTTATCGGTTCGGATGCCGAGGACCTTCAAGCCATATACCATAAGACCATTGCAGAAAAATTCTCGTTGGAAAAAAAGCTGATGCAAAAAGAATTACAGCGTTATGGCATTCAGACCATTCTCACCAGACCCGAAGAGCTGACCATTAATGCCATCAACAAATACCTTGAGATCAAATCCCGTGGCCTTCTTTGATCATTCCGTACTTGGTAACTGAAGAATACGTTGCATTTGCAAGGTCGAGGTGATACTATGGGATTCGGAAATTGTAATATCGACATATACGGAATTCCCGGTTTTAGGTACGCCCAAAGATTCGGCATAACAATTACATGGTCTATATTTTCGCCTTTTCCTACTCTTTTTCAAAAACATATCCAGTACAAACCCTGAAGCTATTCCACCAAGGGTCGTGAACAAAACATCATTATCGTCCCATTCCCCATAATCTGCTTTATCCATGGCCTCTTTTACCACTCCCGCAGCCAAACTACCCCCTACGGCACCTGCCCAAGTCCAATAAGGGTTCCCATCGAAAACATGGTGGGAGGCGTAGCCCCCCACAGACCCAATGACAAATCCGGCACCGAAATGCAAAGGTTTGTCCTTTGATATTGTCTGTGACTTGGCAATACTGCAAACGAAGCACATTACAAAAAGTAAGATCCCCTTTTTCATAAAAAGTATTTTCCCTATATGCCCCCAAGCTGAATGGCACATATGTTAATCAATATGCAAAATACCTCTTTTTAATCCGTATAAGGCCATATTGATCCATATTTTCGATATAATGGTTATTTAATACATCGTAAAAATGGAAACACCCCCAAAAGTACACCTCCAACAACATTGAAAAACAAGGATAAAAACGTTTGGGGACATGGTGACTTATGTTACAGACAAAAACACTTTTTGACATTACCTTGCGGACATTATACCATAGTCTTTATTATCACGACCCTAAAACAAAAAATATGGAACCGCATTTTTTCAATGTAAATGTCAACTGGGACAAAGACCGAATAGGCACTATATGTTCCCCTGAATTGAACTACGAAACAAACAACTGCCTCGAAGTAGCCACACCTCCTGGGTTCCCAAAAGGCATACCGGGAAAATGGTCCCCAGAACACTTGTTCACGGCTGCGGTCAACAGCTGCCTAATGACCACCTTTTTAGCGATAGCAGAAAACTCCAAACTAGAGTTCACCGATTTCAGTTGCAGGTCTAAAGGGAAGTTGGAACGATTGGACGGAAAGTTCCTTATGAGCGAAATAATCTTGGAACCAACGGTCACCATCAGTGATGAAGGGCAAAAGGAGAAAGCGGAACGTATTTTACAAAAATCCGAAGCGGCCTGTTTAATTTCCAATTCCATAAAGTCAGAAATAACAATGGTTCCGACCATTCTTATAAAATAGACCGATCCATATTGCCATTTTTCATATCAATTGATGGGTAAAATGGGATTACGGATTTGGAATACCTGCAAATGGCCTTTGACGGTGACATGATGATATGGGGTACGCAAACACATTACAGATAAAAATCCCCCGGACCGATTGCCTGTTTTCGGTACTTTAGCAATACCTCTATCCTATAAACCAACGGAAAAAAGTGAAAACGCTATTGATTGGATTTGGGAAATATGGATTTCCCGGATACATTTTCATTCCTATCTCCATCAAAAAACAGGCTGTTCCCCAAGGGATACCCAACCCCAGTTACAATTACCCCAAAACCAGGCAAGTACAAAAAAACATCGTGTACCTGCCCTCCATGAAGCGCCCCGGCCCTGACGCCCATATTATTCATCGACCACTATCGGCCACCCATTATCCTTATCCCGGAAATCAGTTAAATATTCCGTTGAGTTGACATGTGGCAGTTAAATTCGTAACTTGCCCCTTGAATTACTTTTGAAGTAACCTAATCAAAACTAATACCTTATAATTCTATGAAAAACAAGACTAACACCTTGGCCCTCGCATGTTGTGCGATCCTCCTATCCCTAACAACCATCGGATGCAAGAACAAGGAATCGAAACCTCTAGGGACCGAAGCCACTGAAGTTAAGGCAGAAACCGGGCCCGACTTTAAAATCTCCTTGGCCCAATGGTCCCTGAACAATACCTTTTTTGGTGGAAAAATCGACTGGGCCAATTTTAAAAAAACACTAAAGGAATCCCCCGATGATCTATTAAAAGGTAGGGATCCCATGGATTTTCCCGCTATGGCCGCCAGTTATGGGATAGAATCGATAGAGTTGGTAAACACTTTCTACTTTGGCAAGGTCGATGATATGGAGTATTGGAAAGAGTTCAAGAAAAAATGCGAAGAAGCTGGTGTAAGTGTGGGACTTATCATGTGCGATGCCTTAGGCAATTTGGGCGATGATGATCCTGAAAAATTATTGGAAGCCGTTGAAAACCATTATAAATGGGTAGATATCGCCAAGTTCCTTGGGGCCCATAGTATTCGTGTGAATGCCGCTGGCGAAGGTACCCCTGAGGAAGTTGCGAAAAATGCCGTGAACGGACTAAAGGCCTTAGGAAAATACGCTGCTTCAAAAGGTATCAACGTTATTGTTGAAAACCATGGTGGCCATTCCTCCAATGGCGCATGGCTAAGTGGTATTATGGGGGTAATCAACATGGACAATGTTGGAACACTTCCCGATTTTGGAAATTTCTGTATTGAACGTGGCCCTGACGGTTGCGTAAAGGAATACGATAAATATGCAGGCATGAAAGAGCTTATGCCCTATGCCAAGGGAGTAAGTGCCAAATCACATGAATTCGATGAAGAGGGCAATGAAGTACATTCCGATTATCTCAGGATCATGAAAATCGTAAAGGAATCCGGTTTCAAAGGGTATATAGGTATTGAATATGAAGGTGATCAACTTTCGGAAGACGAGGGAATAAAAGCTACCAAGGCCCTACTTGAAAAAGTTTTCGCACAATTGGAAAACAATTAGGGTAAATAATATCCAGAGCCTATCCTTCTTTTACAAAAGGCATAAAGGATATTAAAAAAGGGAGGACATGATATGTCCTCCCTTTTTTAATCCCCAACAAAATCCAGTGTCGGCCATGGCCAACCTTATATCATAAAATACCACCTCTTAAAAAACAAACCTTCGAGATATGCCCTATCAATAGCTTGATACATTTTTAGGGGCCATAACAGCAGTATTTTAACAATTGTCCGTTTAAAATGCAAACCAAAGTCGAATGTTACATTGTATCTTTGGATAAAATCCGATTATATGAACGAAGCCCTAAAATACCTTAAGGATCAAATAGGCAAGGATTCCTCTGAATCCCCATCCCCGTTGATGCAATGGTTGAACCCTACCTTGATCAGTGCCCAGGCCGGCGAACTTGAATTTTCGTATTTAGTGCGCGAGGAAATGACCAACCCCATGGGAATGGTTCATGGGGGAACCACTGCCGCCATTATTGACGATGCCATCGGGGCCACGATCTTCTCTTTAGGGGTTACCCACATATATACTACAGTAAGTCTTTCCGTAGACTATTTTAGTCGGGCCAACGCAAATGATACCATCATCGCAAAAACCAAGGTCGTCAAAAGGGGAAAACAGATTATCAATACCGAATGCGAAGTCTGGAATGCAGATAAGACCCGTATGATCGCCAAAGGACACTCGAACCTGATCCGAACCAAGTTGTGACCCTATAAATTATGCTTTGGGGCACTACATGTTTACTTAATGGACTCGTTTAAATTTTTTGGGTTTAAGCGGAAATCAGTGGTTTTTTGTCCTGTTGAAAAGTTGCATGGCAAAAAAAGACAAGAACAGGGCGGAAAACGGCAATTTTCCGGCAAGCCGGAAAAGTTTAAACGAGTTCAATGAATACAGTGCCTCAACGCTACAGTGTGGAGACCCTCTTTTTGGATGCCTCGAATTCCCCTACAATTTCAGCAACAATCGCTGCGGCGGGCTTTATATCGTGTATCAAAGCTGAAACCTGACCGATTTCCAACTCACCTTCTTCCATATCACCTTCAAACATTCCCTTTTTGGCCCGGCCCCTGCCCAATAGTTCTTTCAAATCTTCTTTACTGGCACCTTTTTCATAAGCTTTTGCCACATCTTGATAAAACTTGTTCTTGATCAATCGTACCGGGGTCAGTTCCTTTAGTGTCAATTGGGTATCCCCTTCCCCTGTACCAACGACCCGCTGCTTGAACAATTCATGGGACGAGGCCTCATTACTGGCCACAAAACGACTTCCTATCTGCACCCCTTCGGCCCCCAACACCATACTCGCCAACATCGCTTTACCAGTGGCAATGCCACCTGCAGCTATAACCGGAATATTGATGCTTTCCTTGACCGCCGGAATCAGTACGAGCGTTGTGGTCTCGTCCCTTCCGTTATGTCCTCCAGCCTCAAAGCCTTCGGCCACGATGGCATCTACCCCAGCCTCTTGTGCCTTTAATGCGAATTTCACACTACTGACCACGTGTACCACGGTTATACCATGGGCCTTTAAATGCCCTGTCCATGTCTTGGGGTTTCCTGCAGCGGTAAAAACAATTTTCACACCCAATTCCATGATAAGTGCCATGAGTTTTTCCATATCCGGATACAGCATGGGTATATTTACCCCAAATGGCCTATCGGTAGCTTTCTGGCATTTTAGAATATGTTCCCGTAAAACTTCGGGATACATACTACCTGCACCAATAAGTCCCAGACCACCCGCATTGGAGACCGCGGATGCCAAACGCCAACCACTGGCCCATACCATTCCTGCCTGAATAATCGGATATGTTATCCCAAAAAGTTCGGTAATTCTATTTTTCATAGTGATATTATAAGTTCAAATCGCTACATTACACTTGGGAGAGTCAGACCCTATCAAGAAATAACCCCTGAGCCCAACAACTCATCCCCTACATACCAAGCCACAAATTGTCCCTCGGTAATAGCGGATTGCTTATCCTTAAAATCCACATAAAGTCCGTTTTCCACCTTATACAATGTTGCCTTTTGCAAAGGCTGGCGATAACGTATCCTTGCCATAACCTCCATAGTCCCCCCTGTATCCAAGGCCAAATCGACACGTACCCAATGCAGTTCATCATTGGACACAAATAAGGCCCTACGATACAATCCCGGATGTGATTTTCCTTGACCGGTATAAATAACATTGGCATCCACATCGGTATCTATAACATACAATGGTTCCTTGGTTCCGCCAACGCCCAAGCCTTTTCGTTGTCCCTTGGTAAAATAATGCGCTCCCTGATGCTCCCCCACCACTTTCCCATTCTCAACCACATAGGTGGGTTTTTTAGAAAAATAGGCAAGTTCATCCGCCTTATTGCTGAAATCGGGTATCTGTTCCCGATATTGGGGAAAATTATCCGCTACCTCAACAATAACCCCCTTCTTGGGTTTCAGTTTCTGTTGTAGGAAATCGGGCAATCGAACTTTACCTATAAAGCAAAGGCCTTGTGAATCCTTCTTGTCCGCTGTGACCAAACCATTATCCGCAGCGATCCTACGTACTTCGGACTTGGTCAGTTCCCCTATAGGGAACAATGTCTTTGATAATTGCCCTTGGGAAAGTTGGCATAAAAAATAGGACTGGTCCTTATTACCGTCAATTCCTGATAAAAGCCGAAAGGTTTCCACTCCGTCCCCATTTACAAATGAGTCTTTTCGACAATAATGCCCCGTTGCCACATAATCGGCCCCCAATTGCATCGCGATCTTCATGAAAACGTCGAATTTGATTTCACGGTTACAAAGTACATCAGGATTTGGGGTTCTTCCCTTTTCATATTCGTCGAACATATAATCCACGATACGCTCCTTGTATTCCTCACTCAAATCAACCGTTTGAAAAGGAATACCCAATTTTTCAGCAACGATCAAGGCATCGTTACTATCTACCAACCATGGACATTCTTCAGAGATAGTGACGGAATCATCGTGCCAATTCTTCATAAATAGGCCAATAACCCCATACCCCTGCTCCTTTAAAAGATAGGCCGCCACACTTGAATCCACTCCACCAGAAAGTCCTATTACTACTTTTTCCATAGTCATTGAAAAGAAATGCAAAAATACGAAATTAGGTCCTCTACTCCCAGAATAATGGCTTATCCTTCAAGAGGATGAAGATTATTTTGGGGCAAGCCTTGCGAAATCAAATCCTTCTGGCTATCGCCCTACAATTAAACAACCCCAACTTTTTTAAGATATCCACATACTTTTATAATCAAGACATTGAACGGATCGATTTAGGTTTTATCAAATCGAAATGAAAGTTGGACTTGGAAGTTTTTTCATGGTGCACCCCCTCAGATCAAACCAGCAAATTACCAAACATCATTACAGGGGTCTTTAACATACAAAATCCGATGCTTTACAACTTTTTATTCCACAAACCAAGAATATACGGCATCTTTGGAATCCCAAATCTTACCAAACCAATAAACACCAAAAAGCCCCGATGTTATATCGGGGCTTTTTGTTTTTGACCATCTCGGCCGGATTATTATCTTTTACCGGTTTTTTTCTGTTCTTCGGCCTGTTCCATCATTTCACGCATCTTACGCTGGAATTTGTTCTCCTTTTTAGGTTTCTGCTTATTCTCCTGAATCTGGGCGTGTATCTTATCATCGTCCAGAATAAAGTTCTTGATGACAAGCATGATACCTATGGTAATCAGGTTCGATACAAAATAGTACAGGCTCAAACCACTCGCATAGTTGTTAAAGAAGAACAACATCATGAACGGCATTAAGTACATGATGAATTTCATATTGGGCATTCCCGGTTGTTGTGGCATATTCTGACCTGTGGTCATCATCATATAGAAGAAGATGGCAACCGATGCCAATATGGGGAACAAACTGATATGGTCCCCATAAAAAGGAATTGAAAAACCCTCTGGAAATTGGTAGATCGTATCAAATGACGAAAGGTCATCTGCCCATAAAAATGATTTTTGGCGTAATGCAAAGGATGTTGGGAAGAACATGAACAAGGCATAGAATATCGGCATTTGCAGGAATGCAGGCACACAACCACTCATAGGGCTTACCCCTGCCTTATTATAAAGCTTCATGGTCTCTTGCTGCTTTTTCATGGCATTATCCTTGTACTTTTCGCCCAATTCGGTAATCTCTGGTTTAAGCACCTTCATTTTCGCTTGGGACAGGTACGATTTATAAGTCACAGGCGACATGGCCAAACGGACCAAAATGGTCATTACCACGATGGCAATCCCATATGGCAGGAAAGAACTCAAAAAAGAATAAAATGGGGTGAACACATACCTATTGATCCAACCAAAGATCCCCCATCCAAAAGGAATGGAGTCATCAAGTCCCAAATCCTCATAATGTTTTAATACATCAACATCGGTGGGGCCATAAAACCAATGCATGTTTTGGGACAATTCCCCACCGCTCATCTCTAACGGTACCTTGGAACCAAATACCTTGGTAAAACCGAATGTCCTACTTTCCTCCTCCACTAGGTTCACGGAAGACAGTTCCGCTTTTTTAAAATGTTCGTTCGTCGCTAGGATGGAACTGAAAAAGTGTTGGCGATATGACAACCATTTAACATCGGTCTCGGTCTCCTCATCATCTTGCCCTTCGGAGAGTTTGCTTATTTTCCCTTCTTCATGGTCATACGTCAGTCGTGTGTACCTGTTTTCATATTGGATACTTTTGGAATGGCGGATCCCTTTTAATTTCCATTCCAATTGGACAGGCTTACTACTATTGATAACCCCATTCAATCCTTGGGAACGAATCGTAAAATCGACCAAATAATCATTTGGCCTCATTTCATACCGATACTCCAAATATTTCTCGGGCCCCACCTTGGCTTTCATGGAAAGTACTTGGTTCTCGCCATTTTCACTCATCGATGGTTCAAAGTAGAGGTCCCTGGTATTGAGCACACGATTGTCCGATGTGGTAAAATCCAACCCAAAAGAAGCATTGCCATCCTTGACCAGGTATACCGGAACGGAATCAAAGGTCACGAAATCCCGCATTTTAGCCTCTACGATCTCACCACCTTTATTATCTATCTTAAGGGTGACCAGTTTATTCTCCAGGGTAGTAACACCTTCGGTAGGCGTCGTATAACCAAAAGCCCCCATGGCTCCCTTATAATTGGCAATGGCCGTGGAATCCTGAAGGTTTATGGCTATAGGTGCCTCTTCCTCAATTAATAATGGTTTCCCTTTTTCCTTTTCCTGGGCCTCTACCTGTTCCTGCCTTGCTTTTTGGGCTTCCAGTTCTTCGGGAGTCGGTTTGTTTTGGTAAAACATATAAATAAGTATCCCAAAAATCAGTACAAAGCCTATAATAGAATTAACATCTAACTTCTTTTCTTCCATTTAATTATTTATCAATATAATACTCTGTCTCTGTAAATAGCATCCTATATACCACTGTATGTCCAAACACTTACAACATACAGGTTCAATCAGTCTGCAAATATATGTCCAAATGTACATATTATGACATACTGGCACTACTTTGTCCTTTTTTGTGGTTTAATGCTGCCTTGACCAATTCCACAAATAAAGGATGTGGGTTTGCGACAGTACTTTTATACTCAGGGTGATATTGTACCCCTATGAACCAAGGATGGCCTACCAATTCAACAACCTCGACCAAACCTGTTTCCTTGTTGACCCCTGAGGCCACCAAACCTCCTTCTTCCAATTGTTCCTTATACTTATTGTTGAACTCATATCGGTGGCGGTGGCGTTCAGAAATATCCTTAGCCCCCCGATACACCTGTTGTATCAAAGTACCTTCTATTAAATGACAATCCCAAGCTCCCAATCGCATAGTCCCTCCCTTATTGGTAATCATCTTCTGTTCCTCCATAAGGTTAATGACCGGGTGCGGTGTACTACCATCCATTTCGGTGGAATTGGCATTGGCGAGACCCAACACATTGCGGGCAAACTCGATCACTGCCATTTGCATGCCCAAACAGATGCCTAAAAACGGGATCTTATTCCCACGGGCATACCGAACGGCCTCTATCTTTCCCTCTATACCCCGTTCCCCAAAACCCGGGGCGACCAAGATACCGTCGAGTCCCTGTAGCTTTTTCCCGTTGGCCTTCATGGAAATATGTTCCGAATGTATAAAACGTACATTGACGCGCACCTCATTACTTGCCCCTGCATGTATAAACGATTCCAAAATAGACTTATACGAATCCTGAAGTTCTACATATTTACCTACCAGACCAATGGTTATCTCATGCTTGGGGTTCTTATGGCGGCACAAAAACCGATCCCATTGCTTTAAATCCGGTGTGGTATCGGATAACGCCAATTTTTCCAATGTCACGGTATCCAAGCCCTCTTTTTGCATCAGGACCGGCACATCATATATGGTAGAAACATCAATGGATTGAATAACCGCCTCCCGTTTCACATTACAGAACAGTGCCAATTTGTTCTTTATCTCATCAGATATCTCGTGCTCTGTTCTACAAACCAGAATATCCGCTTTAATCCCACTTTCCATCAAGGTCTTTACCGAATGCTGGGTCGGTTTGGTCTTCAGTTCCCCTGCCGCTGAAAGGTAAGGCACCAAAGTAAGATGGACCACAATGGCATTATTATCACCCAATTCCCATAATAATTGACGAACAGCTTCTATATAAGGTAGGGATTCTATATCACCAACAGTACCCCCTATTTCGGTAATCACAATATCATATTCACCGCTTTTACCCAAAACCTGTACCCGCTCCTTGATTTCATTGGTAATATGTGGAACAACCTGAACGGTCTTTCCCAAGAACTCCCCACGTCGTTCCTTCTGAATGACACTTTGATAGATTCTTCCGGTAGTTACATTATTGGCCTTTGAGGTCTTGACATTCAGAAAACGTTCGTAATGACCAAGGTCCAAGTCGGTCTCAGCCCCATCATCCGTTACATAACACTCCCCATGCTCATACGGATTCAACGTACCTGGATCGACATTGATATAAGGATCTAATTTTTGAATGGTTGTTTTGTAACCCCTTGCCTGAAGTAATTTAGCCAAGGATGCGGCAATAATCCCTTTTCCAAGGGAGGAAGTAACCCCACCGGTTACAAATATATATTTGGTTTGTGACATGAAGCATTCGATTGTGTTCGTAACGCAGGCAAAAGTACAAATTGCAATAAGAAATCGTAGGGATTACGCAGGAAATTCTTTCTGAATTTTACGAACCAAGGGTTCCAATCCGTTGATCTTGACCTCTAACATAGACCTCATTAAATTCCCAAGCTTACCTTCAGGAAATCCTTTTTGCCGAAACCACACCAAATAAGGCTCTGGCAGATCCAACAAATAGCGGCCTTTAAACTTTCCCATAGGCATCCTGTAATGGGCAAGCTCAATGAGTTTTTCATAATCCGGCCTAACCTCCATAGTGCAAAACTAAATGAATTTAAAAAATGCGGTTGACAACATGATGCATTAAGACAAGAATATTGCCACCCCAAAACCTGTTCCCGATCGAACTTTTGTTCCCTTGCCCAAAAACCAACAGGTTGTTCCACTAACCACACGCTTATTTCCCGGCACTTCACATTCAAATTTTCGAATCTGGGCAAAGAACCCCATGCAATGGCCCCACATTCCCGGCCATGGCCAATACCCATTGCTATGGAAAAAACAACTTACAGCACCCAATTGAAGGAAATCGCTTTTTCGATTTCAGGGTGTAGGCTGTACAGGACCGGGCAGGTTCTGGCGGTATTTTCCAAAATCTTACGCTGCTTATCGGAAAATGAGGAGGGCAAGCTTAAAACCACACTGATCTTACTGATCCTTCGGGGATCCGCTGTCATATGCTTGGTTACCTCAGCTGTGGCATTGGTCAAATCAATATCCAAATCCCTTGCCTTGATCCCCATCATGGTAAGCATACAACTGGCCAACCCTGTCGCTATCGTATCGGTAGGGGAAAATGCCTGTCCCAGGCCATTATTGTCCACAGGGGCATCCGTAATAAATGAATCACCTGAACGTAAATGAACACAAGTGGTTCTTAAATTTCCTGTATAGGTTACTTTGGAGGTCGTCATATCTAGTTTTTTGCTTGGATTACCCTCAGACCATCTATGGTCATAATGTAGGAGGCTTGGTTAAAATAACCAGAGCCAAAATCTTTTTTATAGGAGAATTTACTCCCTGTATATTCTGTTTCGCCGATAATCTTGGAAACTTCCATCAAATTGTTCTTGTATGCCAATTTCAAAAGCAGATCATAGGTTAAATCAAACCCCCGTACAGCATAGCGGTTTGGCACATCGCCAAAACGTTTGCTATAGGCATCTACAAATGCGCTATTCGCTACTTCACGATAAACCGATGGGTACGTAAAATGAAGGTTCGACAAATGTGTACTTGAAATGATGTCATTGTCAAATGCCTTGTTCTTATTGGTCGTGAACATACGGATCCCTATCTTTTTCTTACTAACATCCATATCCAATAATGAATCCTCAAAAGAATTCAAGATGGAAACCACACTTGCAATCAGTTTAAAATTTTCGATTTCAACAAAAACCCAATTCTCAACCTCTTCTGACATTAGGGAAGCCAATTTGTCCCTGTTGATGCCTATATTCTTTTTCTCCTCCTTGACCTCAAGAACCTTTGCCATGGGAAATCTTTCCAAGATCATGGCTTTTTCCGATTGGTTCTTCCCATCGGCAATAACGATAATATTCTCATTCGTCAATTTTTCCCCAACATAGGATAGCATTTTATTACGCAATATACTATCAGAGGTATAGGAGAAGAACACGTTGCTTAAACTTAGATCACTTTCTGTAGGTATGGGTGCTATTACCGGTACTTTGTGCTGTGATGTCCTTATGGCGACTTCCTTTAGGGAAGCAAGGTCCAATGGGCCTATAACCGCACTGGCATCGGCCAGATTCCCCTTTGAAAGTATTTCCTTCGTTTTGGAAAGATCCAATTGGTTATCATAAGTTTCAACATCAACGGAAATACCAAGTTTAGCAACCGAATCAATAGCCATCAAGGCTCCCGAGTAAAGTCCCAGACTATATTTTAAACTATTCCTATTCTCGATGATTTCCCGTACCTCTTCCTTGTTCTTTAGATTCAACTGATTTAGACGGAAAGGTAGGATGAACACCAATTTTGGGTGACTCAATGGATTGATGCTGTCCAAAAGGTTGATTTTATCGAGAACCAAGGAATTTCGTACTTCAAGATCACCTACTTGATCCTTGGGCAATTTCAATACCATTCCCGCTTTTAACCCATCTTTTAGATCAGGGTTCAATTTCAGAAGCTCTTTATAGGTAACACCCAATTTTCGTGTCAATGAAAATTCGGTTTGCTTGGGCTTGACCTCATAAAAAATAAAGTTGTCCGTATTTACCTCCCCTGTATTTGGCTTTTGCTCGGGAATTCGAATGACCATTCCCTCTTTTAAGCCACCACGTTCGGCTATCTCCGGATTCAACCGAACAATCTCATCCGATTTTACATTGAACTGTTTCTCCAAACGGTAAAAATTCATTTTTGGAGGTACCGTATAGGAAAGGTACAATTGGGTCTCTTGGCCCTCGATAGTGTTCCCTAAAAGCTTGGGCATTTTAAGTTCCTGCCCTTCAGATAGGTAATCGGTCATCTTCGACAACCCAGGGTTCAGCACCAACATACTGTCGATTGTAATACCGTACTTATGGGCTATACTCCAACGGGTCTCTTTTGGCCTCACGGTATACGTTTCATAATCATCCCCATTGGCCGTATCATCCTTTGGCTCTACCCTCCTGTACTTGGGGATTTTTATCCTCATTCCCTTTTTAAGTTGGGAAGAATACAACTCTGTATTGTATCTTTTTATATCATCCTCAGTAATATGGTACCGTTGCGATATACCGTATAATGTTTCCCGCTTTCGAACCTTATGGGTCGTAAAACCTATAGGCTCTTCTTGAACGGGCTTTTCGTTTATCGACAGGTTTTTTTCTTTTTCGTCGATCGCCACGGCATCTTTGGCAGGTTTGCCCCTGGGAATCACCAAAATAGTATTTGCCTTTATAGCCCCATCTTGTTGGATTTCCTTATTGTAGGATATGATTGTGGACGGTGCAACCTTATACCGTTTGGAGATACCCTCCAATGTCTCACCTTTTTTTACCACATGGGTAGTGAACTTTTGGGCCATTGCCGTACCCCCCATAAAAACAAGGAGAAACAATACGATCCCATTCTTCAAAAACTGACTCATAATTATTCCCATTCTATAGTAGCGGGAGGTTTAGAACTAATATCATAAACCACTCTATTCACACCCGGCACTTTATTTATTATCTCATTAGACGTTTTCTGTAAAAACCCATGGGGTAAATCGACCCAATCCGCAGTCATACCATCAGTGCTCTCAACGGCTCGTAAGGCCACACATTTCTCATATGTTCTTTCATCCCCCATTACCCCTACACTATTTACGGGCAAAAGCATGGCTCCGGCCTGCCAAACCTTATCATAAAGTCCCCATTCCCTTAGTCCATCGATGAAAATAGCATCGACTTCTTGTAATATGGCCACTTTCTCACGGGTAATATCCCCTAATATACGAATGGCCAACCCGGGACCTGGAAACGGGTGACGGCCTAATCGCCCACTTGCAATATCCATACTCGCCCCCACTCTTCGAACTTCATCCTTAAATAGCATTTTAAGGGGCTCTACGACCTTCAATTTCATATAATCGGGCAATCCCCCAACATTATGATGGCTCTTTATGGTTGCCGAAGGGCCTCCTGTTGCCGATACCGATTCTATCACATCAGGATATATAGTACCTTGCGCCAACCACTTTACGTCTTTGACCAAATGGGCCTCATCATCAAAAACATCGATGAAGACCTTACCTATGATCTTACGTTTTTTCTCTGGATCGCTCTCCCCGGCCAATGCATCCAAAAAGCGTGCCGAAGCATCAACACCCTTTACATTAAGCCCCATATCCTCGTACTGGTCCAGAACCTCTTGGAACTCATTCTTGCGCAACAAACCATTGTTCACGAAGATACAATGCAGATTTTTCCCAATGGCCTTATGTAACAGCACTGCCGCCACTGTTGAATCCACGCCACCCGACAATCCCAGAATCACCTTATCGGCACCAACTTTCTCCCTCAATTCCAGAACGGTCGTTTCAACGAATGCATCTGGAGTCCAGGATTGCTCCAATCCGGCAATATGCACAAGAAAGTTCTCCAATATTATCTTACCCTGATTGGTATGGTATACCTCTGGGTGGAACTGGATTGCATAAGTATCCTCCCCCCCAATTCTATATGCTGCATTTTTAATACCTTCCGTATTGGCCAAAACCACAGCGTTTTCGGGCAATTTACGGATTGTATCGCTATGGCTCATCCAAACCTGGGAACCATCAACGATACCATAAAGAAAAGGCTCGTCATTTTTAATATTTGTCAACCGGGCCCTACCATATTCCCTTGTGCTGGAAAGTTCAACCTTACCTCCATTGAAATGGGCCAGATATTGGGCTCCGTAACACACTCCAAGCAAGGGCATCTTTCCTTTGATATTTGAAAGGTCGGGGTGCGGAGCATTCTCGGAACGCACCGAAAAGGGCGAGCCTGAAAGGATAACCGCCTTATAGGAAGACATATCCCCAGGCACTTTGTTATATGGTTTTATCTCACAGAAAATGTTCAGTTCCCGAACCCTTCTAGCGATGAGTTGTGTATACTGGGAACCGAAATCGAGTATAAGGACGTTATTTTGCATGGGCAAAAATAGTGAAATACAAATTTTGTGAAAGGATCTTGAAGGGATATTTATCCAAGAATCAAAAAACTTATAAACAGGCACCGCTCCTTAAGCCCCAAAACCAAATTCACTTTATTACCTGGGCCACCGAAAGGAGGCGCCCCCCAATTCCCGACCACTATGGAGCAAGAGTGGTTTTTAACGATTGACCCAAAGGGGATTTAAACAAAAATTCTTATATTTACAGTACGATGGGGCGTTTTGCAACAGGGCCTTGGACAAGATGCCATGATTTTGGGCCAAAGCCACCTAAGACCTTTAAAACAAACCTGTTCAGAAATTAAAAGTGAGAATAAATTCGTCAAATATAAATGTAAAACCGAAAACAGTATGCAGACAGAAGCCGTGTATTCAAGTGACCTTACCTTTAATTTAGAAATCTGGAAAAGGGAATTGAAATTCCATTTGTCCGAATTGGATATGTTCCAAAAAAAACTGGAGGAAATTGCTGGTAGGGAAAATAGTGGACAGTCTTCGTTAGATTTGGAAAGCTTTCAGAATAAAATCTTGATCGAACGCGATGCCATTGGCAAACTCTTACATCGCTGCCGTGCCAAATTAGGCAACCTACATAGCGCAGACCACTACAAAAACATAAACGGGCAGATACAATATGAAAAACGTTCCCTATATGAAGATTTGAGACATTACATTAAATTACATTATGATTTCAAGGAGAATATCATGGATTTCTTCCTGAAGTGGTTATAATATTGGGTTTAACAAAAGTAAACCCTACAAAAAGGAAAAAGCCTCGACCCTACATCGAGGCTTTTTAAATCAGCCTATCACATGAACGAATTGATCATCCAATGGAATTTTCCAATTCATAGCAATTTATATACACAACAACCCACCTCCCAAATACCCTACTACCCTTTTACAAAAAAATGTTTTCAGCCCGAAAGGATATGAAGGCACAACCTATATAAAAAACATCATGGATTCCAAGTATTCGATTTTCAGGGGTTGACTTACAATTGCTTTTTTATATATTTATGACTGCAATAACAATCCTATGGAAAGTATTTTTAACGAAATAAAATCGGAATTACAAATTGGGGCCAAAGAGAAAAAGCATCCTTTTCATTATTTTACCATCGCCAGTCTGGGTGTGGACAAATTCGCCCGATTAAGACTCGTCGCCCTCAGGAATGTCTCCAATGATTTGAAATTGACCTTTTTCACGGATAAACGCTCCAAAAAAGTCTTGCATATTATAGAAAACCCCAAGGTCAGTCTTTTATTCTACAACCCTACGAAACTTCTTCAATTACGTATAGAAGCCTTGGCCAGTATTAATTCGGATCAATTCCAGATCCAAAAGGCGTGGGAAACGATAGACGATGAGGACCGTAAGGTCTATATCACCACAGAAGCACCGGGAACCAAGATCAGCCATCCCAGTTCTTTGGAATATTTAAAGGAAGGTGACCATTTCTCCATTGTGGATATTGAGCCATTTCGAATCGAGTGCCTAAAGCTCGATCCCAAGGGGCATATAAAAATAAAGTTCTCCAAGAAGGACCAAGGCTGGAATAGCGAGTACCTTGTCCCCTAAGGTTTTTTCTCCATAGACCGTAAAATCGCGACAATATCCCCAGTTGTCGTATCAGGGTTGATAAAACAAAACCGTGCCACGGTTTCCGACTTGCCCTTGGTTTTCCAATTTGTAGGGGTAACCAAGGCAAAACCCCCATTGTGGTTCTTATAAGTCCATTTTCTATAATCATCCGCAGACCAGCCCTTACGTCTAAAAACGACACAAGACAGACTGGGTTCACGTACCAGTTCCAAATCATCATTTTCCTCGATAAGGCCACCGGCCAAATTCGCCAATTTTATACCTTCCTCAACGGCCCATTTATATTTATCGGTGCCATGCATGGCCAAGGAGAACCACAGGGGCAGTCCCCGTACCCTTCGCGTCAGTTGAATCTGATAATCGGCCGGATTGAACCCCTGGGCACCTTCATCCTTAAAGATCTCTAAATAAGAACCTTCCTGGGCATGCGCTTCTTTGGCCAATTCCGGGTTTTTATAAATGACCGCACCACAATCATATGGCGAAAAAAGCCATTTATGGGGGTCAATGGTAATACTATCCGCTTTTTCAATACCTTGGAACAAACGGCGAACGGAATCGGCGGCCAAAGCCCCGCCACCATAGGCAGCATCTACATGGAACCAAAGATTTTCCTGCTCACAGACTTGGGCAACACCATCAAGGTCATCGATAACACCGGCATTCGTAGTCCCACCGGTCGCCACTACGGCAAACAGCCGCTTACGTTGACCTGCATCCAGTTCCATGATCTTCTCCTTTAACATAGCTGCGGTCATTAAATCCTCGGTCTCTACCAAAAGCACATCGGCATCGATAACTTTTGCCATGGCCTTTACCGAAGAATGGGCACCCTCTGATGTGATAACCAAGGCTTTCCCATTACGGTTCCTTGGGTTTTTACGCCAATTCTCCCTTGCTGTCACCATGGCCGATAGGTTTGCCGCCGTGCCTCCACTGGTAAAGACACCAAAAGCCCCTTTGGGCAATCCTGTAAGGGACACCAACCATTTCATGGCTTCGTTCTCACAAAAAATACCTCCTGCACCTTCCATCCAATAAGCACCATGTATACTGGAAGCCGAAGTAACAAGATCGAACATAATGGCCGCCCTTGTAGGGGCTGCCGGAACAAAGGCCAAATGCCTAGGGTGGTCTATAGGCACAGTGGCCTTGACCAATACATCCCTGAATAGGCCAAAGGCATTTTCCCCCCCAATACCTTTGGGTGTTATCGTCTCCCCGACAAGTTTACGAAGTTCCTCCTCTTTCTGGGGCTTGCCCAATTCGGGTGTGGTTTTTGTGATTCGACCAATAGCGTATTTCATGACATCCAATGTCATTTCGACCACTTCAATATCTATGTTATGCATCAAAAAAAAGTTTTAAACCTAATTTGTTGAACGAGCATCCATATCCCCTTCAAAATCTATTATAAACAAAGTATTCCGTTCTTTTCCAAAATCCAAAATACTATCAAATACCCTTTTGCCCTTTACCTGTTCCTTTCCTATAACAACCTCTATACCATCAAAATCGCATAGTTTTGATTTGGGCAAGGAAAAATCATCCTTAGTGAAGACTTCCCTTTTGGGGTTGAGCAATCTAATATTGCCTCCATATGTAACGTTTGGCAACATCCATTTTTTATTGCCATGATTCTTTTGCAACACATCATTCAAAGGCCCAAAACCAAAATGTACCGAAGACCCAATACCTAAGATCTTTTCAGCCGGGGTCCTTAGCACTTGAAAACCGATAACGGTAAGAAACAGGGCAAATCCGTAGGTTGACCATTTCTTGGCCGATTTGAACTCAACAGAACGAACAAGCAGCACTATAAATGGTAATACCAAAGGTAGTAACCAGCGTTCCTCTACTCTTTGCACACCCATGACAACAAAGAACAATACCAAAACGGCAAATTGGCCCAAGGCTAGTTTTACAAACCAGTCGATTTTCAACCTTTCCAATCGGGCTTTCCCCAGTACGAATGCCAAGGTGACCACTACCAATAAAGGAGCAATCATCCTAATCAAATTCAAAAGTAAGGAAAACAACGGATCTATAGCGGATATGGTATTTCCTGGTTCATTTTCCATTTTAAGACGAATACTCCCACGAATCACTGCCAAATAACCATCAGGGGCCATAAGCCAATGAAAATGGGGGAACAACAATACGGCCACCAACAATAAAGTAAGGGCTATCTTTTTATGGAAGATAACCCGACGCATGGAAGCATCAAAAAACAATGTCAATCCCAAAGCTGCCAAAAAGAACACATAATTGTATTTGGATAAGGCACCGATACCGGCAACAAGACCAAAGAGCGCATAATCCCCCCATGTTTTTTGATGTACCAACCGTTGTAAAACCATATAGGAAGCAATGACAGATGCACACAACAAAGAAGTATGTGACAACCTTCTGAATGTGAAATCGATGAAGACGGGAATCAAGGCCAATCCGAATATAGCCAATTCCGCCTTTTTACCATCCTTGACCATTTTACGGGCAAATTGATACAACAAGAGCAATATACTTGCAAAAATGAGGCCCCGAAACAGGCTAAATGAAACCTTATGGATACCTAACAGCTGATTTATGCCAAATTGCAACCAAGTAAACAGTGGCGGTTGATCATCATAGCCCCAACGTAGCCATTGGGAATAATAAGCCTGTTCCGCATCTTCAAGTTCCAATGCTACCTTAAAAAAGGAAATGCATGTTATGGCAAAAAAGGAAATAAGGGAAAGATGGTTGACCTTATGTACCGAAATATTTCCCAACACCATATCTAATTAATGGTTCGTATGGTGAACTCGAGCCTTAATGGATCCAATGTTCCTAACAGCATAGGTATCAGCACTTCCCCATGCTCAAGGTATAATTCAGAAAAATTTAGATTTCTTTCTTGCAACGATTGTCCCGGGAAAAGTTCGTCCTGTATTTGTACCATTCGTTCCGTTTCATCCTTCAATCTACGTTTCTGGGCTTTTAGCAAGCGGGCCTCCAAGACATCCAAGCCCTTCAATTGCTTTACTTCCTGGGCCTTTACCGCTCCCAAAAAAGAAGCATCGGTTTGTGAGGCTATATCATATAAGGTATTGAACTGTTCTTCCAAAAACTTCCTTTGGGGTGAAAAATCAATATCGATATTTGAGATTTCCCTGATTTTTTTGTTGACAAGATGGTTTCGTCCTAAAAATAGATCCTTCACGGACAGATCCATCTTATCCAATTTCCTTTGTTGTTTTCCCGTTAAGACAAGAGCTGAATTTCTTGGCAATAAAATGGGGAAAGTAATCCCCATGGCCTCAAAACAGGATTTCAATTCGAGCCAATAGGCCAGTTCCCCCCCACCTCCGATATAACACAGATTAGGAAGGATTATCTCTTGATATAACGGTCGGGCGATAACGTTGGGTGAAAATCGTTCAGGGTAAGTCTCCAACTCTTTCAACAATGCCTCCCCACCAAACCGAATATCGGTATTGTTGACATGAAACCCATCCTTTTCCCCAACAATACGCTCCCGAATCGTATCCTTTATGTAAAAATAATTGATCTCCCTAGGATTTACCTGAATATCATAAGAACCGGCAAGCTGCCTTAATTGGGAAATTGTTTCGGTGACCTCACTGAACGAAACCTTGTCGAATATATCCTTTTTGGCATAGGGAACCAATAATTCTTTCAAACGTTTGTCATCCCCATCGACAATTACGAGTCCGTATGCCCCAAAAAGTTCATTGGCAAGGTATCGGGTTGCACCGGCCAAGGTTGTATGTTCCAGATATGCTTTTTCAAAAAGGCTCTTTAAGGCTTCCGCATTCCCACCCCCCCCCAATTCATTGGCAAAGGTCCCATACACCTCTTCCAAACCTTCTGTACCAAGTCGGCCTACCGCACCGGAAGCATCCCTGTTCCATTGTATTTTCTTATTCTTGAAACCAAAATAATTGATTTCCTTAAAATCATGGTCCTCAGTGGCCATCCAATAAACAGGCACAAAATAAAACCCAGGGTATTGCTTCTTTAAGGATGTGGCCAGGTTAATGGCTGATATTATCTTGTACAGGAAATAGAGGGGGCCCGTAAATAAATTCAATTGATGCCCTGTGACAACGGTAAACGTTGTGGGTTCCTTGAGATGTGTCAAATTATCCTTGGTCTTCTTGGAAACCGAAACCCCCTTATATTGTTCTTGGAGCGCATCAGACAGTATCGCCCGATTACCTTCTGGGTAATTGGCCAACTTTTCCTCAAGTTGCCCCTTAAAGTTTCCGATATTCGGATATCGATTATAAAAAGGCCCCAAATCTTCCTTATCATCAATATAGTCACATATTAAATCGGAAAAATATCCAGTATCCTTAAAAGGCAAAAAGTCAATATCCATATAAACACTAAAAATAGGGGCAAAGATAAAACACTTGGATTTTCTTGTTCCTAAAAATACGTTAATTACTGCAACCCTTAACCCATAAAAATAGGTTGTTACGGAAAATTGGCACTATCCATTGCTTTAATTACCGAATTGAAACATGGCACAACAAAAAACAGCAAATACGCTGGCATTCGATGTTGGGCCCTACGGTTCTGGCCATATCATTCACATGGTGGACGATATTTATCCAGAGGCTGGGGAAAATGGAAGGCTCCTTCTTGCCAACGTTCCCCTTATGGTTGACTGCCTGGATCAATTGACAAAAAACGAGATAAGATAAATAACACAAATAGCCGAAACGCCAAGGATCAATGTTCCCAATGTCAAGGTTTTGTTCCCTTGTTCCACATCCATACCTGTCAATTGGGTAAATACCCAAAAAAAACTATCATTGGCATGTGAAACCACCAAGGAACCCGCCCCTATCGCTAAAACGGTCATTGTGGCCATCATAGTAGTATCCAGGCCCAGGGCCGGCATTATCGGCGCTATGATCGATGCTGTCGTTATCAATGCCACCGTAGATGAGCCTTGGGTGGTCTTTAAACAAGCGGCCAATAAAAAAGGCAGGAACAGACCTATACTCAGATCAGAGAAATTCTCAGTAATCAATTCCGCAATCCCTGAGCCTTGCAGCATTTTACCGAATATACCCCCTGCCCCTGTTATCAATATTATCGGGGCAGCGGACTTCAAGGCCTCTCCAAACCAGCCTGTAGCCGAATAGACCTTCCCATCCAGATTCTTTGGAAGCATAAGGGAAAGCGCCACACCTATCAACAAAGCGATAACGGGGGTGCCTAAAAAAGAAATTGCAGGATATAGGTTGTTCGATGTTAAATGGGCATCAGGATAATCAAAAACCGATTTCAATACGATTAGGAATATAGGTACCAAGATCGACAACAGTGAAACCCAAAGTTTGGGTCGATATCCTTTTTCCCTGGCATTTTCCAAAAAAACAGGAAGTTCCATCTTGGAGGCAATCCTGGTCGCAAAGAAATAGCTTGGCACCAAGGCAATGGAACTAACCAAAACACCCCATAAAATCACATTGCCCAAATCGGCCTTTAATATTCCTGCTGCGGCAATAGGCCCTGGCGTGGGCGGTACCATTACATGGGTAGCGAAAAGACCCAATCCCAAGGCTACGGATGTCCCGGCATATGATTTTTGAGCTCTTTGGGACAGGGCCTTGTTCAAAGAGTTCATCATGACAAAGGCACTATCGGCGAAAACAGGAATCGACATTAAATATCCCGTGAGCAGCATCGCCAAATGAATCGATTTTTCACCAATGATATTGATCATTCTCTCCGCAATTACCATTGCACCACCGGATTTCTCCAAAACCGTTCCTATAACGACCCCAAAAAAAATGATAAGTCCGATTTTACCCATAAGTCCACCAAAGCCTTCATTGATGGCCGTTAATATATCCGAGATTTCCATTCCAGTGACAAACCCATAACCAATGGCCGCAATGAGCAGGACAAAAAAGGGATGGATTTTCCATCGTACGATTCCCAATATAATAAATACCAAGGAGAGGACTAAAGCGAAGACATATAGCATACTAAAGGTGTGTGTTGGTTATTGATTCTCCTAAAATTAGGGATTAAATTGCCCACGGCCTAAACCATTGAAGATTTAAAATCAACAACCTCGACCCAAGGATACGAGGTATGCGTCCGAAAAAACTTTTCCCATTTTGGGGCAAGCCCTAGGAAACCAAAGCCTTTCGGTCTGCCTGCGATTAAATTAAGGTTAAACTTATCATTGGGATATTACTGTTGTTTGGGCAGGTTCCCCATAAAGGTCAAAGTCGGCAGCATCCGTGATTTTCACAAGGGCGAATTCCCCTTGCTTCATATAGAATTTAGTAGCATCGATAAGCACTTCATTATCCACATCCGGCGAGTCGAACTCGGTTCTACCCACAAAATAGTTACCCTCTTTACGATCGATGATGCATCGGAACGTTTTGCCTATTTTTTCCTGATTCAGTTCCCATGAAATCTGGGATTGGATTTCCATAATCCCATTGGCGCGTTCCTGCTTTACTTCTTCGGGAACATCATCTACCAAGTTATATGCATGGGTATTCTCCTCATGGCTATAGGTAAAACAACCCAAGCGTTCGAAACGCATTGCCCCGACCCATTTTTTCAATGTTTCAAAATCTTCCTCGGTTTCCCCTGGATAGCCTACTATCAAAGTAGTCCTAATAGCCATATCCGGAACATACTTCCTGAAATCCGCTATAAGTCTTGTGGTTTTTTCCTGGGTGGTCCCACGTCGCATACTCTTTAGGATACTATCGGAAATATGCTGTAAGGGTATGTCCAGATAATTACAGATCTTAGGTTCCTTGTTCATGATATCAAGTACATCCATCGGAAAACCAGTTGGAAAAGCATAATGCAAACGGATCCATTCGATTCCCTCTACTTTCACCAATTCTTCCAATAACCTTGCCAGACTTCGTTTTCTATAAAGGTCCAATCCATAATAGGTTAAGTCCTGGGCGATCAATATCAATTCCTTAACCCCTTTGGCTGCCAATTTTTGGGATTCCGTAACCAACTCCTCAATGGGTGTACTTTTGTGCTTTCCACGCATCAATGGAATGGCACAAAAGGAACAGGGCCTGTCACATCCTTCGGCTATTTTCAAATAAGCGTAGTTCTTTGGGGTCGTGGTCAACCGTTCCCCTATCAATTCATGCTTATAATCAGCCCCCAAGGCCTTTAACAGGTTAGGCAACTCACTAGTACCAAAATATTCATCCACATCGGGAATCTCCTTTTGCAAATCGGGCTTATAACGCTCACTTAAACAACCTGTCACAAAAACCTTATCAACCTTACCCGCCTCTTTCTTCCCAACATATTCCAAAATGGTATTCACACTTTCCTCCTTGGCATTGGCAATAAACCCACAGGTATTGATGACCACGATATTCCCCATCTCTTCGTGGACCACATCCTTGTCATTGGCCCTTAATTGCCCCATGAGTACTTCGGAATCGTACACATTCTTTGAGCACCCTAAGGTCACTACGTTGATTTTATTTCTCTTAAGTGATTTTGTTCGCATAATTTTTTAATGGGGTTCAAAAATACAACTTGACATAGGAACTATTGTGATTAAAGACGAATTCTTGGTTTTTTTCGCCCAATACAAGCGTCAGAACCAAAACCAGATGCAACATAAAACCTACAATTTCGGATTTCCCCGCAATGATGTAAACGGGGCACCTAAGAAATAGCAGTAACGATCCAATCAAATTGGAACACTGAACTGACCGATTACCCCATTGTGACCAATAAGGAAGGATTATCCTTGAAAAACACTTCGATGGGCATAACCAAAATACGGAATGGACTTGGTTTTCAACAGCCAAAAAATCTAAGGGTAACCCTGCCAGTATCACAAAAGACAATGGGTTATTGGATATAAACGACAGGACATCCGATTATTCAGGCAACAATCGAAACCTATTATCGTATAGACAAAAATAAGGAAGTAACCGATTATTAAATATTAAAAAAGGAATCTACAAATTCGTACTTATTGAACACTTGAAGATCTTCCATACCTTCCCCTACCCCAATATATTTTACCGGAATCTGAAACTGATCGGATATACCTATGACCACTCCGCCTTTAGCCGTACCATCCAATTTGGTAACGGCCAAGGAAGTAACCTCAGTGGCCTTGGTGAATTGTTTGGCCTGCTCAAAGGCATTCTGACCGGTTGAACCATCCAACACCAATAAAACATCATGTGGGGTATCCTCTACCACTTTTTGCATTACACGTTTTACCTTGGTCAACTCATTCATTAAATTCACCTTATTGTGTAATCTGCCTGCAGTATCGATAATCACCACATCGGCATCTTGCGTCACTGCAGAACTCAAGGTATCAAAAGCGACAGAAGCGGGATCACTGCCCATTTTCTGCTTTACTATAGGCACATCGACCCTATCGGCCCAGACCTGTAATTGATCTATTGCGGCCGCCCTAAAGGTATCGGAGGCACCCAGAACTACTTTGAGTCCTTGTTTCTTGAATTGATAGGCCAATTTACCTATGGTGGTGGTTTTACCCACCCCATTGACACCGACAACCATAACTACATAGGGCCTTTTATCTTTTGGGATACTATATTCGGTTTCCTCACCAACATGGGTCTCCGAAAGTAGTCCTGCAATTTCCTCCCTTAGAATTGTATTCAACTCGTCGGTACCCATATATTTATCCTTGGCAACACGAGCTTCGATACGACCAATGATCTTTAACGTGGTATCAACACCCACATCGGAAGATACCAAAACCTCCTCGAGATTATCGAGCACGTCGTCATCGACCTTGGCCTTTCCGGCAACAGCCTTGCTTAACTTTGAGAAAAAAGAGGTCTTGGTCTTCTCCAATCCTTTATCCAAGGACTCCTTCTTCTGTGGGGAAAATATCTTTTTGAATAAACTCATAATACCTGAACGATTTTTGCCAAAGATATAAAATAAAAAAGCTCCTTTATTTCAAAAGGAGCTTTTACGAATTGAATGAATCAATTATCTATTTTTTAGCAAACCATTCATTGACAGCTTCCGGGGCCATAACGGACTCTTTAAATGTGTATGCCCCACTTTTGGGGGACTTGACCATTTTTATCGCCTTGGTCAACCTTTTTGAACTTGTTTGTAAACTTGCTACTGTCTTCTTTGCCATTACCTTATGCGTTATTTGACATTTCCACTAAAGTGGGAATATCTTAATTACTTAATTTCTTTATGAACAGTCATTCTTTTAAGGATTGGATTGAATTTCTTTATTTCCATCCTTTCAGGAGTGTTCTTTTTGTTTTTCGTGGTAATATACCTAGAGGTTCCTGGTTGTCCGGATTCTTTATGTTCCGTACACTCCAATATAACTTGGACCCTATTTCCTTTTTTTGCCATTATAATCTATCTTTTTAGGATTATTTTACGAACCCTTGTGCTTTAGCTTCTTTCAAAACGGCGGAAATACCTTTCTTATTAATGCTTTTCAACGCCTTGGCCGATACCTTTAACGTAACCCAACGATCTTCTTCAGGAATGTAAAAGCGCTTTTTGGAAAGGTTTACATTAAACCTTCTTCTTGTCTTATTGACAGAAAACGATACATTGTTTCCAAACATCGCCCTCTTTCCCGTAATTTCACAAACTTTTGACATTGAGTCTAATTTTTCATTTTAAACAGGCTGCAAATTTATATCATTTTTATGTGACGGGCAAAATTCTTGTTCAGATTTTTGCAATTTCTTTTTGAAGTAGCTCAAAAGACTTATTTACAGCCTTTTGAACAACCCTTGCCCGCTGTTTCCCAAACATGAACTTATCCACGATCACCTCTTCGGGTGTTGCGACTGCGATATATACCGTTCCGACCTCAGCATCTGAATCCCCTTTGGTTGGCCCGGCATTTCCTGTAGTGGCTACTGCAAAATCGGTATCCAATAAAGATTTCACGTTCAAAGCCATTGATCTCGCCACCTCTGCACTGACCACTGAATGTTTTTCTACCAATACCTTTGGCACTTGAAGTACATTGATTTTTGCTTCGGTGGCATAGCTAACGACACTTCCCTTGTAATAAGCGGAAGCCCCGGACAAAGCCGTAATACGTTCTGCTATTTTCCCGCCCGTACAACTTTCCGCCGTAGCCAAGGTCATTTTCTTGGCAGTGAACAATCCCGCTACCAATTCCTCCAAGGTTTCCCCATCCTCGGTACCATATATTATATCGCCGATCAACGGCTGCAATTTACCAATCTGATCTTCAACGGCATTGACCAAAGTTTGCCTGTCATACCCTTTTGCACTTAAACGCAACCTGACTTTCCCTAAATTGGGCAAATAGGCCAACTTGATAAATGAAGGGAGGTTGTCTTCCCATTCCTCGATTTTCCCGGCCAAGGCACTTTCACCCATTCCATAAGTAACCAATGTCCTATGAAGTATATAAGGCCTTTTAAAATCCTTGGCTATCTTCGGTATTACCTTATTGGTCATGAGCCCTTCCATTTCGAAGGGTACGCCTGGAAGGGAAACGAACACGACTCCGTCGGATAGCATCCACATACCGGGTGCGGTGCCATTGGTGTTGTGCAGCACGGTTGCTTTCGAAGGCACTAGGGCCTGTTGTCGATTAACCTCTGTAATGGGTTCCGAGGTGAAGCTTGCGAACAGTTCCTCTACCTGTCGAAGAACAGCATCATCCTGCACCAGCTTATCATTGAAGAACTCACAAAAAGTATTTTTGGTAATATCATCCTTGGTTGGCCCCAACCCTCCTGTAACAATCACCAGCTGCACCCTCTTACTTGCCTCGGCCAATACGCTTAGGATATGCTCACGGTCGTCTTGGACAGAGGTAATCTGATAGACCGACACGCCTATCTTGTTGAGCTCCTTAGCAATAAACACAGAATTCGTATCGACGATTTGACCAATAAGAATCTCATCCCCTATAGTGATGATCTCAGCGAACATTATAGCCCAAAGTCATTTTTAAGTTCCGCAATCACTTGTTGAACATCCTTTTTCAACAAAGGGAATACCTCTCGAACCTCGATGATGTTCTCCTTTTTTTTCCCCAAGGTCTCTATTTCGAGTGCAATAGCCCGGGTCTGCTCCATTCCCAAAAGATCTACATTGGGCTTTATCTTATGGGCCAACTTATACACTTGTTCATGGTCTTCCCTATCCAAGGCTGTTTCCAGGGCTTTAAGGTCTTGGGGCACTTCTTCCAAAAAGACCGATATCACAGAATTGATGAATTCCTCTTCCCCATCGGCCATCTCATTTAGTTTATCAAGATTGTATATCATTATTTTATTTTTAACGAAAAAAGTTCTTGTCCTTCCAACTTACCCGAAAGATAATCATTTGTTGCTACTTGACCAACACCTGCGGGTGTGCCCGTAAATAAAACATCCCCTTTCTTCAAGGTGAAATATCTAGACACATAGGCGATGAGTTCATCAACCCCCCAAAGCATCATGCTGGTATTACCGTTTTGAACAAGCTGTCCGTTCCGCTCCAGTGTGAAATCCAAATTGCCCAAGTTCCCGAAATCACCTTTCGGCAACCATTTTCCAATAACCGCTGAACCATCGAACCCTTTGGCCTTTTCCCAAGGCAACCCTTTTTGCTTTAATCGGGACTGAAGATCCCTTGCGGTAAAGTCGATCCCTAACCCGACCTCTTCATAATATTTATAGGCAAAACGTGTATCGATATGCTTGCCAACCTTACATATCTTGACCAAAACCTCAACCTCGTAATGTACATTATCGGTAAAATCAGGGATATAAAAATCCTGTTCTTTGGGCAGAACGGCAGAATCCGGTTTTATAAATATCACTGGATCTTTAGGGCGTTCATTTTCCAATTCCTCAATATGGGCAGCATAATTCCTTCCAATACAGACGATCTTCATTCCTGTCTTATTCTTTCGTTAACTTCACACTTATTGCCGGGATAAGGTTTTGGGTATTGTCCCTTGACTTTACCCCAAAATCGGTCCACTCCCCCATTCCATAGACCATAACCTTGAAATTATGGTTTTTATTATAGACAGCACCAAAGGTTGGGGCAAATCTATCTTCCGTTACCTTCTTTTTTGTAATGGGATGCTCTACAGTGTTCCTATACCAATTGTAGGGCACAAATAGCCATTCCAAACCAACATATATGCCTGATTTTGGAATTTTCAGATTGAGGGCCCTTAAGTCTATGGAAACAAAATCCTCCTCGATATTGGATTCCAATACAATGCTTTTTCTCAGAATATCCTTTTTAGGCTTTTTGGTCTCTGGTTCAACATCATAGATCCTCAATCGAAATTTCGAATTGGGTCTTTTGAACCTATTGTTCTTTTGAAAGAAGACGGTCACCTTTTCCAAATACTTTTTTTGCCTCCCTATATTCGGAAAATACAGGGCCAAAACCCAAGGAGTGGAAGAAGACGAGAAACCACTGGTAAGGCTATAGCTACTGATCGGGTTAAGAACATAGGAATCGCCCAATGATCGGGAGACCACCACCTCATCCAATTCATAGGATTCCTCGACCATATCAAAGTGCTTGACCTTGAATATCTTATTGGCAACAACGATAGTATCCTTATAGCCCAGGGAGGAAATATGCACTTGTTTCCCTAAAAAGGAAGTGGGGAGATCAATAAGGAAATGGCCATCCTCATCTGTTGAAGTACCCTTTAAAGTATTCAAAAAACTAAGATTCACGTAAGGGATGGGCTCTTTGGTCTTATGGTCCAGGATATAACCTTCGAAAAGAACCTCCTGACCACTCGAACTTAAGGCCAACAAAAGGAAAAACAGAAATATGGCAAATCTCATTCAACCCAACTTATTGTTCAACCTACTCAATTTGATCTGCGTCAAAACCTTTTTGGTATATAAAGGAAAATCGGCATTCAATATCCATCCAAAATAACCAGGCTCTTTGTCAAGGACGTCCAGAACCTTTTTTCCTTTGTGCTTTCCAAATGCGAACGCTTCCTCCCCCTCCTCATCCAATACGATGAATCCTGCAAAATCGACAGTCCTCTTATGGGTTGAGAATTCAGCCAATTTTTTGATATTATTCTCTAGTTCGGGATACCTGTCCAACTGTGACAAGAGTACCTCATAGGTTGCCAAAGTATCTGCCTCGGCACTATGCGCACCGGTCAGGTCTTTTTCGCAATAAAACCTATAAGCTGCTTCCAAGGTTCTTTTTTCCATTTTATGGAAAATAGTCTGTACATCTACAGAGGCCATGTTCTTCATGTCAAAATCAACCTCGGCCCTAAGCATTTCCTCTGCCAATAAAGGTATATCGAAACGGTTGGAGTTAAAGCCCCCCAAATCACAATCCCTGATCATATGGTAAACTTCCTTGGATAATTCCTTAAAAGTAGGCTCATTGGCCACTTTTTCATTTGAAATCCCATGTATTTCAACAACCTCTTCAGGAATCTTCATTTCTGGATTCACCAACCAGGTCTTGCTTTCCTTATTGCCATTGGGGTAAACTTTTAAAATGGATATCTCTACAATCCTATCACGGGCAACATTGGTTCCCGTGGTCTCCAGATCAAAAAAGCAAATCGGTCGTGTCAGTTTTAGCTCCATACTTCTAAAATTTGGGCAAAGATAAGTTTTAGAAAACTTTAACCGAATGAATAGACTACTTAATTACAACATGTTTTGTGGGCAGAGGAACACAGCTTACAAGGAGGGCAACCGACGACCCTGTATCCCCGATAATAACCAACACCATCCAAACACATGGAAAACCACCGCCCTAAAGACAGATCCAAAACAACCAACCAGTCGGTTCCATTTATTGGAGCCCAGCCCCCTAAAGGCTATTCATTTTTATTGGCTATTTTTAAAAAAGATACTATATCAAATATCCCGATTTACATCCCAAGCCTCAAGATAATCAGCTACCGCCTTGGCGAACATACTACCTAAGGCACCATTTACGACCCTATGGTCATAACTATGGGACAAGTACATTTTACTACGGACACCAATAAAATCACCTTCACTGGTCTCGATGACCGCAGGAACTTTTCGAATAGCCCCCAATGCCATTATACCCACTTGGGGCTGATTAATGATAGGCGTACCAAAGACACTACCAAAAGTACCTACATTGGTAACAGTATATGTACCCCCTTTCACTTCCTCTGGTTTTAGTTGATTGCTCCTGGAACGCCCTGCAAGATCATTCACGACTTTGGTCATACCCACAAGGTTCAACTGGTCGGCATTCTTGATGACCGGGACGATAAGGTTCCCATCGGGCAAGGCTGCCGCCATACCTATATTGATGTTTTTTTTCTTTATCACCGTATCCCCATCAACAGAGATATTCATCATCGGGTATTTCTTTAAGGCCTTGGCTATCGCTTCCATAAAAATGGGGGTGAATGTCAATTTCTCCCCTTCTGTTTCATAAAATGCACCCTTGACCTTGTTTCTCCAATTTACGATATTGGTAACATCGACCTCAATAAAACTCTGTACATGGGCAGAAGTGGAAACACTTTCCACCATATGCTTGGCAATGAATTTGCCCATACGTGACATTTCTATCACCTCTTCCCCATCTGCTGAGGCAACCTGCACCGGTGCCTGTTTTTCAACCTTCGGTCGGGGAGGTGTTTCCGCGACCTGTGGCTGTTGTTTTTCTCCCTTAGGTTCCAATGGAACCATTACAGGGGTTTTCCTAGAACCGACAAATGCCAGAACATCACCTTTCGTGACCCTGCCTTCCAGACCTGTACCCTCTATGGCATTCAATTCAGATAATGAAATACCTTCTTGTTTTGCAATATTCTTGACCAAAGGGGAATAAAACCGGTCCGAAGAACCCTCGGCCCGCTTAGTACTCGATGCCGTTACCTTGGCTCTCTCTATAGTTTGCGTAATTTCCCCAACAACTTTTGGGGAAACCCCTGTCCCTTCTTCCTTTGTATCGGCGGATTCCCCAGAATCATCCCCATCATCCCCGGTCTCTATTATGGCAACTATCTCCCCGACTTTTACGACATCATCCACATCAAATAGTTTTTCAACCAGCACACCATCGACTTCACTTGGCACTTCAGAATCTACCTTGTCAGTGGCTATTTCAAAAACGGATTCATCCATTTCTATCGTATCACCCACTTCCTTTGACCAGGATGTCAATGTTGCTTCGGCAACACTCTCCCCCATACGTGGTAATTTCAACTCAAATCTTGACATATTGCTAATTTACACTCTGTTCCAAATAGATTATTTACAATAATAAACAAAAAATAAAGCAAACTGCTATATTAATTGCACTGCTAACTTGTTTTCAATGAATTCTCAAAAGGAATCCTATTTAAAATACTGCGCCCCAAGGTAACCTCATCGGCATATTCCAGTTCATCACCTACCGAAATACCACGGGCAATGGTCGATGTCTTGATCTGCAGCCCTTCCAACTGTTTATAAATATAAAAATTGGTCGTATCACCTTCCATCGTTGAGCTCAAGGCGAATATCAACTCGCATATCCTCCCTTCCTTGGCTTTATTGACCAATGATGTAATGGTCAGTTCCTGGGGCCCAACACCTTCCATAGGGGAAATCTTCCCGCCCAGCACATGGTAGCGCCCATTGAATTGGCCTGTATTCTCAATGGCCATAACGTCCCTTATATCCTCTACGACACAGACCAAACTTTCATCGCGCTTTGGATCCTCACAGATTCCACAAATCCCAACATCGGAAATATTATGGCATTGGGAACAGAACTTGACCGAATTCCGAAAATTTTCCAACGCAGAGGCAAAACGCATGGTCTGGCTACTGGGTTGCTTCAAAAGATGGAGGACCAACCTTAATGCCGTGCGCTTTCCAATACCTGGCAATTGAGACATTTCATGCACAGCGTTCTCCAAAAGTTTTGATGAAAAATCCATAACGACAAAATTACACACTATTTTTGCTTTTTATGTTTTTCGCTAGAAATTAATTTATATGACAGCTACCCACATTCTACTTCTGATCGGAGCCTACTTTATCGTGCTTTTGTTAATTTCCCATTTTACGGGGAAAAATGATTCGAATATCGATTTTTTCAAGGCGGGAAAACAATCACCGTGGTACTTGGTGGCCTTCGGCATGATCGGCGCATCACTCTCGGGTGTCACCTTTATTTCGGTGCCAGGCTGGGTAAAATCCTCCGAGTTCAGCTATATGCAAGTAGTCTTTGGATATTCGCTGGGATATTTGGTGGTTGCCTATGTACTCTTGCCTATATATTACAGGCAAAATGTCACTTCCATTTACCAATACCTTGACAATCGGTTTGGCCTTGTAAGTTATAAGGTAGGTGCCATTTCATTTTTTATTTCCCGTGTTTTAGGGGCTGCATTCAGACTATTCCTGGTCGCCATTGTTTTACAGCAATTTGTTTTCGACACATGGGATGTCCCTTTTGAACTCACCGTAACCCTTTCCGTTCTGCTCATTTGGATCTACACCTTTAGAGGGGGTATAAAGACGATTGTCTGGACCGACACCCTACAAACTTTGTTCATGTTGGTCTCCGTGGGACTGTCCATCTACTTCATCTTACAGCAATTGGATTGGGGCTTTATCGATTTTTTGTACTCCCCTGAACTCGAAAAATACAGCAAAACGTTATTCCTGAATGATTTCATGGACAAGAACCATTTGGTAAAATCGTTTTTAGGTGGAATGTTCATAACGATCTGTATGACTGGGTTGGATCAGGATATGATGCAAAAAAACCTGACCTGTAAAACATTGAAAGATTCGCAAAAGAACATGGTAAGCTTTAGTTTGGTACTGGTAGTCGTCACTTTTATCTTTATGTTGTTAGGGGCTCTATTGTTCATTTATGCCGACAAGGCCCAAATTGCCATTCCCATGATGGACGGCAAGACCAAACCCGATCTTTTATTCCCGGAAATAGCCCTGAACAGTGGCCTTGGAATGATTGTGGGCATTACCTTTATCCTTGGTCTGATTGCAGCTGCCTATAGTAGTGCGGATAGTGCCTTGACCTCTTTGACCACGTCTTTCTGTGTTGACTTCCTAGGCATTGGCAAAAAACCGAAAAACCGCCAAAAGAAAATACGGAAAATGACCCATATCGGCATGAGCCTGTTATTGATTCTTGTGGTCATCGCCTTTAAATACATCCTGGACACCAATGTTATCGACGGATTATTGCAAGTAGCCTCATATACTTATGGCCCCTTACTGGGATTATTCGCATTTGGTATTTTCACCAATTATAAAATCAAGGACAAGTATGTATGGATCGTGGCCTTGGTTTCCGTATCAATCTGCTATATTTTGGGGAAAATGCCCACTGAAGGTTTAAATGGTTATGTTTTCGGGTATGAATTATTGCCTTTAAACGGTCTTATTACTTTTATTGGACTGTTCTTTATTCGGAAAAAACAATAGAACGGTTCAATCTCCCCTATCTGAAAGGGTCTGTGGTTATGGCGCGAATACGATTAGTTGCCAAAATTATAGTCCCTTACAACTTTAACGCATTTCTATCGAACAACACATCGAATGCAGGGTTTTCCCCTCCTGGCCCAACAATCACCCTATGGTCGTAGGGCAATAATAACCTCAATACAACATACTTTTGTCTCCTTGATTTAGATATGTATATTTTGGATATCATTTAAATTGGTGTTAATTTGCAACATTATGAATCACCCCTACTTGTACAAACTGTATGCTTTGACGGCAATATCCTTGCCCAATGGACATTTTACCGCAATGTTGCAGTAAGGACCGGTTTTTAAAGAAGCCTCTAAAAGAGTACCTTTCATAAGTTAAAAATGTTTTTAGCGGATGTTGCTTTTTTTTGACAAAAGCACGTCTGACCAATAATACATTTCCATACTGCACGAAATACAAGGTCGTTGATGAAGCTATATGTTTATAGTTAATGGTTAGTGTTTAGTATAGCATATCAGCGAAAGAAGCCCTGGTGGAAACACTGGGGCTTTGTATTTATAGCCCTCGGAACAATTTCCGATCAAGACGGACCCTACCCACGCTTACAAAAGAAGGTTGAAATCGGTGTCATTTAACACATTCAACATAACAAGGGCCATTTACCCTTCCCTTCATATATCATGACACCTTTACATGACACCCCAAAAAAAAGCCTTGGGGTTGCAAAGGCATTCCCTATTAAATAAAAACAACCTCGACCCGAGGGTACGACGAGGCATTCTTCCGAAAAAACTTTTATTATTTCGGGGCAAGCCCCGGGGAACCAAACACCTTCTGGCCATTGCCCTGCGATTAAAACTTAACTTATTGGAGTGATAGTTGGTCGGCCCAACAAAGCCTGGGCAAGAAAAAACCCTGACTAAATATGTCAGGGTCCTATATCCAATTGGAGAACTAAAATCCTACCATCGTATTATAGCACTGCCCCAGGTAAAACCACTCCCAAAGGCCGAGAGCACCACTAGATCATTCTCTTTCACCTTCCCTTGCTCCCATGCTTCCGTCAAGGCGATCGGTATCGATGCGGCCGTCGTATTACCATACTTCATGATGTTATTGAAAATCCGATCATCATTCAATCCAAATTTTCTTTGGATAAATTGTGAGATTCTCAAATTAGCCTGATGTGGTATCAATAGATCTATATCATCCTGGGTAAGCCCATTGGTTTTCAGGCCTTCCATAATGACCTCACTAAAACGTAGCACGGCATTCTTGAAAACGAATTGCCCGTTCATATAGGGATAGTACGAGTCATCTTCCGGGTCATTATCCTTGACAATATCCGTAACCCATCTTTTACCCATACCTGGCGCAACCAAGGAAAGTTCTTCGGCATGCTCCCCTTCAGAATGTAAATGTGTTGAAAGTATTCCTTTTGTATTGTCCTCTTCCCTTGAAAGAACCGCCGCTCCGGCACCATCACCAAAAATGACGGACACCCCCCTGCCACGTGTACTGAAATCAAGACCGCCTGAATGAACTTCCGCACCAATGACCAACACATTCTTGTACATTCCCGTTTTAATGAATTGATCAGCCACGGAAATGGCATATACAAAACCCGAGCATTGGTTTCGTACATCCAAGGCCCCGATAGTCTTTATCCCTAATTCCCGCTGGACCATAACCCCTGTCCCAGGAAAATAATAATCCGGACTAAGGGTCGCAAAAACAATGAAATCAATGTCATTTTTATCTATACCCGCTCTCTCTATGGCGATTTTTGCCGCCTTGACCCCCAACGAAAGTGTAGTATCCTCCCCTTTGGTAACATATCTCCGTTCCTTTATTCCGGTCCGCTCTTGGATCCATTCATCACTGGTATCCATCAACTTCGCCAAATCATCATTGGTCACAACATTTCCAGGCACAAAATATCCAAGACCTGCAATTTTAGAATTATACATTTTATAATCGGTTTTAGTTCGTACGATAGACCTAGACCACCTATCAATCTACAAGGTGACAATTGCCCAACTTTAGGCGAAAAGATCAAGGTAGGGCCTAAATAACAAAAAAATATGTTGTTTACCCTAAGTATTCCCAAAAAATTATTCCCATATAGTGTGGTTTTCGAACCCTCCTCCCGTAGATTAATTCCTTCAGCATTGGAAATCGACCAGAACTTTAGGTAAAAATTTATTGGACGGACAAACGCACTTTTCCAATTTATGCCAGTTTGTCACTGTTGGGCATTGTGGTATTTTTTTTGACAGTGCACTACTATCAATTTAATTTTAAATTTAAGAAAATGGCAAAAGGCAAGATCAATGTTTCGGTAGACAACATATTCCCTTTAATAAAAAAGTTTTTGTACAGTGACCATGAGATATTCCTTCGTGAACTTATTTCAAATGCCACAGATGCGACCCTGAAATTAAAACACCTCTCATCTATTGGGGAAACCAAGGAGGAGTACGGAAACCCCATCATTGACATCAAAGTTGACAAAGAGGGCAAAAAGCTTCATATTATCGACCAGGGAATCGGGATGACCGAAGAGGAAATAAAGAAATATATTAATGAGGTTGCCTTTTCAGGCGCAGAGGAATTTTTGGACAAATACAAGGATACAGGTAAGGATGCCGGTATAATAGGACACTTTGGCCTTGGTTTTTACTCCGCTTTTATGGTAGCTGACAAAGTAGAGATCATTACCAAGAGCCTTAAGGATGAACCCGCTGTCCATTGGTCGTGTGATGGCTCTCCCGAATTTTCAATACAAAAGAGCAAAAAAGAAGATCGGGGAACGGAAATCATACTCCATATTGCCGATGATTCAACTGAGTTCCTAGAAAATGGGAGAATCACCGAGCTGTTGACCAAATACAATAAGTTCATGCCTATTCCGATCAGATTCGGAACAAAGACGGAAACACTCCCTAAACCAGAAGGAGCCAAGGAAGAAGACCCTGCCCCAACCAAAGAGGTTGACAACTTCATCAACAACCCTACACCGGCATGGACCAAACAACCCTCCGACTTAAAGGATGGGGATTATAAGAGTTTCTATAGGGAGCTTTATCCCATGCAATTCGAGGAGCCCTTGTTCCATATACATCTAAATGTGGATTACCCCTTCAACCTTACAGGAATCCTATATTTCCCGAAATTGACAAATGACCTTAGTGTACAGAGGGACAAGATACAACTGTATCAGAACCAAGTCTTCGTTACCGATAATGTCGAAGGTATCGTGCCTGAGTTCCTGACCATGTTACGTGGTGTTATCGATTCGCCCGATATTCCCCTGAACGTATCACGTTCCTATCTACAGGCCGATGGTGCCGTTAAGAAAATATCATCCTATATCACCAGAAAAGTAGCCGATAAGCTGACTTCCCTCTTCAAAAATGATCGGGAGGAATTCGAGTCGAAATGGAACGACATCAAAATCGTTATCGAATACGGTATGCTTTCCGAAGAGAAATTTTTTGAAAAAGCTGACAAATTCGCCCTTTACCCTACGGTTGATGGCAAGTTCTACACTTTTGACGAAATGAAGGAGGCCCTTAAGGATAACCAAACGGACAAGGATGATAAATTGGTTGTTCTATACGCCTCTGACAAAGAAACACAACATAGCTATATTGAGGCAGCTAAAACCAAAGGATATGAGGTGCTGTTGATGGACTCCCCAATAATCCCGCACTTGATGCAAAAATTGGAGACCTCAAAAGAGAACATCTCTTTTGCCCGTGTTGATGCCGACCATCTGGACAATCTGATCAAAAAAGAAGACACCCAGATCTCTAAACTTTCCGACGAAGAGAAAGAAAGTCTAAAATCCAAATTGGAAGAGGTCATTACCGACAAGGGATACACCATCCAATTGGAAGCCATGGACAGTGATGCCGCCCCTTTCGTAATTACAGAACCCGAGTTTATGCGAAGAATGAAGGAAATGCAGCAAACCGGTGGCGGTGGTATGTTCGGAATGGGCAATATGCCCGAGATGTACAATCTAGTCGTGAACACCAACCACGAGCTTGTCGGTGAGATATTAAATACCAGGACTGCCAAGAAACGTGAACGTTTGATCAACCAATCATTGGACCTGGCAAGGTTATCCAAAGGCTTGCTTAAAGGTGAGGAATTGACCAATTTTATAAAGAGGAGTTACGGAATGGTCAAATAGTTTGGCTACATTTGGCCAAACCAACGTCGAAAGATGAAGAATATGACATTAATAGGGATAGCACTCCTTTTGGGGTGCTTCTCTTTTTGCCAAGATGCGCATCTCAACATCAAGGTAAAAGGTATACGGTCTGAAAAAGGCAAGATACTTTATACGGTATTTTCAGATAAGGTAGGTTTCCCCAGTGATACGGACAAGGCTATGGAAAAAGGCCGGGCAACTATAAAAGACGGCGAAGCCCATATTGATCTGGATCTACCCAATGGGGAATATGCGATTATGGTTTTTCATGATGAAGATGATAATGGTGAACTTAAGACCAACTGGATCGGAATGCCCAAGGAAGGGGTAGGCAACTCTAACAACCACAAAGGGATACCTAGTTATAAAAAATCGGTTTTTACGTTATCCGAAGATGAATCCATATTGATCAATATGTTCTATATGTAGGCATTCGATGCCCTAAAAACCAGTTATGCCAAACATGACATCCGGTAGTACCCTATAGTATGGCCACAATATATATCATTGCTGTACCCATACATTCCCAAAGTCCAGAACCCACCTCCCAACAATGTCCCAATACCTGCAAAACATAAATTATTGGTGGCCGTTAATTAACGGCCTAGCCGGGATATTTCTTGATGTAAAGCTTTTACCCTCCCCAAGGAAATATTGTATCCAAACCATTACACGTGACAGGCACTTTTCCTTGGGTGCATCCAACAATGCCAAGTAGTGGCAAACCTTACAAAACCCCTTTAATCTACCCTTATGCATTAGGCCTAGATTAGGTCCGGATTCAAAAAAAGAGGACCAATGTCCTCTTTTTCCTCCTAAACGAAACTAAACTAACTTAATCAACATTAATTCTTTCGTGATATACTTCGTCGTTCTTTTGTACTTTGATAACATAATATCCTTTATAGGCCTTCTTGAAATTGAATACCTTCCCAACAATATCATCATCTTGGAATACTTCATCAAATACCACCCTCTCATTATCATCATAAACCTTGATCCCAACCTTGTCCTTTTTCAGGTTCAACAGGCTAACATATACCATATCACCAGTTGTCCTGAAAACAGGTTTGCTCTTCACTGACTTACTCGCAATGGAAATATTTGTATCATCTATGGTAATGGAATACTCCACCTCCTTTATAGCATCTTCCACAATAAGAAAATATGTGCCTGTGGATAGGCTATTAAGGTCAAATCTTTTTGTGTACAATGATTTATCCTTCAACTTCTCAGTGAAAATCACATTATCCTGTCCATCAATGAATTTAAGTGATGCATTAGTGGTCAGGTTTTCATATTGGAAAACCAAGGATTTGTCTTCATTGTTAGGGACGATTCTCAAATCCATCCCATTGGCCATGCCAAGGGCCGTAATAAATAAAAAGGCTACGCTTGGTATAATTTTTTTAATTGCTTTCATGATATTTTTGTTTTTAAAGGTTAATCTTCTTTTTATAAAAACCAACAGGACAAAACTACAACCGTTCCACCTCCCTGACTACATCAAGATTTTCCGATTTATATGTTATTTTAACAATCTTGCATGTTAATCAATTGTTAAATGGTAATTTTGCATATAATTGGGGCAATTTTACAAAGTCGAATCGTTTAAAGCCTTAGTAACTTTGCATTCGGAAATAAATGGACATGCTAAAACAGAAACCTACTTTCGAGGCCATTGAACCCAATTTTGGGCATTCTTTTATGTATCAAAAATTCGATGCCGAAACAAACAACAAAAACAATAAGTGGCACTACCATCCTGAAATGGAATTGGTATATGTAAATGGAGGGGCGGGCAAAAGACAGATTGGCAGCAACCTTTCCTATTATACCAATGGCACATTGATAATGGTCCCTGGCAATTTGCCCCATTGCGGGTTTACCGATAAGTTAACAGGGAACAGAAAGGAAACCGTAATACAGATGAAGGAGGATTTTTTGGGAGGGGATTTCTTTAAGGTCCCGGAAATGAAGAAAATCCAAGACCTATTTGAAATCGCAAAGGGGGGGGTGGTTTTTTTCGGGGAGACAAAACAATATCTAGGGGGGAAGATGGAAGCCTTGGAACACAAATCCAGTTTTGAACGATTGATTTCAATATTGGATATCCTTCACGGACTAGGAAGCACCAAGGAATTCAGGATATTGAATGCACACGGTTTTTCACTTGAGGCCGACATCAAGGACAATGACCGGATCAATGTTGTATTCAACTATGTAAAGAATAATTTCAAGGAAGAAATCACCCTTAAGGAAATCTCGGATATGTTGAACATGACCGCGCCCTCCTTCTGTAGGTACTTTAAAAAGATAACCAATAAGACCTTTGTTCAATTTGTGAATGAATATCGTTTGGTACATGCTTCCAAACTCCTGGCCGAACAACCAATGAGCATCACCGAGGTGTGCTTTGAATGTGGATTCAATAATTTTTCACATTTCAATAAATCATTCAAGACATTCACGGGGCAAAACCCTTCAGCATACCGGAACCAATTAAAGGCAGTCTTTCAATAATGTCGACACCACCCTTTCCCTTGAACCTCATCGATGGGGATATTACGTATTACCCACAATTCATCGATTCGCAGCGGGCAACGATTCTTTTTGATCATTTTAAGAATACCGTACCATGGCAACAAGATGACATTAAGATATTTGGGAAGGTCTACCCCCAACCAAGATTAACCGCATTATATGGCAGCGAGGGTAAAGAGTACTCCTATTCAAACATCGTAATGCGGCCCAAACCATTTACGGAAAAATTATGGGAGACCAACACCTTATTGAAGGAACTGACACAAATCGATTTCAATGCCTGTTTATTGAATTTCTATAGAGATGGGCGCGATAGTAACGGTTGGCATTCCGACGACGAAAAGGAACTAGGGCGAAATCCGGTCATCGCCTCAATAAGTCTAGGGCAAGAACGTATTTTCCATTTACGGCACAAGAAAGACAAATCCTTAAAACACAAATTACTTTTGGGACATGGGAGTCTATTGCTGATGAAAGGAAAGACCCAACAATATTGGCAGCATCAGGTGCCAAAGACCATAAAACCGATTGGTGGGCGAATTAACTTGACCTTTAGGATATTGAAATAAAAAAACCTGTATCCAACCGGTTTTTTTACACCCTTTTTCAAAGTCGGGCACTGCCTTTAGCAATCGGGTAACTGTGCTAATTTCCTCATGCGGAACTACATAGGTATAACCCCATATTGTACAACAAAATATTATTTTTCGACCAAACCCCTTTTTTTCAGGACGGGGGAAACAAATACAGATGGCAAACCCTATCAGAATAAATTCCTTGATGCCAATACTACTTAAAAATCCCGTTCAGTACTTTTGCCAAACGTAACCCTCCCTTATTGAGCTGGGACTCGACCGTTCCCCACCAAACATAGCTATAACGATAGGAAAGGTTCTCACCGACCTCAACGGAACGATATAATTTATCTGCGATTTTCTGTGATTCCCTTACCCAATCAAGAACCTCCCCCTCCTGTATTTTCTTTATTGCTTTCTTGTTTAGATCAGGGAGGGAATTTGCCAATTCGGAAAAACTCAACCTATAGTCATCGATCATATTCGAATCCCATACCCTATGTAAATTACTGCCCCTACCGAACCATTGTACCTGTATATCATTGCCTCCCTTATCCTCTTCCCGGCCAACATGCATGGGCTGATGAAGGTCCCCTATCAAATGCACCAACATTTTCAAATAAAACACACGATCTTCCTTAGGGTTCTTTTCGTCACCCACAATTTCGACACACTTACGAATACCCGTTACCAAATCACCATATTTACTCGGTTCAATGTCTTTATAATCCTTTTCTGGAGGAATATTCACATAGTGCCAGGCACTGAACTCCCTATATCGGCTATCGAATTTTATTTCATCGGCGAAATTGGAGACAGAGGACAGGCTTTTTCCATCCAATAATTTATCTATAGCCCGTTTTGCCTTTCTTGACAACTCCCTTTGGGCTATTTCCCCTATGACCCTATGACCTGTTTTTGACCAAAATGGTGTATTCCCGAATGACATATGACTTGCCAAGAGTATCAGAAGAACTATCTTTTTCATGCTATTTATTTGTTCCAAAAGTAGAAAAAGCATTTTAATCTATTGTTAACCCTTGGTCCATTTTCATTTTTTAGTTTGATATTGCATCCTGAACCCGTTTAAAAAAATCCACCGATTTGGTCAAGAAAAAAAGAAAATACGGTTTTGCCCGATTTACCCTAAAGTTGCTTCTGGTAATTATTCTACTATCGTTCCTATTTATTTTGGGTGTACGCATTGGCTTATGGGGTAAATTGCCCAGTAAAAATGAACTTTCCACCTTTCATTACAATAGGGCTTCAGAGGTTTACACTTCAGATAGTGTGCTGATCGGGAAATACTATTTGAACGACCAGCAGCCCATTCCATTCGAAAACATCCCAGAACATTTACGCAATGCATTGACCTCTATTGAGGATGAACGCTTTTATGAACATTCAGGCATTGATTACCAAAGCCTTATTCGCGTAGCCATAAAAACGATCTTGATGCAAGACCGGTCTTCAGGGGGAGGCAGTACCTTAACACAACAATTGGCCAAGAACCTATATCCACGTAAGGACCGTAATCGAACGAACCTAGTAGTGGACAAGATAAAGGAGATGATCATTGCCCAACGATTGGAAAGCCTCTTTACAAAGGATGAAATACTGACACATTATCTAAACACGGTATCCTTTGGGGGCAACACCTTTGGTATTGAAAGTGCGGCACTCAAGTTCTTCAACACATCTACAAGCGGACTGACCATAGAGGAAGCGGCAACCCTAATTGGTACACTTAAGGCCACCCATAGCTATAATCCAAAATTATTCCCTGAAAAAAGTATCGAAAGGAGAAATCTTGTATTGCGGTCTATGATGAACAACGGTTTTCTCGATTCCGATCAAAAAGACAGTCTTATTGCCATTCCCCTAAAACTTGATTATCGCGAATTTGAACACGACAAAGGCCTGGCCCCCTATTTCAGGGAAGAGGTACGGAAAAAACTGCGTAAATGGTGCGAGGTTCAGAACAAAAACGGCAAGAACTACAATATATACACCTCAGGTTTAAAGGTTTACACAACGTTGGATTCGAAAATGCAACAACTGGCAGAAGAAACCATGCGCCACCACATGGCCTCCCTTCAAAAAAAATTCGAGAAAAGTTACGGACAAAATGCCCCTTGGCTAAAGAACAAAAAGCTTATAAACAAGTTGGTCAAAAGAACTAGACCCTTCCAAAAACTAAAGGAACTAGGATGGGGCGACACAAGGATCATGGATTCCCTTAAAAAGAAGAGAACAATGACATTGGGCGATTGGTCTGGAGAAAAACCAGTAAAAGCCAGCACAATAGATAGTGTAAGGCACTATATGAAATTCCTCAATACCGGTTCATTATCCATTGACCCAAGAACAGGGGCCGTAAAAACATGGATTGGAGGTATCGACTACAAGCATTTCAAATATGACCATATAGCACAAAGCAAAAGACAGGTAGGCTCTACTTTCAAGCCAATTGTGTATACGGCAGCACTTGAAGCCGGTATACCACCATGCACCTATTTTCCCGCCCAAGAAATAGCGTATAAAAACTTAAAGGGATGGTCCCCGAGCAACTCGGACAATAAGGATGAGGCCTACCTCAATTATTCAATGGAAATGGCCTTGAGCCATTCGGTAAATACAGTGGCCGTAAAGGTTCTGGAGAAAACCGGCATAGACAAAGTCATAGGACAGGCCCAAAAAATGGGGGTATATTCAGAACTTCCCGAACAGCCATCACTGGCCTTGGGCACAGGGGAACTTTATGTTAGTGAACTAGCTGCTGTCTATACCTGTTTCGCAAATGATGGCAAAAGGGTAGATCCTTTTTTCATAAAAACCATAACAGACCAGAACGACTCTATCTTAGTCCATTCCACACCTAAAAAGACAAATGCAAGTGCTCTTTCGAAGAAAACAGCTGGAATAATGCTCGAGATGATGAAATCCACAGTTGATGGGGGTACCGCATCCCGTATTCGTACAACCTATAACTTAAAGAATGATATAGCCGGTAAAACCGGCACCACCCAAAACAATAAGGATGCTTGGTTCGTTGCCATTACACCAAGATTGGTGCATGTAAGTTGGGTCGGTCTTGACAACCATGAAATCGGCTTTAAAAACACTAGCCTTGGGCAAGGGGCAAATGCCGCGCTTCCCCTATTCGCACTATGGTACCAGAAACTGAATCACAATGTTGGGTTCAATGCAATAACCAAAGCCCATTTTCCCGAAACCGACCCCTCTATTTTACGGATATTGGATTGTGAACCCATTAAGCGTGATGGCTTTTTTAAACGTCTCTTTAAAAACCCAAAGAAAAAGAAAATCAAAAAATTCCGTACGGGATAATAAGCGCTCTGCATACGTAAAGGTTTCTTTAGGGATAATATCAAGCCCTTGTCCATGACATGGAATCCGAAAACAAAAGTCATCCTTAATTAATAAATCACTATTTTGGCCCCAAGAGGATAATCAATAAATTCGGGGTTTTGCCTCCTAGCCAACTATATGGAATGAACTATAAGATTTTATGTTGCGATTTGGATGGTACCCTACTATCCACAAAAAGTGACGTTTCCGATTTTACCATTTCAGAGATCGATCGGATAAGACCTACTACAAAAATCATTCTGGTCTCGACCAGAATGCCTAAATCAATGCGATATATACAAAAGGACCTAGGCATTGAGCATGAGCCTATTATATGTTACAATGGTGCACTGGTACTCGATGGGCAAGAAGAAATACACTCCTCCATTATTGACATTGACACCATAGAATCACTATATGGCCTCAGCAACAAGCATGGTATAAAATTAGGGCTGTACTATAGGGATGAATGGTTTGTTGAGGAAAATTCGGAGCGGGTAACCAAGGAAATCGATAATACCAAGACAATACCCGTATACCAAAAAAATCCAGAAACGCTACTGGACTGGAAAAAACGAAAGGTCGGCGCCCATAAGATAATGTTAATGGGCACCTTTGAGACCATTGAACGTATAGAACCCGAACTCATCACGGATTATTCCCATATCATGAACATATATCGTTCCAACGACACTTTGATAGAGGTTGGTCCTAAAGCCGTTTCAAAACTATCGGCCATAAAATTATTGGTAAAAAGCCCCCATACACTTAAGGACATCATGGCTTTTGGGGATAATTACAATGATATGGAAATGCTACAGCTAGTTGATTGTGGTGTGGCCATGGGCAATGCCCGGGAAGAGGTGAAAGTAATTGCCAACCATACAGCACTGGAGAACACCCAAAATGGCGTAGCCCATTTTCTTAACCAAAATTTCAAGATTTAACTATATTTGAACCCAACATCTTATTCAACCAACAATGCACCAACTCCCACTTACTGAAGACACTATTACTTTTGGGCTATTATGCCTTTGTCTAGGTTTCGTTTTCTATACATCCTCCTTGAAAAAAGGGTTCTGGAAAAAATTCTATACGGTCGTTCCATCTCTTTTGATGTGTTACCTGCTGCCTACAATCCTTACCAGCACAGGTATTGTCTCTGAAGAACACTCGAATTTATATTATATAGCCAGCCGCTACCTACTACCCGCAGCACTGGTCTTAATGACGTTGAGCATTGACCTAAAAGCCATCCTGAACCTCGGTTCAAAGGCACTGGTCATGTTTTTAACGGGTACTGCAGGTATTGTCATCGGGGGGCCTATCGCTATTTTGATCGTATCTGTTTTTTCCCCTGAAACCGTAGGTGGTCTAGGCTTTGATGCTGTTTGGCGTGGCTTGGCCACTATTGCCGGCAGTTGGATCGGGGGGGGCGCCAACCAAGCGGCCATGCTGGAAGTGTTTCAGTTCAATCCGGAAAAATTCGGGGATATGGTCCTTATAGATATTGTTGTTGCCAATATCTGGATGGCCATTATATTATTGGGAGTGGGCAAATCCGACAAAATAGATAAATGGCTAAAGGCCGACAATTCCTCAATCGAGACCTTAAAGGCAAAAGTTTCGGCACATACCGAAAAGATAACCAGGGTAACTACCCTATACGATTATATGATGATGTTATGTTTGGCTTTCTTTGCTGTTGGGTTATCCCATTTATTGGCAGAGCATTTTTCGGTATTTTTAGAAAACACTTTTGAGGTCATACGTAACAAGGATAAAGCTCTTTCATCCTTAGGTTCAAAATTTTTATGGATGGTCGTATTCGCCACTACGGCAGGTATTTTACTATCCTTCACCAAGGCCAAGAATTACGAAGGTGCCGGAGCCAGTAAAATCGGCAGTGTATTTATTTACATACTTGTGGCCACCATAGGCATGAAAATGGATTTGGGAAGGTTCATGGAGAACCCAGGGCTTATAGCCATCGGGGTTATCTGGATATCTATCCATGCAGGCCTGCTTATTCTAGTGGCCAAGCTGATCAAAGCCCCGTTTTTCTTTCTCGCCGTGGGAAGCCAAGCTAATGTGGGAGGTGCTGCCTCCGCCCCTATTGTCGCTGCGGAATTCCACCCTTCGCTAACATCCGTTGGTATATTATTGGCTGTACTAGGTTATGTGGTAGGTACTGCCGGGGCTTATCTTTGCGGACTTCTTATGGAAATCGCCGCCAATGTCTAAAGTCTACCTTAAGTGGACAAAATAATATACCTTTTGGGCAAATATGCTTGTTCAAAACCAAAAAAATTATTGATATTTGCCCCTTGACCACAGTTAGGTGAAAGTAATCGCCTATGAAATTCCGTACAAATGAAATATTTTCTCTTTTTGGGTTGTATGGCCCTATTATCGATCTCTTGTAGCGAAGACACCACCAATACCATGTTCGTGACCGGAAATGTGAAAGGCCTTAAGAAAGGTACTATTTATCTACAACATATTCCCGATTCCACTTTGATAACCATAGATTCGTTGCAAGTGGATGGTGATGGTCGTTTTACATTCAAAACAAAACTTGAAAGTCCGGAGATCTTCTATTTGTACCTGGACAAGGATGACCATAATGACATTAACGATAGGATCAGTTTTTTTGGCGAACCCGGCAACATTACCATAAACACCAAATGGGACACCTTTGACTCCAATGCCAAAATCGAAGGTTCGGAAACACAAAAAAAATTAGAGGAATACCGTAAGACCATGTCAAGGTTCAACAAACGTAACTTTGAGATATTTCAAGAAACCGCAAATAAGGAAATTTCCCTGACCGCCGAACAAATCGATTCCATTGAAGGGATCTCACGTAGGAATATCCAAAGGGGCTATGCATTTGCCCTGAACTACGCCTTGAACAATAAAGATTCATATATAGCACCCTATATTGCCTTAACGGAAGTGTCCGATGCCAATATAAAGTACCTGGACTCCATCAACAACTCACTGACTCCTGAAGTGGCTGCATCAAAATATGGAAAAGCGCTCCAGAATTTTTTAGAGGCCAGGAAAAAGAAGAAGTAAAAAAAACATCCCGCCAAGGCGGGATGTTTTTTTACCAAATATTGTATGGACCTATTGTAGCTTGTTCAATTCACCGACCAAGGCAGTGGCCTTTTTCTCCAATTCTTGACGAACCGCATTTAAATGGGCTTTTCTATTCCCAACACTCTTATCATTTACTTTTACGATCAATTCATCAAAGGTCTCGATAGCATTGTCAATAATCCTAGCGCCTTCCTTGGAGTTTGATCTACCATTGGCAGCCTCAACGATATACACCGCTTCAATAATATCCCCCAAAACAAAATTTATATCTTTTTTTAAATCTCTAATACTTGCCATTTTCTATTTGTTTTTTGCAAAAATACTGTTTTTAGTCGCTACTCCTTTACCGAAACAATTTTATTTAACCTAAACGGTAACTTCCAATAATCTAACATTGTCCGTATTTATTGAAATGTTCGCCGAATTCGCAGGGACTAAAACCGTTTCCCCTTTTTGGATATCCACAGCCCCCTTATCGGTACCGATCTCCGCCGAACCCCCAACACACATCAAAATGGTAAATGAAGACCTATTGGAAACATCAAGGTCCAAACCTTTACCCAAGTTCATGAAATTGGTTTTAAAATAAGGACAATCGACCATGGTATTAACGGTATCCTTCTTTGTTTCGTAGCCGACTTTAAAATCATCTTTTTTAGTATAATCCATAGCATCCAAGGCCAGATCGGTATGCAATTCCCTCAGATTCCCATTTTTATCCCTTCTATTAAAATCAAAAACACGATAGGTAATATCCGATGTTTGTTGGATTTCAGCCAATAACACTCCTGCCCCTATAGCATGTATCTTACCGGTATTGATAAAAAAGGTATCCCCTTCCTTGACCTGTTCGTAGTTGAGCAGATCCAACAAAGTATCGTTTTCCAGACTTTTTGAGTACTCCTCTTTGGTCACATCCTTGTTAAAACCAACGATGAGGTTTGCTCCTGGATCCGCATCCATAACATACCACATCTCTGTCTTACCAAAGGAATCGTGCCGTTTTTTTGCCAATTCATCATTTGGATGCAATTGTATGGAAAGGTCTTGTTTGGCATCGATAAATTTGACCAATATGGGAAAATCCTTACCAAAACGTTTAAGGACATCCTCTCCCAACAATGCTTCTGGAGCCTGATCGATGATTTCCTGTAAAGATATCCCTTCCAATGGACCATTGGCCACTGTGGAAATATCACCTTGCACAGCGGAAAGCTCCCAACTCTCACCTGTTATTTCACTTTCTATGGGTTTTCCCAATACTTCTTTTAACTTGGTCCCTCCCCAAATACGCTCCTTTAATATAGGTTGGAACTTAAACGGATATAGATTCATGGCATATATAATTTGATTCTTGATTATTCCCCTGAATAGGTTACAAAATTCCTCGGTGTCTCATAAAGTACAACCTCCAATTCCTTGGAAGCATCAATATGCGGTCTTAACTTGTTCCATATAAACACAGCTATATTCTCAGCGGTCGGATTCAAATGCCTGAATTCCGGAACTTCAACATTCAGGTTCTTATGATCCAACACATTTTCTATTTTATCGATGATCAGGGCCTTTAGGCGTTTCATATCCATCACAAAACCCGTTTCCCTATCAATCTCACCATAAACACTTACGACCAAATCATAATTATGGCCATGATAATTGGGGTTGTTGCATTTTCCAAAGACCAAACTATTCTTGGCATCGTCCCAATCTGGTCGATATAAGCGGTGTGCCGCATTGAAATGAGCTTTTCTGCTTACCTTAACTTTCATGGTTCATGTTGTGTGTTAAATGATCAAGGAATCTTTCAAAGATAATTTTAAACCAGACCGTATAATGTTCCGGGTTTTCTGCGATATCCTCTTGGATGTCCTTTGGCTTCATCCATTTGAAATCCGCAACTTCCTCTGGGTTTATTTTAGGCCCTCCATTATAGGAACCCATCATTACATGGTCCAATTCGTGCTCGGTAAGGCCATTCTCGAAAGGTGCCTTATAAATAAAGGAAAACAGTTCTTTTAGGCCAGTGGTGAATCCCATTTCTTCCTGTAACCTTCTTTGGCCAGCCTCAATATTGGTCTCACCCACTCTTTGATGGCTGCAACAGGTATTTGTCCAGAGTGAAGGGGAATGATACTTGTGAGCCGCCCTTTGTTGCAGCATGGTCTCCCCTTTATCATTCATGATAAACACAGAAAACGCCCTATGCAATCGTGCCTTTTCATGCGCTTCCATTTTGGGCATTGTGCCAATTTGCTCGTCTTTGGTATTTACAAGAATGACTTCTTCCTCCTTTTCCTTCATTCTGTAAAAATAAGACCTTTGCCCAACTTTTAAGTGAAGCTAGATATAAAAAATACGGATGTCCTGCAATTGATCAGAAGAACCGAGGTGATTTCACATGTCCTTTGGAGCTTATAAAATCATACCTCAAGATTATCTCAAAGGACCCATCGTTAAAGGCAGCGTTGCCCAATTCGGTAATCTCACGGTCATAGGCTATTCCTATCAGGAATGATTCACTCAGGTAAAAACCGGCCATACCACTAAAAGCGGCATCCCACCGATAGGCCCCACCAAGAATCAACTTGTCATTAAGTAGGAAATTGGCAGAAAGATCCAGCTGTAAAGGTGCTCCTTGAACCATTTTCGAAAGTAAGGTAGGCTTAAATTTCAAATTCGGGTTCAGATCAAAGACATAACCTGTAATCAAATAAAAATTCATTTGTTCTTTAGCTGTGGACAAAGAGGAATTATCAAAATGTGATGTCTGTAAAAATCTTGGAACCGACAACCCTGCATAAAACTTATCTGTATGATAGTATACGCCTGCCCCAAAATTCGGGGAAAACTTATTATCCACATCCTGTTGCAAAGTTTGATCTGGCGCAAATTGATTAAGCTCTGAAAAGCGTATATCCAACAAATGGGCAGTGGCTTTTAGACCAAAACCCAACTTACCTTCGTCCGAGGTTTTTACCGTATATGAAAAGTCAAGATCCAAATATGTTTCAGAAGTTGGCCCTATTTCATCATTTACAATAGAAACCCCCATACCTACCCCTCTATAACCCACAGGGGAATGCATATTCAAAGTCTGTGTCTTCGGTGCCCCATCAAGTCCCACCCACTGCGACCTATGCAATGCAGCCAAACTCAAATGCCCCCTGGAGCCCGTATACCCTGGATTAACACTTACCGTATTGTACATGTACTGTGTATATTGGGCATCTTGTTGGGCCTGCACTTCTGCCGACAAGAACAAAAGGATAAACCCTAGTAGACCCAATAGTCCTGTCACCTTTACAATACCTTTTATATTATTCGCCATAATCATTATCTGTTAACATAAATGTACCCTGAAAGTGTAATGTTCTTGCCGGTTTCATTTACATAATCAAGGATATAGAAGTAAGTTCCTACTGGCAGTTTGTTATCTTTTTCAACCGTAACCCTTCCTTCGGACGTACCATCAAAAACATTCCCATTGGTATTATATGCCCTTGTGGTATAGACCAGGACACCCCATCTATTGTAGATCCTGAGGGAATTATCAGGATAATTTTGCAATCCTCCTATAACCAAGACATCATGAACACCATCACCATTCGGGGTTAGGACATTAAATACCTCCACTTTTTCCTCGGGAACATTTGGCTCAAGGTAATCAGGTATTCCATTGTTGTTGTTATCGTCATTGGAATAATCACCATCACCGTTCATATCCTCATCAATGGTCATTATCGCATCATCATCATCGTTAGTATCCCTATAGTCCAATTCATTATCACCGTCTGTATTTGGTAGATCATGAAGTGGATCATCGATACTATCATTTACATCTATATCAATAACGATTTCCCCTTCAAAGCTATCGTCCAATCCATCATTATCCTTATCAGAACCAATCAATACTACATCGGCAATACCATCATGATTAAAATCATGAGCCTCGATAGCATCGGGAACATTATCATTATCACTATCATCATCCAAATAATCCGGTAAGCTATCCCCATCACTATCCACGGGGAACAATCCTAATGAATTTACCTCATAAGCATCATCCAATCCGTTAGCATTGGCATCAACCAAACTTGGCGAAACATAACCTTCCGTGGTCTGTGCCTCAACATTATCCGGAATACCATCATTATCACTATCGATATCCAAATAATCCGCAATACCATCCCCATCACTATCGGTTGGGTCTGTTGATGGGTCACCATCACCATCAAGGTCCAAGTCCTCAAAAACATCAACGATACCATCTCCATCAGAATCCAAATCCAATGCATTTGAAACAACTATGGTCACAGTGGCCGTACTACAATTCGAAGTTCCATCACATAAGGTATAGGTAAAAGTATCACTACCTATAAAGCCAGGATCGGGCGTATAGGTCATACTATCATCCGATGGATTGTTTGGCGTTCCATTATCATTATGGGCCACAACCCCATTGGCCGAATCCGTACTGGTGAATGTTCCTATTACCGGAATGTCATTATCGTTGTTCAAAACATCAATATCGATTGCCACACCTTCTTCCGTTGACACCATATCATCAATTGCATCCACTATAGGCAATACATTAACAGTAACTGTTGCCGTACTACAATCCCCTGAAGAATTACAAACGGTGTAATCAAAAGAATCCGTTCCATTATAATCAGTGTTTGGTGTATAAGTCACTATATCATCCGATGGATCATTTGGCGTACCATTATCATCAACAGCTATAGCCCCATTCGTAGGATTGGTCAACATCAAAGCCCCAGTAGTAGGCAAATCAGAATCATTGGAATAGAAATCCACTACCGAAGGAACATCTTCATCTATTGTCACTACGTCATCAATCAAGTTTGCAGCTTGATCAAGGCATACTACCGTAAAATTGGGGAGATCAAAACTATTCCCTGCCTTTGTCACCGTCGCCTTATATCGGACAACATCCTTTGTTGATAGCACGGTAGGATGGGTTTGATCCCCTGTTACGGCGGGGTTCCAACTCAGGGCCGCGCCAGAAGACAAATCCACATTGGCGGAAATATCCAAAGTGACCTCATTATCGGGAGAGTTACAATTGGTGACAATAAAGTAACCTGAAGCATTGGAACCACAAAGGGTACCATCATAGGTTGCAAAATAAACACCAGGTGTTGTCACCTCATAGAAGAAATCAGTCCCCAATACAGTAGATGTATCGGAAGCCTCATACCATCGATAATTATGTTCATCCGTACTATTGGGTGCTTGTAACACAAACTGTGCATTCGATACAACTACACCCAGTAGTGTAAAAACAATACTGAGGAATAGTTTTTTATATGTAGGTATAGTCATCAAATCGATATGGGATATTAATTATTTAACCACGAACACAACATTGATCAATGAATTATAATCCATTGGGGATGCATGGATATTATAGGTCATTATACCTGTATCACTAATGGTTACACCACTGAACACTGCCGGATCGTAATACGTAACATAGTAATAGAGTTCAGCTCTGGTATACGTTGGTATTACAGCAGGTGCACTCGAACTCTTTGCGGAGGAGGGCAAAGTCATACCATATTGATCTAGATATTGCTGATACAAATCAATGGTTGCCCCTGTCACTATCGATGATGCATCTATAGCTATCGAAGGAGGGTAGAATATTCTAGCCGCTTTGGAAGTGATTGGGGTTATTGCCTCAATAACATCCTGCACTGTTGCATCAACAGAACCATCACCATCAACATCAATGATATCAGAAGCATTTACTGTTAAATCCCCATTTAAATCAATTGAAGATGCTACATTATTGACTTCATCGGAATTCTGGTCGTCAGTGCCTGGATTGTCCAATGGACTCAAGTCGACTGTTACAGGTGCAACGGCATCATCCTCCAAGGAAATTTCCAGCTCATTTGTTGATAGGTCAAAGGTGAATGCATCAATTTTTTGGTCATCCGTATCGATACTTGAGAGGTCAACGGAGTTCCCGTCGGCGATCTCCAGGGTGTTGCCCGTAAGGGTCAAGGTCTGGTCATCGGTGTCGATTGAACTTATGTCGACGGTGTTGCCGCCCTCGATGGCCAGATCCGTGCCGGAAAGGCTCAACGTCTGGTCGTCAGTGCCCGGATTGTCCAATGCA